>ENA-OROH01001598-OROH01001598.1-human-gut-metagenome-genome-assembly--contig:-NODE-1598-length-20584-cov-10.568903_pt1 | contig 20584 bp, 23 predicted proteins | sample MGYA00242125_ERZ509042 | MGnify/ENA primary metagenome ERZ509042 (study PRJEB26280, sample SAMEA2338738) | human gut metagenome | biome: human gut; feature: human-associated habitat; material: faeces... | reverse complement strand
GCCGGCAAATATCTGATGGAAAAGCCCCACAAACCACAGGAAAATAGCCACACAATGGTCTGATACACAATAATTATTGGAGAAACATGGTCCGCTCCTGCGGACAGCAAGTTGTGTTTTCGTTAAACGAAAACAGGACGGTTTAACGGCAGGTATGCCGCTAAACCCTCTGTTAATCAGGCTCCGAAGTTGCCTAATTTTTTATGAAAACATTTTTTCTATCTTAAATACTGATGAGAAAATAATGTAGTATACGACCTGATATACATTTATCTTCAGCAAACTAAATGTCGATAAACCGATCATCCCTACGTAAATGGTTGATAATAGCGCCCAAATTATCCAAAAACGCCACCTTTTCTTTTATGAATCCCAACAAAATATAGAAATATACAAAAACAATCGCAAGCTTATTCGTGGGACTTTATCTTTCAGACAAAAAGTCCATTTTTTATATTATTTTTTCTTGTTTCTTTTATGAAATTAAAAAAACAAGAAAAAAAATGCTAATCCAATTTTACTTTAATTCGTCTGCAAGGTCTTTTATACAGAACGTCCATTTAAATGAGCTCATGAAAAGGTATGTAAGATAAAATTGTCTAATAAAAAATAGTAACTATGTATACAACTATAAAAGAAAAGGTAGGAATGCTAATTTTGGTGATGTTGTTGATTTGCGGAGCTGTAAACGCCCAACATTGGCGTCACTATTGTTACTATCCTTCTAATCGGATTGTTACCGTTGTGGTTAAACCGGACATGCTCCATTATATCAGCAACCGATTCAATCGAAAGGAAAGATTGGCAATGACTATGGCTTACTTGAAAACGAACAAATATCTGACGATTAAACAATATGCCAAGATGACGCAACTCAGTAGAGCTGCGGCAGAAGCTGAACTGGATGCTTTTGCCATGGATAAGAAAAATCCCATACAACTCGTAATTAGAGGGAAAAAGAAAATATATACCAAAAGATAATAGGATATGAAAAAGATTTGGAAACTACTGATGCTGGGAGTGACAGTCTTGTTTTTGCTGCAATCCTGTGTGACTGTACGCAAGTCTCGTCATCCCCATCACCACAGGCATTGTATGGTCATTAACTCACAGATTACGGATATGACTAAGTTAAATACACCTTCCATCTATATGGCAAGTGAATCCCCGACTGTTTATGAGCATAAAGGATGACAAGGAACTGGTGGAGCTAACGGCTAAGGAACCGGAGAAAGGTTTCCGCTATCTGATGACAAAATATAAGGAAGCGGTTTACTGGCATATCCGAAGGTTGGTTGTAACCCATGAAGATGCACAGGATGCAACGCAAGAAACTTTTATAAGGGTATTCAGGTCATTATCCGATTTTAAAGGCGAATGCACTTTACGTTCCTGGGTATACCGTATTGCCACCAACGAAGCTTTGCGCCTGTTGGATCGGTATAAAAAAGAGGAACGGGTGTCATTGGATGATTCTTCGAGTGAGCTAAGCAATCTGATGGCTGATGAATTTGTCGATTACAATGATTGGGAAGCTGTAAAGTTGCAAAAAGCCATTTTATCCTTGCCTACCAAGCAACAGCTGGCTTTTAACTTACGATACTATAATGATTTGGGATATGATGAGATTGCCGAAATTATCGGTTCAACAACTGATGGTGTAAAGTCCAGCTATCATATTGCCAAAGATAAGATTGTCAAATACATGAATGCAAACAATTAGATGTATGAAAGAAGATTTTGATTTCGACCGCGTAGGTAAACGGCTGCCTTATACTGCGCCGGACGGTTTCTTGGATGATATGGAAAACAATGTATGGGAAACTGTAAAATTGGAGATGCTTCCTTCCAAGCCCAAACGCAACTTTCGCCTTTGGTATTCTGTGACGGGAGGACTTGTGGCGGCAAGTATTGCATTATTGGTTGTCTTCAACTTATTACCCCATGATTCAAGTAATAGTTTTGAAGATGTGGAAAAGGCTTTTGCCAATCTGAGCAGCAGCGATCAGGATTACCTGTTTGCGACTTATCAGTATGATCTGTTTATGAACGAATAATAACAAAGGAAATGAAGAATATCACTAAAGTAGTTGTACTTGCCTTGGTCATGATTGTGTTCCATGTAAATACGTATGCCCAAAAGAGCGAGCAGCAGCGTATGACCCGTGAACAACTGGCCGAGACACAGGCTCAGTTTATAGCTAATGAAATGGCGATGGATAACAAAACGTCCCGGCAGTTTGTGGAAACTTTCTGCCAGTTCCAAAAAGAAATCTGGGCATTGGGTCCCCGGCCGAAAAGAGAGAAGTCTCATCTTTCGGATAAAGAGGCAGAACAGGCCATGAACGAAAGGTTTGCCCATAGTCAAAAGATACTTGACCTACGTAAGAAGTATTATTTAAAGTATAGCAAATTTCTGACTCCCACGCAAATAGAAAAAGTATATGTATTGGAAAGAAGAATGATGAACCGGCTGTTTCAACGTTCTCAGAATAAAGATAAACGTAAATAAACAATGAAAATTATGAAATTAAAAGCTTTTGGCATATTTTGTTTGTCGTTCTTCATGACGACAGCTATGTCTTCTTGTGACAGTGATGAGATTACAGACCAACCGGGAGAAGTATCCGGCAGCGGAAATCCAACCTTGACAGTTCTTGCCGAACAAGTGGCTGGAAGCGACGGATATGATGAAAATGGGGTTACTGCGTTGAATCTACCAAGTTCGCAGGATGTAAGTAATATTTACAGTGGATTGAAACTGAATTTCTCGCTGTCTGGAATCACTAGAATAGAGTTGGAAAGTGTAGACGGCTATGCCTTGGCCGGAACAACAGGCATTCAATGGGGAGATTCAGGGGAAGCGTTGACCGGGGAAGTGGAAAACGCCAACTCCATCCTGGTGTTCAATGCCCCGGATGAAAACGGATTGACTCCCGGAAAAGACTACTCCATTTTTACCTTGCCTTGCAACCTTTATGGAGGTTATCGCCTGTCTATCTATCGGGAAGGCCTCGTGGCACATTATTTCGGTGTGCATCAAACGGTGGAAATGGGCTCATTCATCACACCCGCTGACCTGATTGAAAGTGAATTGGAGTTTGACGACCCGGATGCGCCGCTTGTAGAAGAAGAACGACCGGAACTGGATGCTACGACTACGGCACTTCTCCGTCAATATCAGCAGAACCCTACAGAGGAAAACAAGCAGGCTTTGCTGGATCAAATGGGTGTTCGTTATGATAAAGTGGTAGCCCGTAAAAAAGCGAAGCTCCGCGAATTGGAAAGAGAAGCCCTCACCTTGGATGTGGTGGAAGAAATGCAGGAGATTGTGGACGAGATGGTAGATAACCGTGACATCCGGCTCGAACAGCAGTTCCTGCGTCTTATTGACCCCCGAAATGATGAAAATCCGAATGATGCGTGGATGGTGCTGAGAGGGGCTTCCGCTCCCAATGCCTACATCGGTTATGCTCCCGTTACCAATGCGGAATATGCAGCATTCAAGTCAGACTTTACATATGAAGACGGACAGGATAATTATCCGGTGGTGAATGTCACCGTAGAGGAAGCCACAGCCTATTGCGATTGGCTGGCGCAGAATGACCCGACGCACAGCTACCGTCTGCCGACCGATGAAGAATGGATCTTAGGTGCCGGACACATGCCCAAAGATGTTTTGATGAATGCGGGTCATGTGGAGACGGGTCTGACAGCGGTAGATGCTTATAGCCAGACAACCGGTGCTTGCGGAGGTATTGACTTCTGGGGCAATTGCTGGGAATGGACTATTTCAACGGATGCTGAGGGGCAGTATATCATCAAAGGCGGCAGCTGGGATTCGGAACGCGATGATTGCCGCAGCGAAAAATCAGACGTCGTTCGTTCCGGAGGCCAAGGCTATGCCAACGTCGGTTTCAGAGTCGTAAGAACAGATCTCATCTAATTATCTAATCACATTACATGATGAAAAAAATATTTTTAGCAATGGCTGTTGCCATTGTGACGGCCACTGCTGTGTCCGCACAGAAGGATGACAGCGACTCAAAAATAACAGTATCGATTCATCAGACCGACCAGGAAGACGGGTATGAAGGGAGTGCCGAACAGCGTTGTGGCATCCGATTTAACCTTCCGATGGCAGGTGTGGTGAAGATAGAAGTGGAAAGTGTGGACGGTCTTCCGCTGGCTGGTACGGCAATCACCCGTCAGGATGCTTTTGGGAAAACCGTAGTCGGTGATATGGCGCATACCAGCACCATCATTACCTACATCTCCAGTGAGAAGTCCGGGTTCATCCCCGGAAAGGACTACTACATTTCCACCCTCCCCTGCAATCTGTATGGAGGATACAGGTTCTCCATTTACAAGGACGGTCTGGTGGCACACTATTTCGGAGTACATCAGAAAGTAGAGTTGTGTGAGTTCATCAGTCCTGATGATTTGGTGGAAAGTGAACTGGAGTTTGACAAGCCCGGTGCACCGCTGGTGGAAAAAGGGCGGCCTAAAATGGATTCCAAGACACATAAGCTCTTTGTCCTATACCGGAAGAATCCGACGGAAGCCAACAGACAGGCGTTACTCGACCAGATGGGGGTACGCTACGACAAAGTAGTGGCCAGAAAGAAGAACAAGCTGCGCGAACTGGAACGCGAAGCCCGTACTTACAGTATTGTGGAACACATGCAGGGTATCGTTGATGAGATGGTGGAGAACCGTGAAACACGAATCCAGCAACAGTTCCTCCGTTTCATCGACCCCCGAAGGGACGATAATCCGAAGGATGCGTGGATGGTGTTGCGTGGGGCTTCTGATACAACGGCTTATATCGGGTATGCTCCCGTCACCAATGCCGAGTATGCTGCCTTTAAACCCAGTTTCACTTACAAATCAGGGCAGGACAATTATCCGGTAGTGAACATTTCCCTCCAGGATGCCCAAGCCTACTGCCAATGGCTGACGGCTCAGGATAGCAAGCATATCTATCGATTGCCCAGTGAAGAAGAATGGATCTTGGGTGCCGGACACATGCCTAAAGATGTAGCCATGAATGCCAATCATGTGGAGTCGGGGCTGACTGCCGTAGATGCCTACAAGCAATCTACCGGTGCCTGCGGAGGGATTGACTTTTGGGGCAACTGCTGGGAGTGGACCACTTCAACGGACGTCGACGGACAGTATCTTGTAAAAGGGGGCAGTTGGGATGCCAAACGTGACGACTGCCGCAGCGAGAAATCGGACGATGTGCGATCCGGAAACAAAGGCTATGCCAATGTGGGGTTCCGGGTTGTCAAAACAGATACTCCCCAATCCAAATAGACAGAGATTATTATCTACTTTTTATCAACTCATAATAGAAATTTAGTATGAAAAGAATGTTTTTAATGATGGCCATTGCCATCGCTACCACCTTGCAGGTACCAGCACAAGAAAGTAAAACCAAGCTCACTGCGCAACAGCGGACTGAACAGCGCATCAAGGAAATGGATGAAAAGCTGACTCTGAGCGATGAGCAGAAAACGAAAATCCGTGAATTGTATGCGGATTTCAACAAGCAGAAATATCCCCGTGAAAAGCGCAGGGAAGCCCTCGAAAAACTGACGGCGGACATCTGCCTTCTGCTGACAGCCGAACAGCAAACGGTCTACAAGCAGATGATAGAACAGTCAATCGCTGACATGAAGAAAGGAAAGCGTGGTCAGTCGAAAGAATGATTTACTGCGAATACAGCGGCAGCGCATGATAATCATAACTATTCTTTTGTACATGAGCATTTGGGCATCAGCTACACCATGCAGATATACAGATTCAGACTTCAGTTTCAATGTATGGTCATATAATAACATCACACTTCCTTACAGGGAAACGGTGATAACAGCCGGTGGCACACAACAGAAACCGATATTGGTAATCTATTTGCATGGCGGACTAAAGCGTGGAAGTGATAATGTCAGACAAATGAATGAAGATGCAATCTATACGATTGCCGATTACCTTTACAGAAACCGTATTAATGCCTTTATGATTGTACCTCAATGTCCGGACTCCCTTACGTGGGGAGTCCAGACAAATGAGATTATAAAAAATCTTGTTGATGAATACATGAACAAGGGAAAAGTGGATCCAGACCGTATCTATCTAATGGGCGGTTCTATGGGAGGAACAGGGGTTTGGAAAATGGCATCTGCCTATCCTTACTTGTTTGCCGCCGTTATGCCGGTAGCCGGAAATCCGGACACGGTAGATGCTGCTCTGCTCGCCAATACTCCGGTCTACACGGTGATGGGGACTGGCGATAACCTAATGGACATTGCTCCAGTCACTTCTTTTATGGAACGGTTAAAGGAGCTGAATAGGGAAACTATACTTGACGTGGAAAATGGCTGGTCACATATTAAGACTTGCACAGAGAGCTATACGGACAAACGTCTCAATTGGATTTTCAATCATATACGCTCAAGCGAATAGCCGGTATATATAATCCCCCAATGTTCTTTGCGATAAAAGAGTCATCGGTAGCCGCTTTTATTGAAAAAATAAGATTCTGGCTTCCTTTGGAGGTGAATGATCAATTTCTTCTTTTAATCAAAGCTGTTTTTATGGTAAGAATACTTTTGCTTGTGGCATGTCTATGCCTGTCACTGTCCGTTTCGGCTCAAAGCCTAAGTGGTGTCGTAAAAGACAAGGCTTCGGATGAGGTCTTAATTTCTGCAACAGTCAAATTGGTTCCGGAAAATGGGAGTGCCTTATTTACAACTACCGATTTGAGCGGGCAATTCTATTTCAATAAGCTTAAATCAGGTACTTATGTCCTGAATATTTCTTATGTAGGCTATAAAGCTTTTATGGAAACTGTTAAAATAGCAAATACTTCCAACAAAATCAATGTATATATGCAGGAAAACTCACAGTTGCTGGGAGAAGTTGCAGTTACGGGACGTGCTACCCGAGCCGAACAACGTGGTGACAGTCTCATGTATAATGCGGAGGCGTTCAAGGTAATGCAGGGAAGCTCGGCTGAGGATTTGCTGGCAAAGATGCCCGGTGTTGTTGTCGAGGGCGGTACTGTTCAGGCTCAGGGAGAGCAAGTGGAAAAGATTTTAGTGGATGGCAAGGAATTCTTTGAAGGGGATGTCAGTCTGGCTGTCAAGAACCTGCCTTCGGACATTATTGCCAGTATCGAAATTTTTGACAAGAAAAGTGACCAGTCTGAGTTCACCGGATTTGACGATGGCGAAGAAGTTAAAACTATAAATATCGTCACGAAAACGGGATTCCGACAAGGAACTTTTGGAGAGATGACTGCGGGATATGGTACTGATGAACGTTATAAGGTAAATGGGAATCTGAATTTCTTTAATGAAAATCAACGTATATCAGTATTAGGCATGTCCAACAATGTAAATCAGCAGAATTTTTCACAAGAAGATTTGACAGGAATCCTATCTTCAAATTCTGGAAACAAAAGAAAAGGATTCCGGAATGGAGGCGGGAAAAAAGGTTACCAAAGTGGAAGTTCCGTAGCAGACTTCATGATTGGCAGCATGGACGGACTTACATCCACCAATGGGCTGGGACTGAATTATGTAGACCAATGGGGGAAAAAGTTAAAAATAACTTCGAGCTATTTTTTCAATAAATCAGACAATCAGACTCTTCAACAAACAAACCGTAATTATTTGGATGCAGCATTGGCTGGAATGTCTTATGAAGAATATAAAGAGAATTACCTGACCAACTGGAATCATCGGTTCAATTTCAAGCTGGATTACCAGATAAACGAACGGAGTTCGTTGCTTTTTCGCCCATCTTTGAGCTTTCAAAATATGGACAGCAACAATTCATTGCAAGGGACAAACAAAACCGACGGGGCCTTGAGCAATGAAACAAGTACCACGGCAGTTGGAGAAAACAAAGCCTATAATATTGGTGCGGATCTGCTGTTCCGTCATCGTTTCACAAAACCGGGACGAACATTATCATGGATGCTGAGCGGACGCATGAGCAATACGGATGGCAGTAACCGTTCAGATTTTACAGACTTATTGTACAGTTCTTTGGAACAGAACATTCCTGAAGAACATAGCCAATTGAAGAATAACATCAAAAAACAATACAGTTTCCGTTCCAACCTGACTTTTACGGAAAAAATATCCGATGAGCTTCAGTTGCAATTGGGATATAAGCTCAATTATTCTGATTCGGAGAACGGACAAAAGACTTTTGTGTCACGACCGGACGAGGAATCCTACGAGCAACTGGATGAAAATCTTTCCAGCATATATCGGTCGGATTATCTGACCCAATCCGGGAATGTAGGTATTCGTTATCAGAGCGACAGATGGAATGCCATGTTGAGACTGGAAACCCAATGGGCAAACTTGAAGGGAGATTTAACCTATCCTCAATCCGAACATCACTCCCGCAGTTACTTTTCAGTCCTTCCCTCACTGATGTTCCACTATGTCTTAGACCAAACCAATTCGTTGCAGTTCCGTTACCGTAGCATCACGTCTTCGCCGTCCATAACGGATTTGCAATCTGTGGTCAACAATTCAAATCCCCTGTTTCTGTTTGCCGGGAATCCTTATCTGGATCAGGAATTATCGCATATAGCCAATCTTCGCTATATACATACGACAAAGTCTGGACATACTTTTATCGCCATGCTGGGAGCCACCTATAAGCAGAAGTACATTGGAGACAGCACGTTTGTAGCCAATGAGAATATAGAGTTGATGCCTTCTGTTACACTCAACAAGGGGGCACAGTTTACCCGACCGATAAACTTGAATGGCTACTATTCACTGCAATCCATGTTGACTTACGGATTTCCGCTTGATTTGATCCGCAGCAATATCAATGTCAGCGTAGCTGCCAATTACACCAATACCCCCACTGTCTTTAATGGGGTGACAAGCGATACACGTGAACTGAACTTAATACCTAAAATAATTATCGGAAGCAATATCAATAAGAATATAGATTTTACAACCTCTTACTCTGCTGCCATCAACAATATATTCAGTTCATCTGATGAAGCGACAAGCAACGATTACATCACTCATACCGCTTCTGTCAAACTGGGTTGTATGTTCTTTTGGGGGCTTACTTTGCGCAGTACGTTTAACTATGTAGGTTACACAGGTCTGGATACGGGTACGGAAGATTATTGTCTATGGAATCTGTCTTTAGGTAAGAAATTCCTGAAAAACAATGCTGCAGAAATCAAACTGGAGGCTTTTGATGTACTCAAACAGAACCGGAATTTTACACATCGGCTGGAAAGCAACTACTGTGATTATATATCAAGCAATGTGCTGGAACCATATATGATGCTCAGTCTTACCTACACGATACGTTAGTATAATGATCCAGCAAACGTGGTATAATATACAATCAAAGAATAATATTTAAGCAACTTATAAACAATTTACTATGTGTACATTTTCTATGACTATTGAAACCTTCTTGCTTTGTCTGTGTCTGACAGCTTGCAATGGCAACGAGGAGGTAACCGAAGCTGAGACTTCCTCCGGCTATCCCTCGCTCTTGAACAAGACCGTACCTGTTCCAGCCGAATATCTGGAGGAAACCGCTTCCCAAGGAAGCGTGGTGCAAATTGACTATGACACCCGCAACTATGTGGATGGGAACGGTGAAATGCGCTCAAATACGGCCTATGTCTACCTGCCGTATGGGTATAAGGAATCATCCGATGAATGCTATGATGTGTTCTATTTCGTACATGGGCATGGAGAAACAGCTGCCTCCTTCTTTCAGAACGAGAACGGCATGATGCGGAACTTGCTTGACCACCTGATCGAAAAGGGAGACATGTCTCCGGTTATCGTGGTATCCACAAGTTATGTATATGGCACTCCTGTCGATTACTATCCTGATGCTGACCCCTATTGCAAGGCTCTTCCTCAAGAACTGGTCAACGACCTGATTCCATTGGTAGAGAGCCGTTACCGTACATACACTCAGCAAACGGACTTAGAGGGGCTGCAGGCTTCCAGGAATCATCGGGCCATCGGAGGTTTTTCTATGGGAGCAGTAACCACCTGGTATGCACTGGAATATACACTGGACTATTTCAAGTATTTCCTGCCGATCAGTTCCGACGGATGGTCATTGGGACGTTTTGCCGGAATGAATTATCCCGATGAAACAGCGGCTCATCTGGCCAATATCGTTCGTTCTTCATCATCATTGGAAAATAATTTCTACATTTGGGCATGCAGCGGGACAGATGATGTAGCTTACGACAGGATATGGACGCAAGTACAAGCCATGGCCAAATTTACGGATGTGTTTGATGTAAATCATCTGACTTTTCATGAACAAGAAGGGGCTCAGCATGAGTTTCGAGCTATTGCAGAATATTTGTACAATGCTTTACCATCATTGTTTTCTAATTGACAGAAGACAATACTACATTCAGTAGCTTTTCCATTTTATTCTTCAAAACGTAGAATCCATTTTTTCGGCTAATGCATCATTAATATAAAAGATGATTTAATATGAAAGTTCCATTACACACTAATCAGGTTGTATTGTGACTTTCCAAATTTTATACTCTATTAGGCATGGATATTATATAAAATTTTACAGTTGATATTACTATGTGGTTAAAATTAAAAATATTTTTCGGCTATACAATTTTAATCTTACTATTAGTCTTCATTGTTTATCAGTTCCGTCAGGAGCAAATGTTAAGACACATGCTACGCAAGGAGGAGAAGAAACTGGTAACGATACATCGTCTGGCCGAAAAGAGCTACATCGGTCTATTGGATCTCTCCACCCACGCTGAGATTGCTGTCACATGGGATGATGACGACCTGAGGGAATACAGCCGCAAACGCCGTGGGGTTTGTGACAGCCTGCAGCTTCTGAAGGAATATGTCCATACCCCGTTACAGAAAAGCCATATCGATTCGTTGTGTCTCCTTCTTTGGAACAAGGAACTCCTTCTTGCCAAGGCGATGCATACCTTCAATGAGCTGCAGGGCATAGGTGACATTGTGCAGGAAAGCATCCCGGCCATTGTATCGACAGCCCGGAAACAGGCTGCGCGGCAAAAGGAAAATACGGTTTCTCCGGGAGCCGGAGAGAAAGATACTCCCAAAAAGAAAAGAAGCATTTGGGATTTCTTCCGTAGAAAAGAGAACAAATCCGCTTACCTGCAACAGAGGGAAGAGGCCGAACGTAAACGGCAGTTCTTGTCCGCCACCCCTCCAACCGGGACGACAACACGCATGCTCCGCTCCCTGAATGAGAGGGTCGCCCTGGAACAGGCCGAAAGGCAGGCCCGGCTGCTGGCGCAGATGGACAGCCTGTACGCCGGCAGTGTGGAGCTGAACGGGAGGATGAACAGCATGGTCTCCGAATTTGAGCGGGAGAACAACGAGCGTTTTACCGCACGCTACAAGGCCTTTGTCCTTGAACGTGACAACTCCTACTATATGGTAGTCGGCCTCGCCCTGTCCGTCTCCCTGCTGGCGATCATGCTGTATACCATCATCCACCGGGATCTGAACCGTCGTCTCCGGTACGAAAGGGAGCTTGAACAGTCCGACAGGAGGAATCGGGAACTGCTCCGCTCACGCAAGGAATTGATGGCCTCGGTGGCCCACGACCTGCGCGCCCCGCTGGCGGCCGTCAAAGGCTGCGCGGAGCTGTTGCCCTCGGAAAGCGACGCCAGCCGCAGGACCGGCTATCTGGACAACATCCTGCACTCGTCCGATTACATGCTCGGCCTGGTAAACACGCTGATGGAATACCACCGGATGGATGAAGGCGGAGTCCGTTCCAATGACACGCTCTTCAGCCTGAAAGTCCTGTTCGAGGAAATAGCGGACGGCTATCGGCTTGCCGCCAGGCAGAAGAACCTAATGTTCACCGTATCCTTCTCCGGTCTGGACACCATCGTCTGCTGTGACGGCTCGCATATCCGGCAAATAGCCGACAACCTGCTGTCCAACGCCCTGAAGTTTACGCCCCACGGGGAGGTGCGCCTTGAGGCGGAATACCTGTATGGGGAACTTTGCATCTCTGTCCGGGATACCGGCGTGGGAATAAGCGCAGAAGAGAAAGAACGGATATTCGGGGCGTTCGAAAGGCTGGACAACGCGCGTGGCATTCCAGGGTTCGGACTGGGGCTGGCGATCACGGCCCGGCTCGTGTCTGAAATGCGGGGCCGTGTGGAGGTAAAGAGCGTCCCCGGTGAAGGCAGCCGCTTCTCCGTTTTCCTTCCCGTGCCATCGGCCAGACAGTCCGCCCCTCTGGAAGAGAAGGTGTTTCCGGCCTGTGAACCGCCCGGCGGCATCCGTGTGCTGGTCATGGATGACGACCGCATCCAGCTGGAGATCACCCGGGAGATGCTCTCTCGCAGCCGGATTCACTGTGACTGCTGCACGGATGTCCGGAAACTGATGGACTGCCTGAAAAGGCAGGAGTATGATCTTCTGCTGACCGACATACAAATGCCCGGTGCGGACGGCTTCTCGGTCCTTGAATTGCTGAGGGACTCGAACATCCCTCGGGCGAGGGAGATTCCGGCCATAGCCGTCACGGCACATTCCGGTAGGGAAGAGGAATATCTCTCCGCAGGTTTCGCCGGATGTATCCATAAGCCTTTCTCTGCAGAAAGGCTGGTAACCACCATCATGGGGGGCATAAAAGGGAATGGGAAAGAGTGGAGGCCGGACTGCTCCCTCCTGCTTGCCGGAGAGGACAACCGGCAGGAAATGCTGGGGCTGTTTGTCAGTGAGAGCCGCAAGGACATCGACAGGCTGTCAGCCGCCGTGAAAGAAAAGGACAGCCGGGAAATCATTTCCATCCTCCACAGGAACCTGCCGTTGTGGGAGACGGTACGTCTGGACTATCCGGTGGCGGTTCTGAGAGTGCTGGTCAAATCCGACGCGGGCCAATGGGAGGATGAGGAATATGTGAAAATAGAAAAAATAATCGGTGCCGTCAGGGAACTGATATCCTATGCGGAACTGATGCGGAAAGAGAGACAGGAATGAAAACGATACTTATTTTGGAAGATGACGTGATTTTTAGCCGCAGCATCGGCAACTGGCTGAAGAAGAAGGGGATGGCGACCGAACATGCTACGACGCTGTCAGCTGCCCGCAAGGCCCTTTCCGCAAGGGAATTCGACCTTGTCCTTGCAGATCTCCGCCTGCCGGACGGGAACAGCACCTCCCTGCTGGAATGGATGAACGAGAGGTTCTACGCCACCCCGTTCCTTATCATGACCAACTACGGGCAGGTGGAGAACGCGGTGGAAGCCATGCAGCTGGGGGCGGCCAACTACCTGTGCAAGCCCGTCCAGCCGGACAAGTTGCTGGAAGCTATCGGAAAGATATTCAGCCGTTCTCGGAATGACGGGAGTGAGTTCTACCGCGGGGAGAGTGCCAAAGCGCGGGAAATGTACCGGTTAGTGGGGCTGGTGGCACGTTCCGACATTTCCGTGCTCATTCGAGGAGCCTCCGGTACGGGAAAGGAGCATATCGCTCGCGAACTGCATGAACAAAGCCACCGTAGGAACAAGCCTTTTGTCCCGGTGGACTGCGGAACCATTACCGGCGATCTTGCCAAATCTGAATTTTTTGGGCACCGCAAGGGGACGTTCACCGGAGCCTACGGTGACAGGTGCGGACTGTTCCAGACGGCTGATAGGGGTACGCTGTTCTTGGATGAGATCGGCAACCTTTCCCCCGAGACACAGATGCTCCTGTTGCGTGCCCTACAGGAAAGACGCTACAAGCCCGTCGGCTCTACCCGGGAATACGCCTTTGATGTCCGTCTGGTAGCCGCCACGAATGAAAACCTGGAGAGGGCGATATCCGAAGGGCGTTTCCGGGAGGACCTGTTCCATCGCCTGAACGAGTTCACCATCAATGTCCCCCCTCTCTCGGAATGCGGGGAGGACATACTTCCGTTGGCGGAGTTCTTTATGAAGCATTTTTCTGAAAAGCACCGTAAGCCCATACGCGGTTTCAACAGTCTGGCTGCGGTCTCATTACAAAAATATCCCTGGCCCGGCAACATACGCGAACTGAAAAACTGCATCCAACGTGCTGTCCTGCTCTCTGCAGACGGATGGATCTCACTGGAGGGGCTGAATTTGGACCTCACTGTTGGACGGGAGGAAACCGCTTCTCTCTCAGAAGAGGAGAAAGAAAAACGGCTGCTTCTCAAGACCCTTGAAGAGGCAGAGGGCAACCGTGCCCGTACGGCTAGGATGCTCGGTATCAGCCGGACCTCCTTGTACGAGAAATTAAAAAAATACCGGATTATATGAGCGGGCCAGCATTCTTCCAAAAGGAGGAAGTGAAATCAGATACTCTCTTTAAGGTTGATTGTAAGTCAATTAAAAATAGAAAATGATTGTTTTTTTAGACAATAAAGTGTATATTTGCATTGAAAGAATCGTTCTTTGACTGGTGCAAAGGAAAACAGAATATTGTAATTTGCTCGTTTCTAAATCGTTACCTACTTAGTGATAAGTAGAGTATAACTGTTTAATATTCAACTATATAGAGAATGTACAATGTTTTCCGACATCACTGTTGACCTATGTAACCGCTTCCGAGACTATCTTCTTCATGCAAGGCAACTAAAACATACAGATAAAATGGTTTCCCGTAATTCAGCTGCCAGTTATTTCTCATTATTCCGAGGAGTTTTGAAACTTGCGTATAGAGATAAATATTTACGTGAAAATCCCAATGATTTTCTTGAAAAGATAGAAAGTAGGGATATTCATAAAGAGTTTTTAACACAAGATGAATTAAAGACTCTGGCTTCAACCCCATGCGATATCCCTGTATTAAGAAATGCATCCCTTTTCTCATGTCTTACCGGGTTACGCATCAGTGATATATTGAATCTTAAGTGGGAAAATTTATGCACAGCCCCTGATCTGGGACATTGCATTCGTCTTCGTACGCAAAAAACACAGACAGAAGCTCTACTACCTATCAGTTATGAAGCATACGCACTTTGTGGAGAACCGGGCACAGGTAAAGTGTTCAAAGAACTGCGACGTTGCATGACTGGATATCCTCTTAAAGCATGGATAAAGAGCTGGTATTCAAAAAACATATAACATTCCACTGCTTTAGGCACACGTACGCTACACTACAGATTGCAGCCGGTACAGACATCTTCACAGTGTCAAAAATGCTTACTCATAAGAATGTTGCAACAACACAAATCTATGCTGAATTAGTAAGTGAAAAGAAAAGAGAGACTGTCGATAAAATATCACTAAAGTAGTATGCAATAAAATTGTATATCTGAAATAGACATGCAACAGTGATCAAAATTTTTATATGTATAGCCGTTGGAAAAATCGCAGTTTCCCAACGGCTTTTTCATTTATGTAACAATACAAAATACAGTTAAAAATGTAAATTTTCTTTGTTCGTTTTTTTATAAGTATGATTGGCGATTTCATGAAGTATGATACTTATATTATATTAAAAACCAGACATTTTGTAATATTTTCCTTTAATTTCTGATACTTCAAAAATATATTTGCATCAAAATCAATAACAAAAAATCATTAATTATGAAAAGATTAAATTTATTCCATTTTGCTGTAATATATGTAACTGCAATATGTTCAATTACCTCAATCCCCAGATATCTGATATTGAAAGGAAACTCTCCACATAGTCTGGATCTTGTATTATACTCACTTTTCACTACCCTACTTTTTATAACAATCATATTTATGGTTGAAACAGCTTACTGTAAATATATTGTACCTACAATATGTAATCTTATTGATGTAATACAAGATCAAAGAAGTAGAAGGGTTACCAAGATAAAGGGAAATACGAAAAGGAATGGTAGACTATCGATGAAACTATTTCATAAAACCATTGATGATGATAAAGAAAAGACAGAAAATTCTATATTGTACTCTCATGAGGAAGAAGTAAGATTGGATAGAGAACGTATCAAAAAAGAAAAAGATGATACAATAAAAGAAGTCATGTCTTATTTTGAAGCTACTTTCAAAGATATACTGACAAGCAATGAAATGAGTGTCATGAAAGAAAATATTATGGCCTTAAACAATAAAACAGAAATAAAGACAGCTGTATTACGTCGTATGAATGGAGTTACATCAAAAGATTTATACCATTTAGCTAGAAATATCGGAAAACGGTTAGGATGCTCAAACATGCAAATAGCACATTTCATCAAAAAAAGTTTTCAGCTTATGCTTGAAGATACTGAGATACTGACCATTTCAAGCAAACTCACCTGTAATGAAGGCCGGTTTACTATAAAAATTATTCCTATCGGAACACCGCTCGTTGCACAATCTCTTCCCATTTCAAATGATTAATAAAGAAAAAACATTACTATCCATTGGTTAACTTATAATCCACCAGTTAACCAATAATACACCATCTTTCTTTGCTGAAAATTAATTTAAAATGATGAAGATGAAATTAAATTTCGAGGAATTACCTCAAGCCACAGCTTTTCTATTGGAGAAGGTGGAAGAACTGACGATTTCTATTAATGAGATGAAGCAGTTATTAAAGAGACAGACAGCAGCAAAGGAAGAAATGATTGGTATTAACGAGGCTTGTGAGATACTCAGTCTGGCTAAACCAACAGTTTATGCTCTTGTTCAGGCAAATAAAATTCCCTATTATCAACCTGGGAAAATGCTTAAATTCAAACGTACCGAACTTATGGAGTGGATGGAAAAAAGCAGAAAAAAACCGATTGACAAAGAGAGCCTATACAAAGAGATACAAAAAGGAGTAAAACATAAACCAAAATCAGGATGGGAGGAATTTTAGATATGGGAAAAATTGAAATGACAGATGAATACGTAAGAGTTGGTACCACACTCTATAAAATAGTTTTTCAGCCTCTTATTAATGGCACATTTGCGAAGCGTAGAGTCCCTTGGAGTATGGGGACTTACGTTATGATCATGGGAAAGACTTCATAGCAAGCGTTCCTAAATACGATGGTTTCTGTACAGTTCCAAGTCACGTAGATTATAAGAGGAATATTGGCTCGTTCCTTAATCTGTATGAGCCGATTACCCATATCCCTCAAAAAGGGAAGTTCCCACATATACAAGAACTTATTCATCATATATTCGGAGAACATTATGAGTTAGGTATGGATTACTTTCAGCTTCTTTATCTCAACCCTGTGCAGAAACTGCCTATTCTCCTTTTGGTTTCTCAGGAAAAAAACACCGGTAAAAGTACTTTCCTGAATTTTCTAAAAGCAATCTTTCAGGATAACGTCACATTTAACACCAACGAAGACTTTCGTAGCCAGTTCAATGCTGATTGGGCCGGCAAATTACTCATTGGAGTTGACGAAGTGTTGCTTAACCGCAGAGAGGATTCAGAACGATTAAAGAATCTAAGTACAGCAAGTGTATACAAAATTGAAGCAAAGGGTAAAGACCGCTGTGAAGTGCAATTTTTTGGTAAATTCATCATGTGTTCCAATAATGAAGATACCCCTGTTCTTATAGAACCGGGAGAAACACGTTATTGGGTGCGAAAAATTAATCCTCTCAAAAATGACGATACGAGTTTTCTTCAAAAACTAATCACGGAAATTCCAGCATTCCTTTACTTTCTTCAACAACGTCAACTTACTACGGACAAAGAAAGTAGAATGTGGTTCAGTCCGCAACTGATACATACGCCAGCTCTCGACAGGATTATCAATTGTAGCAGGAATCATACAGAAATAGACCTCGCTGAAATCTGCTTAAATATCATGGATACCATGAGCCAGGATAAATTGACTTTCTGTATTAATGACATTCAACAGTTATTAATGCTTAGTAATATCAAGGTTGAAACCTATCAAATTCGAAACATTTTAAAAAGGAACTGGAAACTTACACCTACTGACAATTCTCTTGCTTATTCAACCTTCATAAAGAACTACCCTCCAGGCCCTCCGTATCGGGAAGAAAAGAAAACTGGCCGCTACTATACCATTACAAAAGAATTTCTTAAAAAGTTCCGATGATTTGATGAAATGATGAATATTGTAGTTAAACAAAAGGGAATGAATGATTTATAATTCATCAAATTATCATCATAATTCAGAATAAAGACTCAATGTTTCTTTATTTGAGGCATTGAGTCTTTTTTTCTTCCCTATTGTAAAATAGGATTATCACTCGATTTATTTTTATAAGGTATTAATGACATTCATATTGTTTATTAAGTCTAAATCTGTGAAACTTTGGAAAACCAAATATAATTTAGGCTATGGTAGAAAAATAAGATATGTTAAGGTGAGTACAAGAAAGCATAATATATTTTCTCTGGAAGATGCACTGAAAGCATCCGAATTTCATAGAAAAAATCTCCGGAAAGGAATTCAAGCGTGAAGGTCTGACAGCTCGGTTTACCTTCATGCTTATGACACTCTTGTTATTTACCGCTTAGGCCGATCAGTCAAGGAAATGCTCAACCTTTGTGCCAAACTGGAGATGCGACGTATTAAACTTGTTTCCCTTCAGGATAATATAGATACTTCTTCAGTTGTCGTCAGATTTACCATGCAGATACTTGTATCACTGGCCAAGTATAACAGCAACCTTATATTGAAAGGATGCAAATCCGGGATAGAGGCTTCTAAGAAACGTGGTTTCAGATTCGGTCGGCAAGAAGATAACAGGATGAAGAAACCGAAGAAGGAGGCTTTTATCCAGCTTTTTAAGGCTGGCACTACTATACCGAAGATTATGGAAATAACCGGCATTAGGGTAAAACAGACCATATACAATTATTTAATCAAAGATAATATTCAACCTAATAGAAAATAATACATTACGAGTTGGGATGAAAAAGATTGGGCTACTACACATGTTTTCGGGAAGACCGAAAATGTTGAAGGGGCGATAAAGGAATTAAATATGCATGATATATTGTATGGAAGGCTTACTTATAATGTGACAAAAAACAGAATGTCCCATCTAAGATTTTATACTTATGATAAATATGTAATGCAATTAGAAATAGAAGAAGAAAATATCTATAACGAAATCGCTATTCGATATGATGTGTTTATTGAGTATGAATATTTGAGTCACTACTTAACTTTTCCTAAACATTCTATTAAAGAGCAATTTAATGAACGCAGAGAATGGCTTCTTAATAAATGATTTGTATATCTCTGATTATATATTATATACTTAAAATAGAATATCTCCTTCAAAAATCAGGAAAGGAAATATCTCTCAAAATTCTTTTTCCAGAATTAATTAAGGATAAAAATATAACGATAGAGGAGTTATCAAGTAAATATCCAAGATATGCATCTTTTTCTGTTAATTCGCAGAGAACGAGACTGAGTAAAGCAAAAAAATATTCGAACTGAATAAACAGAAAGAAGCACTTCAAATTATTTTGTTGAGTAAGAAAATCCCTGAAGAGGGTAAAAAAATGCTCTACAATATTATAACAATTTATAATCCATGAAACACCACATACTCCAGAATGTAGCATCCCTACCCCAAACAGCTACCCTCTCTACGAATACCCGGCATACACTTTAGACAAGAAGTATGAGAATGACGATTTTCAGAGGAAAGTGATTGCCCTTGACAGCAGTTACCACAGGTTCTGGCTCCTTCGAAATACGGCAAGACGGGTATACTTGCCGAAAGGGTGGTACGTGTCCTCTCATGTGGTATATTGCTGGATGACATGCTCTGTATGACATTCACGAATAGGGCTAGGTATACGCTCCCGAATACTTGAAAGGCTGCAAACCTCAGGGAATATGAACCTGTTTGTCGGAAACGTACACCGCTTTGCAGCCAACGTGTAGCGGCACATTTACTGCCTTGAGAACAACTATGCCGTGACCGAGCTATTCCGCAGAGCCTATGCCGACATCTATCACGGCACGCTCAGCCGTCTCTACCATAAGTCGTCTGAATCTCCTCTGTTCGTTGACGAACTGGAGCATCTTTATGACACATTCATACGGAAAGAGTGGATAGCATATAACCCCGAAGATGCAGTACATCTTCAGCTTCCTACGCAATGGTATAATCTCGCCGGAGAAGACTCCGAGCCTGAAAGAGCAGCTTTCAGCCTACCTTCTCGATATAACTACCTATCGAGAAGGCAGGCTGACCTGTGTAACAGCTAATATATAACAGAAAAGGTATTCGTCCCTACAGTCCACAAGGCAAAAGTCCTAGAGTTTGAGAACGTGATCACCTTTGAAGCTACTGATGGTGTCTATCCGTTCTTTGACAAGAAGACTCCGGAGGAAATTAGAGAATCCACAAGACTGTTCTATGTAGCCACGACCAAGGCGAAGAAATGTCTGCACATCACATATGCAGAATCCGTGTCCTGAATATCCAAATGTGGAACCTCTTACTCTATCGACAAGGAATCCACTCCATTCATCCGTCACATAAAAAAATTCTTTCGTTTTTGAATTTGTCACTATTAAAAGAATTGAGATGTCTTTTGTATCAATCAATACTTCGGTAAAAATTTACCGCGCTAAAAGTTAAACATTTGAAGCCGGC
>ENA-OROH01001591-OROH01001591.1-human-gut-metagenome-genome-assembly--contig:-NODE-1591-length-20669-cov-3.558213_pt1 | contig 20669 bp, 18 predicted proteins | sample MGYA00242125_ERZ509042 | MGnify/ENA primary metagenome ERZ509042 (study PRJEB26280, sample SAMEA2338738) | human gut metagenome | biome: human gut; feature: human-associated habitat; material: faeces... | reverse complement strand
GGCTTTCACATGGAAGGATATGAAACAATATGGGCTAACGATTTTGCAGAATGGGCGTGCAAATCCTTTGCCGCCAATTTCGGCGATGTTATTCACTATAAGGATATTACCAAGATAGATCCTTACACCGACACCACCATCCCGGAATGTGACATTGTTCTGGGTGGTTTTCCGTGTCAGGACTTCTCTATTATCTGGAAACAGCCCGGTCTGAACGGCACCCGTGGCGGTCTGTTCAGACATTTTGCAGAATTTGTTGATGCAAAGAAACCGAAAGCGTTTGTTGCTGAGAATGTTAAGGGGCTAATTACGGCCAATAACGGGAGGGCCATTGACACCATTATCAAAGACTTCGAAAGCATCGCTCCCGGCTATGTGGTAAAGCCCCATCTGTATAACTTTGCGGAATACGGCGTACCACAGTTCAGAGAGCGTGTCCTCTTTGTTGGTGTCAGAATTGATACGGGATTTGACTTTGTTCATCCCAAGCCTTCTCATGGCCCGAACGGTACACTTCCTTATGTGACAGCAGGCGAAGCGCTGGAGGGTGTTGAAAAGGTTCCTACTAATAACGAGCATATCAACATCAAGGAAAAGACACGGAAGGTTCTTGAACTAATCCCCGAGGGCGGCAACTTCACGGATATTCCAAAGGATAATCCACTGTATGTTAAGGGCATGATTAGCCATGTTTACCGCAGAATCAAGAGAGATGAGCCAGCTAAGACAATTATTGCTGCTGGTGGCGGCGGGACATGGGGATATCACTATCCTGAGCCCCGTCCTCTGACTAACAGAGAGCGTGCACGGCTGCAGTCTTTCCCTGACGATTTTATTTTTGAAGGCAGCGTCACGGAAGTACGCAGACAAATCGGCAACGCTGTTCCTCCCGTGGGTGTGCGGGCTGTTGCTAAGCGCTTACTCCCCTTGTTTACAGGAGAATATACCCCTGTCGATTTGCTGCCGGAATACGAGAAGATGAAAGCCATGACGGTTAAGCAAAGACTTGAGTATGTAACATTACAAATGAACTAAGGGGGACAGAGTATGGATTTTTTGTTTTCCAACTATCCTCCGATGAAGACTGGAAACAAAACATTCGCGGAGGCGTTCTACAGCCTGCTCCCGAAAACTTCAAAATTAGATATTGCCGTAGGTTATGTGTCTGCCGATTCATTGATTGAGTTGCAAAAAACTATCGAATTAAACAGCAATATTCGCACATTGAACCTCATTATCGGGATGCATTATTTTGACCATTTTACCAAAGTACAGTACGATGCGGCAATGCACCTAAATGATTTCTTGGCGGGTAATCAGATGGGTGGCGTCCGGCTTGTCAATGCTTTCCGCTATCACGGAAAACTGTATTCTTATAGCAATGCTACTGGTCCGTTTGCAGGAATTGTAGGATCGAACAACCTAAGCAGCATTGTAGATGGCGGCGTTCGTATGTATGAGAGTTCTGTTTTATTGAACGATGAGGTATCTGCTAAACAGATAAACGCGTTCATCTGTCAGCTTATGCAAACCTCTACAAGAAACATTGCCGAGTTGGAAATTGACACATTCAATAATGAAAATGCACTGCTGGATGGACACGAATTTGTTGAGAAAGTGGCTCCTCAGAATCTTGCAAAAGCAATAAATGCGAAAACAGACATTTCTTTTGAAATACCCATTAAACCATATGAAGTGTCTCCGCAAAGCAACTTGAATGTATTTTTTGGAAAAGGCAGAGAATCCAAAAACGGTCTTGTCAAACCACGACATTGGTACGAAGTTGAGCTGATTGTACCCAAAAATGTGACAAGTCAGCCTGGATATCCGCAAAGCCAAACCGATAATGCAGTTTTCACAGTTATTACCGATGATGGATGGTCATTTAAGTGTAAGGTCAGCGGTGATTACAGCAAAAATTTCCGTTCAGAAGGCGATTTGAAAATTCTTGGGAAATGGCTGAAAGGGCGCTTGGAAAACGCAGGTGTACTGGCCGTCGGTAATCCGGTTACCGCAGATACGCTGAGGCGTTATGGGCGCAATTCATTTGCACTTACAAAGACAACCATACCGGGAATCTGGTTTCTTGATTTTGGGGTGGGACAATGAGTTACTTGCAATCTTATTTAGATAGAATCCGCGGCAAAGGAAACCCTGCTCTTGCAGATGCAATCCATAAAACAGTTGAGGATATAGTTCCGCAGTACATTTCCAATTTTTCTTTTACTGATCATGTTGTAAGCCTGTTAGTGGGTGATGTTCAAAGCGGTAAAACGAGCCATATGTTTGGACTTATGTGTGCTGCTGCTGATGAAAGTTTTATGAATTTTGTTCTGCTGACAACAGACAATATTCTGCTACAACAACAGACCTATCAAAGAGCACAACGGGATCTTTGTGATTTCTGCGTTTGCGATGAAAATGATTACCTAAAATTTGTTCAGAACAATCTGCACAAACCCGCAGTAATTGTTTTGAAAAAGAATACTTCTGTGCTGAAGCAGTGGAAAAACAATTTCTCTTCAACCAATTTCTGCGCCGGTAATCCGCTGTTTATTGTAGATGATGAGGCCGATGCTGCCAGTCTGAACACTCAGGTGAATAGAAATAAGCAAAGTACCATCAATAAAAATTTGGAAGCCATCAAGAAAACAACTTCCAGTAGTATTTATATGCAAGTAACCGGTACACCGCAGTCTATTCTTCTGCAAACAGCCAAAAGCGGGTGGAAACCCTATTTTATCTATTATTTTAGGCCGGGCAAGGGTTATATGGGAGGGGATTTCTTTTTTCCACCGGAACCACCGAAACAGGTTATTCTTACAGACAATGATGAAGCCGAAGAACTTTTGAATGACGATGAACTTCCAGAAAATGGACTAAAAACTGCGTTGATCATGCATTTGATTTCCTCCGGTCATATTATGCTGAACGGTGGAACGGTCTGTAATTTTCTAATTCATCCGAGCATGAAAACCAGCCAGCATTCCTGTTTTGCAAATAAAATCGGGAACTATTTGAATGAAATTTCTCATTCCCATAACGAGGCGGAAACGAGAGAAACATTTGAACGCGCCTATGAGTCATTGAGAGAAACAAAAACGGACATTCTGCCGTTTGAGCAGATTTATGGCTTTATAGCAGAGCAGCTTCAGGAGGATAAAATCGGTATTCTAATGCTGAACTCTATCGTATCTTATGATGAAAATACGCAGTATGAAAAAGGCATCAATGTTATTGTTGGAGGCAACAGTTTAGGCCGTGGAGTGACTTTCCCGCAGCTCCAAACAATTTACTATTGCCGTGTTGCAAAAAGTCCGCAAGCTGATACTATGTGGCAACATGCAAGAATGTTTGGCTATGACCGTGATCCCTGCCTGCTCCGTGTATTCATGCCACCGAAACTGTTCAAGTTGTTCTCTGATATTAACAGAACCAACAACAGTATCATCAAGCAGATTGAAAACTCCAGCAACGGATGTGACATTAAGATTTTCTATCCTACTGGCCTGAAGCCCACCAGAAAAAATGTGCTGGACAAAAAAGCTGTTGGAATCTATTCAGGTGGAGTCAACTATTTCCCGTTTTATCCTGTGAATAAGGATGTTGCATCCATTGATATGTTGCTTCAGTCGTTTGGGGATGACTTGTATACTGTTAGTTTGAAACTAATTAAAAAGGTTATGGCGCAGCTTGATTCTGAAACAACAGACGATTGGAATGCAAAAGCTTTTATTGGTTTTGTCAACACGCTGTTGGCTACCGACCCGACAGCTCAAGGAAAGCTGATCGTCCGCAGAAATAGAGATATTGGTAAGGGAACCGGCACTTTGCTTTCTCCCACCGACCGCAATCTGGGCGATACCTATCCCGATGATCTGGTACTTACCATGTACAAAATTACAGGCAATAAGGCCAAGGGGTGGGACGGAACACAACTTTGGATTCCTAATATCAAATTGCCTGGTGACTGTGCATACTACACTGGGGAAACCATCTGAGTATAGATGGAGGTGATTTCCAATGGCTGATACCAAAACTCCCGCTGAACGCAGCGAAAATATGTCTCGAATCCGCAGCACCAACACCAAGCCGGAGGAAATCGTAAGGAAATATCTATTCAGCCACGGTTTCCGTTACCGCAAAAATGACAAACGCTATCCGGGAAAGCCCGATATTGTCCTGCCAAAATATCACACTATCATTTTTGTCAACGGATGCTTCTGGCATATGCATGGTTGCTCCCGCTCCAGACTTCCTCGTTCCAATCAAGAATACTGGAAGCCCAAAATTGAACGAAACATCCAGCGGGATGCAGAAAATCAACAAAAACTGGAGGCTGACGGTTGGAAGGTGATTGTAGTCTGGGAATGTGAATTGAAAAAGCGTACAGCCGAAGAACGACTATCCCGATTATGCGATGAAATTCGAAAAAGCAATGATTATTAGGAGTCTCGAAAAGCCCTTGGTAACAAGGGCGCACTTCTATACAGGGTAAACCCTGTATGCGTGCGCTCTGCGAGGCAGACAGCCCGGACAATGATTGTCCGGGCTGTTTTGCGTCACTGCGTTCCGTACAAGGGGCTGCACCCCTTGCGCCGCTTATGCGGCTATCCTTGCCCGCTTCGGATGGAAAACAATCTGTTTGCACAGACAGTTTCCCATCCAAAGCCTAAAACTCAACACGCAAATTTTACCGCTTGTCCGACAGGCGGTATTTTTTATCTGAAAGTAAAGGAGGAATCTACGATGCCAACAACCGAGAAGCTGAAACAGGAGATCGCAGATGCAGAAAAGAAGTTGGCGCAGGAGCGCAGCAGGCTTCAGCGGCTGGAAAACCGGAAATCCTATTACGAGAAGGGAGACAGGAAGAAACGGGCACACCGCCTCATTACCAGAGGGGCCGCCGTGGAGAGCATCGCACCGCTGGCGAAAGTTCTGGGCGAAACAGAGTTCTATGCTTTTACGGAAAAAGTTTTCGCTTTGCCGGAAGTCAGGGCTTTGTTGATGGAAGCGGTCAATGCACACAATCAGGCAAGCCAGAAAGGAAAGGGATAAGTATCGCACTATTTCACTTCCATGTTACCCAGATCAAACGCAGCGCAGGGCAATCCGCTGTTGCGTCCGCTGCTTACCGATCCGGCGAAAAGCTGCACAGCGAGTATTACGGGGAGGACAGCGACTACAGCCGGAAAGGCGGTGTGCTCTGTTCCGAAATCCTGCTGCCGCCCCACGCCCCGCCTTCCTTCACAGACCGGCAAACTTTATGGAACGAGGTGGAAAAGGCAGAACGGGGCAAGAAAGCCCAGCTTGCATACAGTTTTGACATTGCCTTGCAGAACGAGTTTTCCATGCAGGAGAACATCGGCCTTGCAAGGCAATTTTTATTGGAGCAGTTTGTGAGCCGGGGGATGGTGGTGGATTTCTCTGTTCATGCCCCCGACAAGGGGGATGGCGGCATTGCCAACCCACATTTTCATGTCATGTGTCCCATCCGTCCCCTGTTGCCGGATGGGAAATGGGGCAGTAAGCAGCGGCGGGAATATCTCCTGGATGAAAACGGGGAGCGCATTCGGGATGAAGCAGGAAACTTTGTGTTCAACGCTGTCCCCACCACGGACTGGGGCAAACCGGAAACGCTGGAACATTGGCGGGAACAGTGGGCGGCAATGTGCAATGCTCGATTTGCCGAGAAAGGTCTGGAATGCCACATCGACCACCGCAGCTACGAGCGCCAGGGCGTGGAGCAGCTGCCTACCGTCCATGAGGGTCCGGCGATCCGCCAGATGGAGGCCAGAGGTATCCGTACCGATAAAGGCGATTTCAACCGCTGGGTCAAGGCGACCAATGCCTTGATCGGCAAGCTGAAAAAGAAAATTACGGCGCTGCTTGACTGGCTGAAAGAAGCGCATGAGGAATTGAATAAACCGCAAACACCCAATCTGGCGCAGCTGCTCAGCGAGTATTACACCAACCGCAGCACAGGCGCATGGAGCCGGAAAGCGAAAATCGGAAATCTCAAAGAGTTCAATGAGATTTGCAATTATCTCATGCAGAACGATTTGACAACGCCGGAACAGTTGCAGGAGCGTGTATCTGCGCTGAGTGACCGCATTGACATTTTGAAAAACGCCCTGCGTGGTAAATCTGAACGCATAAAGGAACTGAATGAACTCCTTCGCATGGTGCAGTTTTACGCTGACGGAAAACCTGTTGCAGACAAGCTGGCAGCCATCAAGTGGAAGGGTAGGCGTGAGCAATTCATGTCTGAAAATGAAAATGCGCTCCGCCTGTATCACATGGCAGAGCGCAAATTAAAGCCGTATTTTAAGGACGGAAAATTGCCGGTCACAGCATGGCGCAAGGAGCATGACCGCCTGGAACAGGAATACGCAACCGGGCAAGCGGAACTTTCACCCGTCTATGCGGAGGTGAAAAAGCTTTGGCAGATCAAATACAAGATAGAACAGGTTGTTCGTGCGCAGGAAAATCCCGAGCAGAGCCGCAAGAAACAGCATCAGATCGACCATTAAGGAGGACTACAAAAAATGAAACTCAACTGGAAAGAGGATCATAACCTCACAAGGAAACTCGCAAAAATACTTCTCGGAGATACGCTGCCCAATGGTGAGCGTGTAGGTTTATTCATATTGCTTGATGATGCTTCACGGGCTGAATTGCAGCGATGGGCAAATATGAGTGACGCAGAATTTGCAGCCGCACAACGCAGCGGCGATTCCATCCACATTGATGTGGATGATGTCATCAGACAACTGGAAGAAAAATATACCCTTGACCCACAGTTACTTGATGATTTGCTTTCGGTTTTTGATGCAGACGATTTGGAACTTTGGGAAGAAAACAGTCAATGGGAAGATTCTGACCACGACGAGCCAACGGAATATTTTTTCTCCAATCCTGATCCCTATTTTAAACCTGAACCGCTGCCGCCTGACCGCCCCAGACACAATTTCTGGTTTGACGAGACTGGACATATCCGTGTAAAAAATCCATCTGCGTTCTGGCTGCCGGAGTTCACTTTGCAGCGTGAGATCGGCGGCACTATTTACACCATTACGGGCAGCTATGACGGAACAGAAACGCTGGATAGAAAGATGGAACGCATTCTGGCTGAAAAGTTTACAGAAAATACGGAGGATGACGAATGACAAATACCGGGAATCTTGGTACAATAGAAGCAGCCAATCCTGTGCTGACAGTTGCCCCTTTGAAGGAGGATACAGAAATGTTACGGGCAACTGATAAAATCACCGCACTCTATTGCCGCCTCTCCCAAGAGGATGCCAACGAGGGCGACAGTAATTCCATCACTAATCAAAAAGACATCCTGCTCCGATACGCAAAAGAGCACCGTTTCCCGAATCCAACATTTTTTGTGGATGACGGATACAGCGGAACGAACTATGACCGCCCCGGATTTCAGCAGATGCTGTCAGAAATCGAGGCCGGAAAAGTGGCCGTGGTGCTGTCGAAAGACCTGTCCCGGCTGGGGCGAAATTCTTCCCTGACGGGATTGTATATCAACTTCACTTTTCCGAAATATGGTGTGCGCTATATCGCCATCAACGACCACTTTGACACCATTGACCCCAACAGTACCGACAACGATGTTGCGGGAATCAAAAACTGGTTCAATGAGTTTTTTGCTAAGGATACCAGTCGCAAAATCCGTGCGGTACAGAAGGCCAAGGGCGAGCAGGGAATCCCGCTGACAACCAATGTCCCCTTTGGCTACCGCAAAGACCCGGAGAATCGAACAAAGTGGGTTGTGGACGAAACAGCCGCTCTTGTGGTCAAGCGTATTTTCAAGTTGTGTATGGAAGGCCGGGGGCCGATGCAGATCGCCAAACTCCTGCAGACGGAACGGGTGCTCAACCCTACCGCCTATAAGCGGAGAGAGGGCATTAACACCCCAAGTCCTGAAACTGCCGATCCGTACCATTGGAACCCCAATACCGTTGTTCACATTCTGGAACGGCGGGAATACACGGGCTGTACGGTTAATTTCAAGACCTACACCAACTCCATCTGGGACAAGAAACAGCGGGAAACGCCTATTGAGAAACAGGCGATATTCTATACAACACCCACCCAGCTATCATTGACCAGGAAGTCTTTGACAAGGTGCAGGAGATCCGCAAGCAGCGCCACCGAAGGACAAAAACCGGAAAGAGCAGTTTGTTCTCCGGCATGGTTTACTGTGCTGACTGCGGGGCAAAAATGCGCTACTGCACCACCAACTACTTTGAGAAACGGCAAGACCATTTTGTATGCGCCAGCTACCGCAGCAACACGGGAACCTGTTCCGCTCACTTCATCCGGGCGGTTGTACTGGAAGAATTGGTCTGGATGCACATGAAAACGGTAATCTCCTATGTAACCCGGCATGAAGCCCATTTTCGGGCAGTTATGGAGCATAGACTCCGGCTGTCCAGCGAAGAAGCTGTCCGGGGATACAAGAAGCGTCTGGCACAGGCAGAACGCCGTCTTGGGGAACTTGACCGGCTGTTCATCCGTATCTATGAGGATAATGTGGCAGGGAAACTCTCTGATGAACGGTTTGCTCTGATGAGCAAGACCTATGAGGACGAGCAGGCGCAGCTTAAAGTGGAAATCCAGACCTTGCAGCAGGAAATCGAAGTACAGGAACGACAGATTGAAAATTTAGAGCAATTCATCCAGCGGGTACACAAGTACGAGGATTTGCAGGAAATGACCCCCTACGCCCTGCGGGAACTTGTCAAAGGCATCTACATCGAAGCGCCTGACAAGAGCAGCGGGAAGCGCAGACAGGGCATCCGCATCTCCTATGATCTTGTGGGCTTTATCCCCGTGGACGAACTAATGAAACAGGAAACGGCATGACCGAAGCCATGCCGTTCCTGCAAAAAGCAATATTACTTTCTTATGACCCCCGGCCATATGAGCGGGGCGCTTTTTTCAGCTCAAAGGCGGGAGAGAGCGCAGGGAGTGCCTCAGAACAGGCCGAGGATCAGGATGGTGTACCGCTTCAGGCCCAGCATCCCGCACCCGAGAGCGATGTGGTAGTTTTCTGATGCGCCCCATCCCAGCTCGCGCAGCAATGTGCTGGATCTGCTGACTATGTGGAGTTGGACTCCTCGAAAAGTCCGCGTCCCCAAGGGCTGAAAAGGGACACTGGGAACGCTTTAAGAACAAAAAAGACGCGCAGCGTTTCAACCGTAATTACGCGGTAAGACGGAATTATGGGGCAGGGGAGATTATGAAGGAATGTGACCCGGAGACTTGGAAATCGGATTGGTGATCGAGGCGCTCTCTCAGAAACAAGAGACTGCCAACACCGTCTGCGCTTGGCCTGGTCCGCTGTTCTGCATATGGGGGGTGCAGACCGATAAGCAAACAGTGGGAACTTGGCATTTTGTACACCCGGGATAAATTCCACGCTCCGCCATATTACGAGTTCGCCCTCTGCCACTTGGTGGTGGTAGAGGATTTGATAAAACTGTTTCCGATTATTTAGGTTCAGAAATAGGTGAGTAGATACAATGAAGCGATTAAATGCTGATGCAATTGTCGACAGTAAAGATTCGGGTCCTTTCCAATTTACATTAGATGTCATTTTGAATACGCAGTATGATCCTTTGATATGAACGGCGTTCATTATAGAGAAGCAAAGCTGTTCTGTCAAGTGCTGCAATCATTTTCGAGTTCTCTGCGGTTTGTTTGATTTGAAGCGATGAAAATTTGGTGACTCCCTGCCGGTAAGGATAAAGTCAAAACTGCATCTAGATTAATATCTTGAAACAGACTCAAAAGAAGGGCCGTCTCTTTGCTCGAACCAGGAAAATTACTTCATTTATATATGAACTGTAACATATTTGTGAATTGATTGTAAAAATGCTTGGACACCAATTGACAGAACATTGTTTTCGCAATATGCTACTACACAGATAGTTTAATAATAAACTGTCTGCAATAAAAATGAGGAGACTATTTCACTATGGAAGCGTATGATCGATCCTCGCAAGATGTATGCAGTGAATTGAAAACGGAACCACGATCGGGGTTGACCTCCACCCATGCTGAGGAGATATTGACCCAAGTAGGGGAGAACCGCTTGAAGGCAAAGAGAAAGCAAACCGTTGTTGAACGATTCTTCAGCCAGTTCAAAGATGCCATGATTCTCATCCTGCTGGCTGCAGCGGCTATCTCCTTCTATGTAGCATTGCAGGGCAGCGATCCAACGGAGTTTTTTGAGCCGGCTCTGATCCTGCTCATTGTCATTTTGAATGCCATCATGGGTACGGTTCAGGAGAGCAAGGCAGAAAGATCACTGGAAGCACTTCAAAATATGTCTGCTCCCCATGCGCGAGTGCGTCGTGATGGACAGGAATCCATCATTGACGCCAGCAAACTGGTGCCCGGGGATATCGTTTTGATCGAAGCGGGCGATTACATTCCCGCAGATGGGCGCCTGATCTCGGCTTTCAATCTGAAGGTGGAGGAGTCTGCTCTTACTGGTGAATCCGTTCCGGTTGAGAAGGACGCTCAGGCTGTGGTGGCCTCCAGTGCGCCTCTGGGAGACCGGCTGAACATGGTCTACTCCGGATGCAGCGTGACCTACGGCCATGGTGAAGCAGTTGTGACAGCTACTGGCATGAACACCGAGATGGGCCATATTGCCGGGATCCTGAACAACGAGAAACAGACTCAGACACCTCTGCAGAAAAAGCTGGCCCAGCTTGGGCGGATGCTGGGTGTTCTGGCGATCATCATCTGCGCAGTGATTTTTGCGATCGGTCTGGCCAGTGGCATGGAGCTGATGGAGATCTTCATGGTATCGATCTCTCTGGCGGTTTCTGCCATCCCAGAGGGCCTTCCCGCTATCGTTACCATCGTGCTGTCCATCGGTGTTACCCGGCTGGCCAAGCGCAATGCCATCATTCGAAAACTCCCCGCTGTAGAGACACTGGGCGGTGCTTCGGTGATCTGCTCAGATAAAACAGGTACTCTGACCCAAAACCGTATGACCCTCATTCAGGGCTACTGTGTCCAAGGTGATCTCAGAGAAGATATCTCTTCCGCCAACACGCCTGAGATCCAGACTCTGCTCAAACTTGGGACCCTGTGTTGTGACGGCATAGTCACCATTCAAGATGGGAAAGAAGTGGATATCGGCGACCCAACGGAAACCTGTATCGTTGCTGCCGCTCTGAAAAATGGCTTTTGTAAAGACGACTTGAACAAGGCGTGCCCCCGTGTAGCTGAGGTCCCCTTCGATTCCGACCGTAAGCTCATGAGTGTGGTCTGTCGGATTAGTGGCAAATTAGTTGTCATTACCAAGGGCGGTTTCGACACCCTAGCCTCACGCTGTACTGACGGCTTGACGGAGAAGGCCGCCAACGTGGTAGAGGAGATGAGTCGGCAGGCTCTACGTGTGTTGGCGGTGGCCTGTAAGGTCATTGATGAGGTGCCGGAAGAAGTCACTTCGGAAACTTTAGAGCACGATCTGACACTGATCGGACTGGTCGGCATGATCGATCCGCCTCGTGAAGAGGCCAAGCAGGCGGTGGCTGTTTGCCGTCAGGCAGGTATCAAGCCGATAATGATCACTGGAGATCATGTGCTCACTGCGTCCGCTATTGCCCAGCAGCTCGGCATCATGGAGCCTGGTGACCGGGCTGTGACTGGAAGTGAGCTGGCCAAGCTGAGCGAGGAAGAGCTGGATCAGCAGATTGAAGATATCGCAGTTTATGCCCGTGTGTCTCCAGAGGATAAAATAAGGATCGTCAAGGGCTGGCAGCGCAGAGACGCGATCGTAGCCATGACGGGTGACGGTGTCAATGATGCCCCCGCTTTGAAGGCAGCAGATATTGGCTGCGCGATGGGGATCACTGGTACTGATGTTGCCAAGGGCGCCTCTGATATGACGCTGATGGACGATAACTTTGCCACTATCGTTTCTGCTGTTCGGGAGGGCCGAGGTATTTATGACAATATTAAAAAGGCGGTCGCGTTCCTTCTGGGTACCAATATTGGCGAGGTGCTGGTCACTTTTATTGCCATGCTGCTTTGGAATCAGGCCCCCTTCCTGTCCATGCAGCTGCTGTGGATCAATCTAGTCACTGACTCTCTGCCTGCTATTGCCCTGGGAATGGAGGCCATCGACCCCAATGTGATGGACCGTCAGCCAAAGCCCAAAAAGGAAGGGATTTTCGCCAACGGGCTTGGAATTCAAGTTGTTTTGCAGGGTGTCATGTTTGCGATCCTGTCACTGATCGGATTCCGTGTTGGCAGTCAGGTCACCGGTGCCATTGAAGGTGGCCGAACCATGGCTTTCCTTGTGCTGGCCTTTGCGCAGATCCTGCATGCGTACAATATGCGCTCCCATAAATCGCTGTTTAAGACCGGACTATTTACTAACAAATATCTGAATCTAGCCAGCCTTGTTTCCACTGCTTTGATGTGCTTGGTGCTTTTTGTTCCTCCGATCGCCTCCGTGTTTGGCCTCATCCGTCTTCCTATGAAGCTGTATATGCTGGACTTTGGGCTGGCGGTCGTTCCCGTGGTCGTACTGGAGATCGTCAAGGCGTTTGGGCTGGTGAAACATCATAAGTGAGTTGATATTCGATGAAGAACGTCGTAGGAACATTCCATAAAATACAGAAGGCGTATTATCAATACTGCTATCAGGCGGTAGAACCAGACGGGATCAAAATGAGTGAGATGGCTTGTATATTGTCTCTCTACAACAGTGCGCCTAAAGATACTGCACGGGATATCATTGAGTACTCCTGCCTCTCTCCCGGCATGGTAAGCAGGAGCTTAGAGTCACTTCGTAAGTCTGGTTTGATTGAAGGATATCGTGACCAAGAGGATAGCCGATATATCCATCTGCGTCTGCTGCCGAGAGCGGCCCCGATTTTGGACAAGCTCACACAGGCTCAAACCAAATTCATTACTTGTATTGCGGAAGGCATTTCAAAAGAGGATTTTGCGCAGGTCTGCCAAATTGCAGAGAAGATGGCTGAAAATCTGGATGCGAACCCGAAACTCAAAGAGCCCCTCACTTAAAAACAAGAGGAGTGCATGGAGAGTAACTCCTTGCACTCCTCTTATATGTATAAAACAAAACCAAAAGCAGATATCTTGGCATCTAAATATCGGGCGACAGAGGAGGTTTCACAATGCAAGTGTGGTTCAGCAAATTTATTAGAGGGCGTGTGTTCTCTGTCCTCTTTTGTATATTAGGTTTTGGGCTGACGATTTATCTGTCCAGCCGATTGGGCATACTGATTGAGGGATTTGCCGGCCTTGACCTCCAACTGGCAATTTTTTTGATACTGACAGTGTTTTGCACCTATATGCTCATCTATGTGAATATCCACAGAGAGAACAAGAAAACACAGAAGTTATTCAACCTATGTGGAATCATATTTTCTTTTTTTCCAAGCACAGTGATCTGTTTTTTCTTGTTCGACCTGATAAGATCCCTTTGCGGAGCCTACGATGGGCGGCTATACCTCATTCCACTGCTGTTGGCTGCTGTTCTGTCTGCCTATGGATTTGTCCATGCCAGAAAGATCTTTGTGAAAGAGTATTCGATACCCATTGCTGCCAGCAGCAAGCACCAAAGATCTGAGGTAAAGGCAGTACTGCTCAGCGATATCCATACCGGGAGCTATGTGGATCGGAAACAACTCCACAAAATAGTTGATGCAGTCAATCGGTTGCAGCCAGACCTTGTCATCATGGCCGGTGACACCTTTGATCAAGATGCCTTCGGGCATTGTGATATGGATGGTGTCAAAGCAGAACTACAGAGGCTCCAGCCAGAGGGAAACGTCTACGCTGTGCTGGGGAATCATGATCCGGATTCGAGCCATAAAGAGGTCAAGGAATATTTCGAGGAGGCTGGAATACATCTGCTGATTGATGAATGTGCAGAAACAGAGGACTTCTTGATCGTCGGTCGGGATGATATCTTGGGAAATCCTGCCCGCAAGGGCATTTCTGAACTGTTCGCCGGTGTGGGTACGGAGAAGCCGAAGATCGTAATTGACCACAACCCTTTAGGCATCGAAGATGCCGTCAAAGCGGGGGCCGCTTTGATCCTTTGTGGGCATACCCATAAAGGACAGTTTTTTCCCGCCACACTGTTTACCAAGTGGGCATACGGCAGACGCGGATTCTATGGGCACTTTCAGACTGGAGAGACCCATAGCGTTGTTTCATCTGGGACCGGTTATTTTCAGTTGCCAGTCCGTTTGGGGACGAACAGCGAAGTCGTTGTTTTACATATTAAACTTCAAGCATGATGAAGGGGGCGGGATAGGGGGCGGCGCGGGTCACCTTTCATAGGTATCCACCGGGGCTTGAACATCTGTTCCCTGGGCCGGTCACAGCAGCGGCGCAGCGGCTTTTGCAATAAAGCCCAGCAGCCGGCGCTTGAGTGGCTCTGCTGGGAGCAGATCCAGCGTGACTTCCCTGCATTTGCCCTGTGTCTTTTCAAAATCGTCTTGGAGCTGGGGGATACAGTCCGTTCCCCACAGATAGGTCGCGCATTCAAAGTGATGATAGAGGCTGCGGTAGTCCAGATTGATGGTGCCGACAACAGCCTCCCGGTCGTCACAGACAAAGACCTTGGCATGTACGAAGCCGGGGGTGTATTCGTAGATCTTCACCCCGGATTCCAGCAGGGATCTGTAATGGGTCAGCGCAAGGGCAAAGGGGATGTACTTATCTGGAACACCAGGCAGGATGATCCGCACATCAACACCGCGCTCGGCGGCATACTTGAGCGCATTTTCCAGCTCACCGTCCAAAATCAGATATGGCGTCATGATATGGACATACTTCTGGGCCCGGTTCAGCATATCCATGTAGACCTGCTCGCCCACCTTGTCCTTGTCCAAGGGGCAGTCTCCGTAAGGCATGACAAAACCGTTTGCAGCCTGCTGCTTTGCCGGTACATTCAGAAATGTGTCAAAATCCGGTGCCTTTTCATCCAAGTACCACATGTGCAGGAACATCCTGGTGAAGCTGCGGGCTGCTTCGCCCTTTACCATCACGGCGGTGTCCTTCCAGTGACCGTACTTTTCATAGGCGTTGATGTATTCATCCGCCAGATTGATGCCGCCGTTGAAGGCGGTCTCCCCGTCGATCACCAGGATCTTCCGGTGATCGCGGTAGTTATAATGGGTGGAGACAAAGGGCTTGATGGGGGCAAACATTTTGCTTTGAATGCCAAGAGATCGAAGCCGCCTGGGGTAGTCATGGGGCAGGGTAGACAGCTCACAGGTGCCGTCGTAGAGCATACGGACCTCCACGCCCTCTTTGGCCTTCCGCGCCAGGATCTCCAGGATCTTGCCCCACATTTCCCCCTCATCCACGATGAAGTACTCCAGGAAGATGAACCGCTTTGCCTGCTCCAGCTGGATCAGCATCTCCCGGAACTTGTCCTCGCCTAGTGGGAAATAGGTGACGGCAGTATGGTCATAGACCGGATAGCATCCACTGCGCTGAACATAGCGGGCAAGCGCCGCGGCTCCGGGGTCGGACTGCCCCAGGGCCTGAGCTGTCTCCGGGGACTGGACAAGGGTTTCCGCAGTTTCCGTATTCAATTCCGCATAGCGCTTTTTCAGAGCCCGGTGGCCAATGTTTTTCTGGGTGTAAAGAAACAGCAGGGCGCCGAACACCGGCAGGAGCATGACCACCACCAGCCACGTGATCTTGGCGGTGGGGTCCATAGCGCTGTTGAGCAGATACAGTACCATAAAAAACGTGAAGATTACAACGCCGCCGTAAATGTGGGGCAGGAAGGCCTCGAACCAGTGAAAGATGCTGAACAGGAACAGCACCTGCATGGCCAGCAGGACGAGGATCAATCCAGAGCGGCTGAAGATCACCCGGAAAATCCCCCGCTTGCCCTTTTCCAAAAGGTGTATCCCTGCTTTTTTGGAATTCTCTTTCATAATAAGCCCTCTCTTTTGGAAATTACAAAAATTTCCGCAAACCTTATGCAACAGCAGTTCTTGACTTTTATTATATCATTGAAATCTCCTATTTGAAATGGAAGTCACCAAAAGTTAACAAATGCGCTTGCGGGGTGTACAAAATTTTATATTGGATAGGTGGGAAAAATACGCTTTAGTAAACGGGGACAAAGATAAGAAAACGATTTTGTTTCAGAAGTTTAAACATGTCTGTCGGTTCATTTTGGAGGCCGGTCATTCTGGGCTTTATTTCATAGGGGAAATTATTGAAACCTACATTGTATAGGTGTTTTTGAAGAAGGGGTGGCTCTTTGCTTTGTGTTACGAGCTATAATAAAGGAGCACCAATTTGGATAGGCAAGTGTACAGAATGAAGGCCAGTTCTGGATATTCTAACTTCGGCAGTCCAAAAGTGAAAAAGATACCGCCGGCTATCAGCAAGACAGCCGGCGGTATCTTTTATCAGATCTCTGTGCTGGCATTCATGGCCTTGAAGCCGATCAGGACCGTCCAGACATAGGCGCAGGTCTTGGGGATCATCAGCATACCAATCATAGGGACGACGTCTGCCCAGAGGACCACGGGAATGTAGAAACCGAAACTGAGCACAATGGTCAGCCACATATTGCGGAACGCGCGGTCCTTTGCTTGCCGGGCGCTCCTGTAGAACAAGACGATGATCAGCAGGCCCAAAAGCGCAAAGGGAATGTTCCGGTAAATGCCCCAGGAAAGCGGCGCATTGGCGCTCAGCCATGCATTCTGAGGGAAGAAGCAGAGGGCGATCCGCAGGGCAGACAGCAGATACACGGCGGCGGTAATGCCGTTTTGACCATTGACCTTGTACCGGACCCGCCACACATAGTAGAGGATGATGTAAAAGATCGTCATGGTAATGGAGGTGATGAATTTGCCTATGCCCAGGGGGACGATAAAGTTTTCCAGACCAGTGGTGCAGAGAGCCAGAGCCCGGGGGACCAGATGGAAGGCGTCGCCGGCGCCAAGGACGACGGCCATGATGCCGAACAGCCAGTGCTCTTTGTTTCCCCTGCTCTTTACGATCATGGTGACGCCAATGGCGATCACGGAAGTCAGATAGACTGCATCAAACAGTGTTTCAACAATAGCTTGCATAAAGAGGCCTCGCTTTCCCACTTGATATGAACTTTGTTCATTTTTCTGGATAAAGAATTCCCGCATGAACGGGAATTCTTTAACGGTAAAGGATCCGTTCCACCATCCTGACAATGCCGGCACAGTCATAGTCGTGCCGCAGCAAAGAGGAGATGATCAGAGAGAAGATGATCTCAACAAATTTTTGAGGAGTAAAGACATCGTCAAAAACCGCCGGATCTACATTTTTATCCCGCATCAGGACCATGTGGAAGCCCTCCTGAATGTGTTTCCACGATTTTGCCATCAGCTCCTGCCCACTGGACTTATCTTCACCGACAAAGCTCATGGAGTGCATGGAGAAGAAACCGGGATATATTTCATTCCCACGCCGCATACTTTCATAGGCCCATTCAATGCAGTCTGGAAACCGTTTGAAGGAGGTCTGGCCATCAGGGATGTGGAAGATATCGCACCAGACGCGTTCCACCGTTGCGGCGATCAGGTCAGATTTGCTGTCAAAATAATTATAGACGGAGCCGACGGAGATATTGCAGGCCTGCGCCACGCTGCGGATGTTGACGGCCGCCCAGCCGTTCTCCTGGATCAGCTTGCGGCTGGTCTCCAAGATGGCCTCTTTGGAAGTGATGACCGTGTTCACGTTTTCACGCCCCTATTCTGAACGATGTTCACTATAGCATACCACCCTTGATTTGTCAAGACTTTTTTTTGTCAGGTCTCTACCCTGTCAATGGTCGAAATGGACGACAAAAGCAGCCGTTGACGGGGGCCGCAGGCTGTGCTTTGTCTGTTATCAAGGTGGGACAGCCGCAGGCTGGCTGTCCCACCGCTGTGATATTAGTTTGATTTTTTATCAGCCCGATAAGCTGGGATTACAGGTCCATTAACATTTGCGCAAAATGTTCAATATGTTCAGAGAGATCCTGTTCTCCATAGTAATCGGCAAACAGGACGGTATCTCCGCGACGCAGCACGAGGATGCCGCCGGGCAGAAAAACACGCGGTTCCCCGGTTATCTCATTGACATGAGTTCGCCCTTCGCGTTTGGCGTACAAGCATTCATCGAGAACATCAAACTGCTGATAGTCACCGGAGTTGTTAAATTTCTGCCTGCTCCATTCCTCTGCCCGCATTTCGGCGAGTATATCCAATGGGTAACCAGTGATGATGACCTCCAGATGAGGTACGTCATTTGGGCTGTCATCCTCGTTGAATGCACCATACTGATGAAAATACCAAGATTCCGGGTCGAGTAGCGTTCCACCATGAGAGATATAGTCCATGCTGTAAAACACATCCCGGGAGAGCGGCAGATCTTCTCCCTCAATGTCCGTCAGAGTGATGAAGCCGGAACCTGCTAGATCATAGGGGCGGTAATCTGTTCCCGCAAACAACTGTATGGTATTGATAAAGACCGGAAGCAAAAACGCGAATCCTATCGCCAACAACCAGCCGACTCTTTCGTGTCTCTTTGGAACTGTCCCGCTTTTGATCGCCTTTCGGTAGCACAGTAAATGGAAAAGCCCCAACAAGTACGATAAGTCAATCAGCAACAACCCAAACGCTGTCAGTAGGAACGGGAGCACAGGTCGGTTGGAAAAGGTCTCAACGGGATAATATCTGAGCCATGTCCAATCAATTTCCCATGGGGAGCCGTTTTGATAAAGGCTGAGCAAAAGCACATTTCCGAAGGCAAGCAGTACACCTCCAATCACTTTCTCTTTGAAAAAGCGCTTTAACGCATAATCCTGTGTTTCCGACTCTGTATGTGCCTGCGCGGTCAAGTCGTCAGAGGCAAAGACATAAAAACTTCCACGGAAGATCCCCCAGTAGTGCCAGCCTGCATCTTCGTAAAGCGCATTTAGCTCTGGATCATCATTTACTGCTCCGCGAATCGGCTCTAAATGGATTTGTACCGTTTGTTGCGCTGTCTTTTCAAAAATGGTGAGGGGGCCAGTGGTCATGGAAAAGCGCAGTCCTTTCCCAGCCATAACAGCGAACCAGTTTTCTAACCCTGGAATATCAAAACCGCCAACTGGTGTTATACGGATCACAGTCTTGCTCATAAAAATTCCTCCTCTCCGTCAAGGACACAGGCTTTTAGGCGTGCCAGCTCGTCCTTAAATACTGCTCTGCCTCTCTCAGTCAGCCGATAGCTGCGTTTGCGGCCATCGGTTTGTGTTTCTTCGATCAGGTGCTCATCTTGAAATTTGCCTAACAATGTATAAAGCGTACCGGGACCAAGACGCACCCGTCCATTGGTCTTCTGTTCTACAAATTCTGTGATCTCAATACCACACATTTCACGGTGCAGGAAAGACATCAGCACATAGAACATTGACTCTGTCAGTACCCCTCTATCTTTCATATCGATCATGGCACCTCTCTCTGCAATATCGTCTCACGATATTGCTTTTCCCCATTCTAACATCGCGGCGCGATATTGTCAAGCAGCTCCTCCTGTATATGCGGATATGGAGTTGTGAAATTTAATGTCTTTAAGATTTAGCAGAACAAAAGAAAAAGCCGACACCTACAAAACTGTAAGTGTCGGCTTTGGTTCACCCTGTTATGCGCTTTTATTTTTGCGTTTGTGGAGTAAGCTTGGCATAAGGGCTGCACTCCTGTGTTGCAAAAGTTCAGCGTTTTCAAGAGGTCGAGGCATGTCTTAGTACATGCCGCCCATGTCGGGAGCGGCGGGGGCTGCAGGTGCGGGAGGCTGAGGCTTATCGGCCACCAGGGATTCGGTGGTCAGGAGAGTAGAGGCAATAGAGGCGGCGTTCTCCAGAGCGGAGCGGGTCACCTTGGTGGGGTCAACGATGCCAGTGGGGATCATGTCGCAGTAGACCTCGTTGTAGGCGTCGAAACCGTAGCCCACCTTGCCGGACTCGCGGATCTTCTCCAGCACCACAGAGCCATCAATGCCGGCGTTGGCAGCGATCTGCTTCACGGGGGCGGTCAGTGCGCGGGCCACGATCTGCAGACCGGTCTTTTCGTCGCCCTCAGTCTCAGCGTAAAGCTTCTCCACGGCGGGGATAGCGTTCAGATAGGCGGTGCCGCCGCCGGCCACGATGCCTTCCTCCACAGCAGCGCGGGTAGCGTTCAGGGCGTCCTCGATGCGCAGCTTCTTCTCCTTCATCTCCACCTCGGTGGCAGCGCCCACCTTGATAACGGCTACGCCGCCAGCCAGCTTGGCCAGACGCTCCTGGAGCTTCTCCTTGTCGTAGTCGGAGGTAGTGACTTCGATCTGGCTCTTGATCTGGCCGATGCGGGCCTTGATCTCTTCGGAACTGCCGGCGCCGTTGACAATGGTGGTGTTCTCCTTGGTGACCTTCACCTGGCGGGCCTGACCCAACTGATCCAGAGTGGCCTCCTTCAGCTCCAGGCCCACGTCGGAGGAGATCACAGTGCCGCCGGTGAGGATGGCGATATCCTGGAGCATCTCCTTGCGGCGGTCGCCGAAGCCGGGGGCCTTGACGCACACCACGTTCAGGGTGCCGCGCAGCTTGTTGACGATCAGGGGGGACAGGGCCTCGCCCTCCA
>ENA-OROH01001590-OROH01001590.1-human-gut-metagenome-genome-assembly--contig:-NODE-1590-length-20693-cov-5.744888_pt1 | contig 20693 bp, 20 predicted proteins | sample MGYA00242125_ERZ509042 | MGnify/ENA primary metagenome ERZ509042 (study PRJEB26280, sample SAMEA2338738) | human gut metagenome | biome: human gut; feature: human-associated habitat; material: faeces... | reverse complement strand
GGCGCCCAGCGCCGCCTGGAGATCGTCCGGGCCCTGGCCACCAACCCCAGCCTGCTGCTGCTGGACGAGCCGGCAGCCGGCATGAACCCCTCTGAGACGGCGGAGCTGATGGAGAACATCGTCAAGATCCGGGACACCTTCGGCATTGCCATCCTGCTCATCGAGCACGATATGAACCTGGTCATGGGTATCTGCGAGGGCATCGCGGTACTCAACTTCGGCCAGATCATCGCCAAGGGCACCCCTGACGAGATCAAGAACGACCCGGTGGTCATTGAGGCCTACCTGGGCAAGCAGAAGGAGGCGTGATCCATGGAGACCATTTTGAAAGTTGAGGGGATCAACGTCTACTACGGCGCCATCCACGCCATCAAGGACATCTCCTTTGAGGTAAACCAGGGGGAGATCGTCACCCTGATCGGAGCCAATGGCGCGGGCAAGACCACCACCCTGCAGACCATTTCCGGCCTGCTGCATACCCGCACCGGAAGCATTACCTTCCAGGGCCAGAACATCACCAACATCCGGGCGGACAAGCTGGTCTCCCGGGGCCTGGCTCAGGTTCCCGAGGGACGGCGGGTCTTTTTGCAGATGTCGGTGCAGGAGAACCTGGAGATGGGAGCCTACACCCAGCCTCAGGCCGGAGTGCCCAAGGACCTGGAGATGGTTTTTGAGCTGTTCCCCCGGCTGAAGGAGCGGCGCAACCAGGTGGCGGGCACCCTGTCCGGCGGAGAGCAGCAGATGCTGGCCATGGGCCGGGCTATGATGTCCCACCCCAAGCTGCTGATGCTGGACGAGCCCTCCATGGGCCTTGCCCCCCTGCTGGTGGAGCAGATCTTTGAGATCATCAAGAACCTGAATAAGCAGGGCTCCACCATTTTGCTGGTAGAGCAGAATGCCCAGATGGCTCTGTCCGTGGCCCACCGTGGCTATGTGCTGGAGACGGGCAAGATCGTTACCACCGGCACCGGCGAGGAGCTCATCCGCAGCCCCGAGATCAAAAAAGCTTACCTGGGCGGTTAAGCCCAGCTGCGCGTCAAAAAGAGGAAAATCACCTCTTTTTGGCGCGTTTTTTCATTGTAATTTTCAGCCTGTGCGTATACACTAAAGAAAAAACAAAAGGGGGCGCTTTTTATGCTGGAGGAGTGGAAATTTGACCGGAAAAAGTTGGACGAGGCGGAGTGCAAAGTCCGCCTGAAGGCCCGGCGGCTGGATCTGGCCGGTTTGCAGCAGCCCATCAAGGGGGCGGGGCTGCCGGTGATCGTGCTCATCGAGGGCTGGGGAGCCTCCGGCAAGGGCAGCATGATCCGCTCTCTCATCCGGGAGCTGGATCCCCGGGGGTTTCTGGTGCGCAGCGTGACCATGCCCACCCAGGAGGAGCGGCGCTGGCCCTTCCTCAAGCGCCACTTTGAGGCCATCCCGGAGCAGGGAAAAATTTTATTTCTGGACTCCGGATGGATGGATGAGACGGTGCGGGAGCGGCTGCGGGGCGACCTGTCCGACGCAGAGTACCAGCGGCGGCTGGAGAGTGTCAACCTCTTCGAGCGGCAGCTGGCGGCAGGGGGCTATCTGCTGGTAAAGCTGTTTCTGCACATCGAGCAGGACACCCAGCGCAAGCGCCTGGAGAAGCTGGAAAAGCATAAGGACACCGCCTGGCGGGCGGGGGAGAACGACTGGCGGCAGAACAAGAACTACCGCCGCACCCAGGAGGCCTTTGACGACTTCATGCAGGCCACCCACACCGACTGGGCTCCCTGGAAGGTGATCGACGCTACCTCCGGTCCCTGTGCCCAGCTGGCGGCGGCCGACTGGCTCTATCAGCAGATCACCGCCGCCCTGCGCTGTCCTCCCACGGCGGAGCCGCCGGTGTACCGCTGGCCTCTGGTAGACATCCAGCCCCTGGAGAAGGTGAAGCTGGACAAGTCTCTGGACAAGGACAAGTACCAGCGGGAGCTGGAGGCCTGCCGGGAGAAGCTGGAGGACCTGCATAACCAGCTCTACCGCAAGAAGATTCCCGTGGTCATCGCCTACGAAGGATGGGATGCCGCCGGCAAGGGGGGCAACATCAAGCGCCTGGCCTCCGCCCTGGACCCCCGGGGCTATGAGGTGGTGCCTATCGCCAGCCCCACCCCGGACGAGAAGCACCGCCATTATCTCTGGCGCTTCTGGCGCAAGCTGCCCAAGACGGGCCACATCGCCATCTTTGACCGCAGCTGGTACGGCCGAGTGATGGTGGAGCGGCTGGAGGGCTTCTGCACCCTGGAGGACTGGCAGCGGGCCTATGATGAGATCAATGAGTTTGAGCGGGAGCTTACCGACGCGGGCGCGGTGGTACTGAAGTTCTGGGTGCAGATCGACAAGGATACCCAGCTCCAGCGCTTCCAGGCCCGGGAGAACACCCCGGAGAAGCGCTGGAAGATCACCGACGAGGACTGGCGCAACCGGGAGAAGTGGGATGCCTATCAGGTGGCGGTCAACGAGATGCTCGCCCGCACCAACACGGAGAATGCCCCCTGGCATATCCTGGAGTCGGTGGACAAGCGCTACGCCCGCATCAAAGCCATGAAAATCGTCATCCACGCCCTGGAGCAGGCCCTGGACTAAAGAAGTATAAAAAATTGCCGCCTATGCAGGCGGCAATTTTTTGCTGTTAAAATACGCTGAGGTAGAGCTTGCGGCTCAGGTCCTCCAGCACGTGGATACCGGCCAGGCTGTTGCCCTTGTCGTCCAGACCGGGGGAGTAGATGCCGATGCCCATACGGGTGGGGGAGACGGCCATAATGCCGCCGCCTACGCCGCTCTTGGCGGGCAGTCCCACCTTGATGGCAAAGTCGCCCGCGCCGTTGTACATGCCGCAGGTCATGAGAATGGCGTTGACATAGTGGGCGTAGCGGCTGGAGAACACACGCTCCTCCGACACCGGGCGGCGGCCCCGGTTGGCAAAGACGAAGGCAATGTTGGCAAGGTCCTTGCAGTTTACCAGGATGGAGCAGGCCTTGAAGTAGCAGTCCAGCACCTCCTCCACGTCATCCTGGATAAGGCCGTGGCTTTTGAGCAGAAAGGCCAGGGCACGGTTGCGGCTGCCGGTACGCTTCTCCGACTCATAGACGGCCTGGCTGATGTCGATGTCTGGGTTGCCCGCTACCTTCCGGGTCAGCTCCAGCAGACGCTGAAAGCGCGTTTCATAGGTCTCACCCTTGATAAGGGTGCACAGCAGAATGGCGCCCATATTGACCATGGGGTTAAGATGTTCGCTGAGCAGAGCCTGGTCGGTGTAGTTGATGGCGTCAAAAGGCTTTCCCGTGGCCTCCACACCCACGTGGGCGCGGACCATCTCCTCCCCGTTGTCCATCAGAGCCAGGAGTAAAAAGAGCGGCTTTACAATGCTCTGGATGGTAAACCGCTTCTGAAAGTCCCCGGCGAAGCTGGTCTTGCCGTCGCTGGAGACCACGTAGATGCCCAGGTCATCCTGGTTGGCCTTGGCAAGCTCAGGGATGTAATTGGCCAAGCGCCCTTCCTTGGTATAATGGCGATTCTCCTCGATCAGCTGCTCCAGAAGTTCGTCCATGGTAATTCCTCCTCTGATGGTATCTCTGCCTCAGGCGCAGAAAGGCCGGGCCTCTGCACAGAAGGGCAGAGAGTCCGGACCCGTGTCTTTTGTCATCCAATTTGCTGACCTTATTGTAGCAGATTGTCCACAAAAAAGGAAGAGGAAACAAAGAAAATATGCAAAATTACAAAAAGTGAGGGGCGGATTCTTGCGCTGTTGTGGCGGGCGCGGTATGATAAGAAAAAACAAGCGCCCTTTCCAAAGGGCGGGAAGGGAGCAAGAACATGATACGCTTTGAATGTGACTACGGGGAGGGGGCCCACCCCAAAATTCTGGAGGCCCTGACCCAAACCAATCTGGAGCAGACGGCGGGCTACGGTATGGACCCCCACTGCGACCACGCCCGGGAACTTATCCGCCAGGCCTGCCAGGCCCCGGAGGCGGCGGTGGAGTTTTTGGTGGGCGGTACCCAGGCCAACGCCACCGTGATCGCCGCCATCCTGCGGCCCTACCAGGGCGCCCTGTGCGCCCAGACGGGACATATCAATGTCCACGAGACAGGAGCCATTGAGGCCAGCGGCCACAAGGTGCTGCCTCTGCCTGCCAAGGAGGGGAAAATCACCGCTCAGGAGATCCGCCGCGCCTGTCGGGACCACTGGGAGGACGCCACCCATGAACATATCGTCCAGCCCGGTCTGGTCTATCTCTCCCAGCCTACCGAGGAGGGTACCCTCTATACCCGCTCCGAATTGGAGGACATCCGTGCGGCCTGCGATGAGTACCACCTTCCCCTGTACATCGACGGAGCCCGGTGCGGCTATGGCCTGGGTGCAGCAGAGAACGACGTGACCCTGGCCGATTTGGCCCGTCTGGCCAATGTCTTCTACATCGGCGGCACCAAGGTGGGCGCCTTGTTCGGGGAGGCGGTGGTCATCCCCGACCCGGCCATTCAGAAAGATTTCCGCTATATGATCAAGCGCATGGGCGGTATGCTGGCCAAGGGCCGGCTGCTGGGAATCCAGTTTGAGGTCCTGTTCCAGGATGGGCTCTATGAACAGCTGGGCCGCCGCACCGTGGCCTTGGCCCAGAAGCTGGCGGCAGCGTTTGAGGCAAAGGGCATCTCCATGCTCCATAAATCTCCCACCAACCAGCAGTTCCCCATCCTGACCCAGGCCCAGCGGGACAAGCTGGGGGAGAAGTACGCCTTCTCCTTCTGGCAAACGATGGATGAGGACCGGGCGGCGGTGCGCTTCTGCACCAGTTGGGCCACCCGGGAGGAGGATGTGGACGCGCTGGTGGCGGACATCCACAATCTATAATCAAAAAAGCCGGAGAGCAACGCGCTCTCCGGCTTTTTCATAAAAATCAGGGAAGATCCAGGGTGGCAATGACCTCTTTGAGCTGCTGGGCGGAGGACAGAAGGGCCTGGTGCTCCTTCTCGTCCAGAGGAATCTCCAGCACGGTCTCTACGCCGTTCTCTCCCACGATGGAGGGGACGCTCAGGCACAGGCCGTCCAGGCCGTACTGGCCCTCCAGCAGCACCGACACAGGGAGCATGGCGTGCTCGTCCTTCATCACGCACTCGGCGATGCGGGAGACCGCCATGGCGATGCCGTAGTAGGTGGCACCCTTGCGCTGGATGATCTCATAGGCGCTGTCCCGCACCTCGTGGTAGATCTTGTCCCGCAGGGCGGCCTGGTCCTGGATACCACGCAGGGTGCAGAACTGGGCCAGGTCCACGGTGGAAATGTTGGCGCTGCTCCACACCGCCAGCTCACTGTCTCCGTGTTCGCCAATGATGGCGGCGTGGACGTTGCGGCTGTCTACCCCCAGTTCCTGGCTGAGCAGGTACTTGAGGCGGGCAGTGTCCAGCACGGTGCCCGAGCCGATCACCCGGTGGGCAGGCAGTCCGGACAGCCGCCAGGCGGCATAGGTGAGTACATCCACCGGATTGGACACGATCATCAGGATGCCCTTGAAATTCCGGCTGGTGAGCTGGGGAATGATGCTCTTCAAAATGGCCACGTTCTTGCCGATCAGGTCCAGGCGGGTCTCGCCGGGCTTTTGGTTGGCTCCGGCGGTGACGACGACCATGGCGCAGTCGGCCACATCGTCGTAGTCCCCGGCGTAGATGCGCATGGAGGCGGTGTAGGGCAGACCGTGGCTCAGGTCCATGGCCTCGCCTTCCGCCTTTTCCCGGTTGGCGTCGATGAGTACCAGCTCGGAGAAAATGCCCTTCTGCATCAGACTGAAAGCGATAGAGGCTCCCACAAAACCGCAGCCGATCACCGCGGCCTTTCGAACATTGATCATAGTATAAACGCTCCTTTCCAGTTGGCAGTAGTTTTGCCCGTTTTTCGGAGTGCCATTCGGTACTATTATCCTACTAAATTAGTAGGATAATAGCAAGAGGAAAAAGAACCAAGAAAATGGAGGAGAGAAACGAATATTTTGGAAAAACGCCGTGGGGTAACCGGGCGGGCCATGTATAATAGAATAGAGGCGCACAGGAGGAGGTGAGGGCTATGAAGGGAGAGGAGGCGGTACGCCGTCTGGTAGACGGGGAGCCGGATGCCCTGGATGCGGTGTCGGCGGCCTATACGCCGCTTTTGAACTATGTGATTTTTGCAATTTTGGAAGACAAGCAGGAGCGGGAGGAGTGCCTGGCTGACGTGCTCCACCAGGTGTGGCAGGCACGGGAGCAGTTTGACGCGAAACGGGGCAGCTTCACCACCTGGCTTACCACCCTGGCCCGGAACGCGGCCCTCAACCGCAAAAGAGCCCAGCGCCGCCGGGAGGCGGGGCGAGCGGAGTGGGACGAGAGGGTGCCCCATCCTGGGGATGGCCCGGAGGAGCAGGTTTTGAAAGCAGAGGAGCGGGAGCGGCTTCAGCAGGCCATCCGCAATTTGTCCCACCAGGAGCAGGTATTGTTTTACCGAAAATATTACTACTTGCAGTCCACCCGGCAGATCGCCGCGGAGCTGGGTACCAGCGAGCGGGCGGTGGAGGGCAAGCTGTACCGCCTGCGCAAAAAGCTGCAGAAGGCGCTGGGAGGTGAGTTTGATGCGTGAGGAGGACAAGCTGGACGTTTTGTTGACCCAGGAGGCGGGGGAGCTGCCCCCTCCCCCGGTGGTGGATGAGGCGATCACGCCCTGGAAGCGGGCAATATACCGCATTGTCTGGGGCATCGGACTGACCACGTGTACCTTAAATGTTTGGATCATAAAGTATCTGATGCTGGCTGTGGGTACGGTACTGCTGTGGCTGGGCTTTCGGGCACTGCGACGGGAGAATCGGTGCTTTACTGCCTGTTGGGTCATCAGTTTGATCGAGGCGGCATTTCAGTTTGCTGGTTTGATACTCAATGCCACCATCTGGGTTTCAGAACAGCCCCTTAGCTGGCTGTCCTATTCTGGACTGATGCTTCCGCTGATCCAGTATATCTGTCTGTGGCAGGGTATCATAGAAGTACGCCGCCGGGCGGGACAGCCGGCCGAGGCGAGAGCCGCCGGAGCGCTCATCTGGTTCTATCTGGTGCTGGCTGCATTTGCCTTGCTGAATGTCCAGGGGCTGATTATTGTAGGAGCTCTCCTGGTGGTCTATATCCTGATCATGCGCAGCCTGAGTAAGTTTGCCCATCTGCTGGACGAGGCAGGTTATCAGGTGCAGCCTGCCCCGGTGCGGGTGTCTGACCGAAGTATCTGGATCACTTGGTTCGCTGCTCTGCTGGTGTGCATTTCGGCGGCCACCCTCCTTTTTAGCCGCTATCCCATGGAGTGGACGCCCCGGCCGGAGGGAGAGCAGGCGGGCCTGGAGGAGATCCGCTCCCACCTGGTGGAGCTGGGGGTGCCGGAGCAGGTGGCCGACGACCTGTCAGCGGAGGACTTGTCCAGCCTGGAGGGGGCCCTGCGGGTAGAGGTGGAGATCACAGAGCACCCCTTTAACGACGGGCAGGAGGTGCGCACCTCCATGGGTACCTATACCTATGTTCACACCGAATATGTAGTAAAAGAGCTGAAGATGATTAGCCTGGCGGTGGAACTGCCGGGCAGGCAGTGGAAGATCATCCACCATTTCCAGTGGCAGGCACAGCCCAAGTACCGCACCACTGAATGTATTGTCGTCAAGCCTGCCGCACGCACAAGCATAAGGGGTTACCAAATGGAGGGAATGGTTACCGGACGGCTGCTTTATGACATGGACGGGACCACCTACCTGGGTGATTACTACCGCCTGAATGTAGAGGATTACACCACCAATTCCATCCTCTGGGGTACGACGGAAAATCAGTGGCCCATGGCCCTGTTTTCTCTCCCGCTGGACGGGGAGAACTGTCGGGGCTATCTCACCTATCCCATGAGCACCTTGGACGACGGTTGGATCTTGGACTCCTGGATGAACTACGCCCATCAGTCTGGCTTTTGGTGCTACCCCCTGCTGACAGCGGAACAGTATGAAAAGCAGGGACTGTGGAATGGAACGAGGGGATTCCGGGCCTTCACGAATGCCATTCAATTTTTCCCCTATTCTGGAAAAGAAACAGAAGAGGACCCGGCCTGAGCCGGGTCCTCTTTGTGATATCAGGGAGAAACATTACAAAATGTGAAAGGCCACCACCAATCCGGAGAACACGATGGACACCGTGGACACCAGCTTGATGAGGATGTTCAGGGAGGGACCGGAGGTGTCCTTAAAGGGGTCGCCCACCGTGTCGCCCACCACGGCGGCCTTGTGGCAGTCGGAGCCCTTGCCCCCCTGGTGGCCCGCCTCGATGTACTTCTTGGCGTTGTCCCAGGCGCCGCCCGCGTTGGACATAAATACCGCCATGGCAAAGCCGGTCACCGACACGCCGCCCAGCAGACCCACCACGCCGATGGGGCCTAGGATAAGGCCGGTGAGGATAGGCACCACAATGGCCAGCAGGGCGGGGACTACCATCTCCCTCAGCGCGCCCTTGGTACACAGAGCCACGCAGGAGGCGTAGTCCGGGTCAGTCTCATGTTCCATGATGCCCGCGATTTCCTTAAACTGGCGGCGTACCTCTACCACGATGGACTGGGCGGCAGTCTGCACGGCGTTCATGGTAAGGGCAGAAAAGACGAAGGTGAGCATGGCTCCGATGAAGAGCCCCACCAGCATCAGAGGATTGGTGAGGGTGAGGTCCAGCGTCTCGGGGGTCTTGGTTTGCACGATATTCACATAGGACACCAGCAGGGCCAGAGCGGTGAGGGAGGCCGAGCCGATGGCAAAGCCCTTGCCGGTGGCGGCGGTGGTGTTGCCCAGAGAGTCCAGCGCGTCGGTACGCTCCCGGACGGACTCCGGCAGGCCGGACATCTCCGCAATGCCGCCCGCATTGTCGGCTACTGGTCCGTAGGCGTCGGTGGCCAGGGTGATACCCAGGGTAGACAGCATGCCTACGGCGGCGATGCCGATGCCGTAGAGCCCCTGGTTAAAGGAGGAGGCTCCCCCGGCGGCGTAGAAGCTGACCAGAATGGCGATGGCCACCACCAGGATGGAGGCGATGGTAGACAACATTCCCAGAGAGATGCCGCCGATAATCACGGTGGCCGCGCCGGTCTCGGAGGCGGCAGCCAGCCGCTGGGTGGGCTTATAGGTGTCGGAGGTGTAGTACTCGGTAAAGTAGCCGATGGCGCAGCCTCCAGCCAGTCCGGCCAGAATGGCCACATAGACGCCCCAGTGGCCCAGCAGGAAATAGGTGAGGGGAGCGGCGGCGATGGCAGAGAGAGCAGCCGCCAGATAGGTGCCGGTGCGCAGGGAGCGCAGCAGGGATTTCTGGGAGGCGTTCTCTTCGGTTTTTACGAAGAAGCTGCCCACAATGGAGCACAAAATGCCGCACACCGCCAGCAGGATGGGCAAGATCAGCCCATTCCAGCCGTAGCCTGCGCTGGCCCCCAGAGCGAAGGTGGCCAGGATGGAGCCCACATAGGACTCGTATAGGTCAGCGCCCATGCCGGCCACGTCGCCTACGTTGTCGCCCACGTTGTCCGCAATGGTGGCGGGGTTGCGGGGGTCGTCCTCCGGGATGCCCGCCTCCACCTTGCCTACCAGGTCAGCGCCTACGTCGGCAGCTTTGGTGTAGATGCCTCCGCCCACCCGGGCGAACAGAGCCATAAAGGAGGCGCCCATGCCGTTCATCACCATGATATTGCCCAGCGTCACTGGGTCGTCGATCCCGGCCCCCAGGCGCAGGATGACAAACCACAGGGAGATGTCCAGCAGTCCCAGGCCTACCACGGTAAAGCCCATGACACAGCCCGAGGAGAAGGCCACCCGCAGGCCGCGGTTCAGGCTCTCACTGGCGGCCTGTGCGGTGCGTGCGTTGGCATTGGTGGCAATTTTCATGCCCACCAGACCGGCCAGCATGGACCAGATGCCGCCGGTCAAAAAGGCAAAGGGAGTGAATCGGGAGAGCATCTGTCCGCCCGTGCCGAAGGCCATGACCAGAAGCAGAACAAAGACCACAGCAAAGACCTTGGCCACCGTGGCGTACTGGTGCTTGAGGTAGGCATTGGCGCCGGAGCGGATAGCCCCGGCAATTTTTTGCATAGCGGGGGTCCCTTCCGAATAGGACATGACCCGCCCCTTTTGCTGCAGAGCAAAAAGGAGGGCAGCCAGTGCGCCCGCAAAGCCCAGCCAGTACAGGTTCTCCATGAAAACACGCCCTTTCTTTGGATATAGAAGCCTGCGCTTGTTGGAAACAACCAAAAATATAGAAAATTACAGGCTTCTTATCATCATTTTACCATACCGAGGATAGAATGCAAGGGCGGATTCTGCAAAACGCAGTCTCGAGGTATAAAAAATGCCCGCAGCAGAACACTGCGGGCAGAAACAGGCGAAATGCTAATTGCGGCGCCAGGTGTGGCGGCTGAACAGAACCAGGATGGGGAAGATCTCCAACCGGCCGATGATCATGCACAGGGAGAGGACCACCTTGCTCAGCGGGGAGAAGGCGGCAAAATTGCCGGAGGGGCCGATGGTTGCCAAACCGGGACCTACGTTGCTTACGCAGGTGAGGGCGGCAGAGAAGGAGACGTCAAAGGGGACGTTATCCAGAGAGACCACCAAAGCGGCAGTGAGGATGATCAGAATATAAAAGCCGATAAACACCAGCACGGAGTGCAGAGTGCTCTCATCCACCGGCTTTCCGTCCAGACGCACCACTTCCACCGAGCGGGGATGGGCAATGCGGTGCAGCTCCCGGCGGATGGAGCGCAGCAGCATGACCACCCGGGAGCACTTGATGCCGCCGCCGGTAGAGCCGGCGCAGGCGCCGCAGAACATGAGAATCACCAGAATCATCTGGGAGAAGTGGGGCCAGAGCACAAAGTCCGCCGTGGCAAAGCCGGTGGTGGAGATGATGGACGCCACCTGGAAGAAGGCGTAGCGCAGGCTGTCCCACACGTTTTCATAGATGGGCATGATATTGATGGTGATCAGCGCGGTAGAGCCCGCCACCAGCAGCAGGAAGAACCGGGCCTCATCGCTCTTGAGCGCCTCCTTGAACCGGCGCTGGAGCAGAAGGAAGTACAGGCCGAAGTTCAGGGAGAAGAGCAGAGCGAAAATGGCGATAATGATCTCAGCGGTGGGATTACCGTAGGCGCCCACACTGAGATTGCGGTTGGAGAAGCCGCCGGTGCCGGCGGTGGAGAAGGAGTGAATGAGGGCGTCATACAGAGGCAGACCGCAGATCTTCAGCAAAATGACCTCTGCCAGCGTGAGGGCGAAGTACATCTGATAGAGGATCTTGGAGGTCTGAGATTGCTTGGGCACCAGCTTGGAAAAGACCGGACCGGGGGTCTCCGCCTGGGTGAGATAGTGGGGACGCACTCCCAGGGAGGGGACGATGGCGGTGACCAGTACCAGCACGCCCATGCCGCCCAGCCAGTGGGTGAAGGCGCGCCAGAAGAGGATGCCGTAGGGCAGGGCCTCAATGTTGGTGAGAATGGTAGCTCCGGTGGTGGTGAAGCCGGAAGAGGCCTCAAACACGCAGTCGATAAAGGAGTTGAAATAGCCGGAAAAATAGAAGGGAAGTCCACCTACCACGCCAGTGAGCAGCCACAGCAGTCCCACCGATACAAAGCCCTCCCGCACGTGGAAGTGCCGGTCTGCGGGCAGAAAGGACAGGGGGAGGCTGATGCACAAAATGACCAGAATGCTCCAGACAAAGGGCATGGGGCTTTCGTGGTAGAGCAGAGCCACCGCCATGGGCAGCACCAGCACGGCTGCCTCCATGGACAAAATCCGGCCCAGCAGCTTAAAAACCAGCTTAATGTTCATCCTTGCCTCCAGTCAGGAGAAAACTTCCTTCCTCCTCGGCATAGATGTCGTTGAGATCCAGAATGGGCCGGTCACGGGAAATGATGATGACCGAATCACCCTCCTGGATGCAGGAGGAACCTTCGGGGATGATGATCTCGCCGTCCCGCATGATGACGGCGATGAGGATGCCCTTGTGCAGGTGCAGATCCCGCAGGGGCACATTGAGATGACGGGTGGAGGGGCCAACGGTAAACTCCATGGCCTCAGTCTTGCCGTCGGCAATGCGGTAGAGGGTGTTCATCACGCTGCCCTGGGAGTTCTGCATGCCGCGCACCAGCTGAAGGATCTGGGCGGCGGTGATAAGCTTGGGGGAAATGACGCTGTCCAGACCCACAGCCCGGGCAATGCCGGTATAGTTCTGGCGGTTACACTTGGTGACCACCTTGTGCATGCCCTGCTGCATGGCGTACAGGGAGATGATCAGGTTGTCCTCATCCCGGTCGGTGAGGGCGACAAAGGCGTCGGCGGCGGACATGCGCTCAGACTCCAGCAGCTCCTGGTCGGTGCCGTCGCCGCAGATGACGGTGGTGCGGGGCATCATCTCGCTGACCAGACGGCAGCGCTTTTCGCTCAGCTCCACGATCTTGACCCGCATCTTCATCTTTTCCAGAATGGCGGTGAGGTACACCGAGATCTTGCCGCCGCCCACAATGAATACCGTCTTTACCTTGGGGCTGTACCGGCCCAGCAGGCGGAAGAACTGGTCCAGGCTGGTGGGGCGGCCGATGAGATAGAGCTTGTCCCCCACTTGGGGCACAAAGGAGCCGTTGGGGATGGTGACCTCGCCGTCCCGGTCTACGGCACACACCAGCAGGGAGAGCTGCTTGACCTGGGCGGACAGGGCATGGAGGGGCTGGTTGACCAAGAAGTCCCCTTCCTGCAGGCGAAAGCCCATCAGCTCTACCCGGCCGCGGCAGAAGGTCTCGATGTTGGCCGCCGAGGGGAAGCGTAGCAGGCGGGAAATTTCCACCGCCGTGGCGTTTTCCGGGTTGATGACCATATCGATGCCCATGTTCTTTTTCAGCTCGTGCAGACCCAGGTTATACTCCGGGTTGCGGATGCGGGCGATGGTGTACTTGGCTCCCAGGTGCTTGGCGGTGAGACAGCAGACCATGTTCACCTCGTCGGAGTTGGTGGCAGCCACCAGCAGATCGGCGTCCTCCGCTCCCGCTTCCCGCAGGGTATCGGTGGATACGCCGTTGCCCTTGACGCTCATAATGTCCAGCGCGTCGGTGGCGCGGCGCAGGGCGCTGTCCTGGGTGTCCACGATAGTAATGTCATGCTTTTCGTTCAAAAGCTGCTCCGCCAGAGAAAAACCGACTTTTCCGGTGCCTATAATGATGATTTTCACAGTATCGGCAAGCCTCTCTTTCTAATATGAAAGCCGTCTTCGGCTGAAGGATGATCTTGGGTGCATCAGATGGTCCACTCTCCGTGGACCACACCCACCAAATACCAGGAAGTTTTCTCTCCCAGGAACACCAGCTTGAGGGAACACCAATCCAGTCCATCGTTGGCAGGGTCCCGGCTGGGATAGCAGAAATCTACAAAGTGGCAGTCTGGGTAGGCCTCGGTCAGATTTTCCAGGGCGTTGCCGCTGGTGATGATCTGGTCCACGCCCACCTTAGGGGCCTGTGTATAGTCCGCATCAAAGACAAAGCGGGCAAAATACTCCGACATGGTCATTTGGATGGACTCGCCCCGGCCGTCCTCATAGCCCCAGGTGTAGGTGCTGGTATCCGACGACAGATTCTTGATCTGATCGGCGGTAAAGTTCTGGTCGCGCTGAAGGTCTACCGTGGAGTAGGGGGTAAAGGTCACCCCGCGGGTGGGATGCACATAGGTGGACAGAGTCTCATAGTCCTGGTCATGCAAGGCATTGGTGACCGCGGCGGCAGTGTGAAGCAGGCTGGCCGTGTTTACCGCGGATTCCGAGGGAGTTTCTTCCTTTTGAATCACGGCAGCGGGCGTGGCGGCGGCAGGGTGCCGCAGCGATACGGAACACAGCAGCCCCAGAACAAATCCAGACACCAGCAGGATCAGGGGAATGGCAGCGCGCTTCATCGGATAAGCATCTCCTTTTCCGGTCGTTGGTGTAAGAAGGGGGTGCGGAGAATGTGATAAGAAATCAGCATACATTATAGTAGTGATACAGGGAAAAAGCAAGAGAGGAAGGGCATTCTGCAAAAAAATGGCATTTGAAAAAAGCGCATGCCTCGGTTTGAAAAACGAAAGCAAAAAAAGACGCCCTAAGGCGTCTTTTTTTCAGTGGGTATAAGTGAGTCGGAAAGAGGGGGCGCGGCGGCGATCAGGGCCAGTTTCTCCTTGCGGGTGAGGCGCTTTAAGGCGGCCTCCCGGCGCAGGGCCTGGCCGTGATCCCCGGCCTGCTCCAGATAGACCAGGGAGACCGGACGGCGGGAGCGGGTATACTTGGCGCCCTGCCCGGCGTTATGCTGCTGAAGGCGGCGCGGGGGATCGTTGGTGCAGCCGGCGTACAGGGTGTCGTCGGCGCAGCGCAGCAGATAGACATACCACATCATCCTGCCTCCTGTTCCGGCGGTGCCAGAGGCAGCAAAAAGGAGATGCGGGTACCCACACCGGGGCGGGAGACCACTTCAAACCATCCCTCGTGGCGCTCCACGATCCAGCGAGCAATGGACAGACCCAGCCCGGTGCCCCCGGTTTTCCGGTCCCGGGACTGGTCGGTCCGGTAAAAGCGCTCGAAGATGTGGGGGATGCTGTCGGGAGGAATGCCGTCTCCCTCATCCTGTACGGTGAGACGGGCATAGCGCTCCTGGGTGGAGAGACGCAGATAGATCCGGCTGCCCGGGGGACTGTATTTGATGGCGTTGTCCATTAAAATGCGCATGACCTGTTTGATCAGTCCCTGGTCGGCCCGCACCGGGACCGGCTCTTCTCCCCAGCGGGGTAGGAACACCCGGTCGGGGCAGATCATCTCTTCCTCCCGCAGTACCTCGCCGGCCAGAGCGGACAGATCAAACAGACTGGGTTTTACCGGCTGGGTGTCGTTATCTCCCCGGGCCAGGAACAGGAGCTGCTCCACCAGCTCCTCCATGGACTTGGCCTCGGAGCGGATGGCGCTGATGGACTCCTGCAGGGCCTCCGGGTCGTCCTTGCCCCAGCGGTCCAGCAGGGCGGCGTAGCCCTGGATGACGGCGATTGGGGTGCGCAGCTCGTGGCTGGCATCGGAGACGAAGCGGGCCTGGGCGCTGTAAGCCCGGTTGATGCGCTCCAGCATGGCGTTGATGGACTGAGCCAGAGAGCGCAGCTCCTTTTGGGTGGCGGGCAGATCGATGCGGCTGTCCAGATGCTTGGCGTTGATCTTCTCCAGCTCCCCGGCCAAAGCCTCCAGTTCCTGGCGGGACATGTGGGTCATGGAGCTGAGGCGGGAGGCGGTGGCGGCCAGCTCCTGAAGGGGGCGCAGCACCTTGCGGATGGAGCGGTTGTTGCCAAACAGGCTGGTGAGCAGGAAGATGCCCTGAAACACCAGCACCACAACTCCCGCCCAGTACAAGGTCTGGAAGATGCCGGTCAGGTTGACTGTGATGGCGTAGGGGGTGGTCTCGCTGGGCATCTGGATCTGGTAATAGCGGCTTAAGTCCCAAAGCCGCAGACCGTCGGCGGTCTCCTCACGGATGGGAAGCCAGGCGAAAACGGGCACTGGGTAGCCTGTGGGCTCCCCGTCCAAAAGAGTGATGGTGTAGTCGCTGGCCTCCATCCAGGCCAGGGCGTCCTGGGTGGGGACGCCCCGTTCCTCCACCAGGGCGGCCACATCGGCACAGCGGTTTTCTCCGTAGAGGATCAGCCCGCACAGAGCCATACCGGCCAGCAGCAGGTCCAGCACCACAAAGATACACAGCTGGCGGAAGAAAAATCCCAGATTCAGCCGAAAGGCCAGAGAGGTGTCCCGGGCGGTGGAAATGGGGGCCGTGGGGGGCGGAGAGTGAAAGCGCTGCCGTTTTTTTGCCATGGCGGCCCTCCTTTCTCAAAAAGGATGATTACGCTTGGGTTTTGAGCCAGGCGCGGATGGAGTCCAGGTTCTCAAAGGCCACAAAGCTGCCGCCGTGCAGGAGCATGTCCAGCATGGCCTGCTCCTGGGGGGTGCGGGCGGAGCCTTTGGCCTCCAGGGACTGGCGGGTGGAGCGGGTGACCATGTTTACCATCCGCCGCTTGAGCCATCCCACCTTTTTGGGAGCCCAGCCGCCCTGAAGATAGAACAGGGGCGCGTCCCCCACATAGTTGGACCGGCGCAGAGAGGCCATGGTGCCCTCGCCGGGCTGGGACATGCCCACGCCGCATACGCCCTGGATCTTCCAGCGCTTCATAGACCGGTCCAGACCGCCGATGTGTCCGGCGGTGAGAGGTCCCATATAAAACACCTGGGCATCGGACAGGAGCTGGCGCTCCGCCTCAGCCAAGGTGTAGGTCTTCATCTTTTCTGCTTTGCCCAGCATCTGGGCGTACTCCTTGGTAAAGCCGGTGTGAGACTGGTAGACGATTACCATTGCAATAACTTCCTTTCTGTGTGGCGTCAGGACTCCCGGATCACATAGCCCACGCCGCGCACGGTGTGGATGAGCTTGATGCAGAAGGCCTCGTCGATCTTGCTGCGGAGAAAGCGGATGTACACATCCACCGAGTTGGTCTCTCCCACAAAGTCAAAGCCCCATACGCTGTCCAGCAGGGCTTCCCGGGTGAGTACCCGGCCCTTATTCTCCAGTAGCTGGTGCAGAAGATCAAACTCCTTCTTGGTCAGCTCTACACTCTGTCCCCGGACGCTGACCTGGTGGCGCTCCACATCCATAGCCAGCTCCCCGGCGGTGAGGATGCTGCCGGTGTGGACAGCCCGTTTGCGCAGAGCGGCCCGGATCCGGGCCAGCAGCTCCTCGATGGCAAAGGGCTTGGTGATATAGTCGTCCGCTCCGGAATCCAGACCGGACACCTTGTCGATGACGCTGTCCCGGGCGGTGAGCATGATAACGGGCAGGTCGCTCTCCCGGCGCAGACGGCGCAGCACCTCCATCCCGGAAAGCTGGGGCAGCATGATGTCCAGCAGCACCAGATCGTACTTGCCGCTCAGAGCCTGCTCCAGCCCGCTGCGCCCATCAAAGGCCTTGGTCACCTCGTAGCCCTCGTAGCGCAGTTCCATCTCCACCATGCGGGCCAACTTCTCCTCGTCCTCCACCAGAAGGATCTTCTCTGCCATTGAGTTCGCTCCCTTACGTTGAAAATTTTGATTCCAAACAGTTATTTCTTACGGTTATTATACTTATCGTGCTGATTTTTCAGCTCTTCCATCACCTGGCGGCCCAAGTCGGCGGCGGTATCGGCCACACTGCCCATCACGCCGTTGATGGTCTCGTCCTCCAGGTCCGGGCCGGAGATCTGATACCGGAAGCCGAAAAACAGGCCCAGAAGCAGCAGGGGTAGCGAGACCCAGGGAGCAAAGAGCACCAGTACAATCAGCACCAAAATGGGCAGAGAGGTCACCGGCTGGCCCCGCCGCCAGATCTCCAGCTCATTGTCAATGAGCCAGCGGCGCAGGGTGCCGAACAGGGTCTTGCCGCTGACTACCTTCACCCCCATGCCCTTAAACTTCTTTTTCTTTCGTTGTTCCGTCCCGTCCGTTTTCTCCCCCAGAGGGGCAAGCTCCTCCTGGGAGGGAGGCGGCGGAGGCGTTTCATTTCGTGTGGAGTAGTAGGCCCCCTGGGGACGGGGAATGGCGCCCTGTTCCTCCAGATAGATCAGGGCGTCCAACAGATTACCGCCGCTGTACTCCAGGGCCTGCTTGGCCTGGCCGTAGGACACGTCGGCTTTTTCACGCAGGCGTTCCACCTGCTCCAGGGTAATTTCCATGGTGTTAGCTCCTTTCCCCAGCTTGTGCCATAAGGATACCACACGCGGGTTGAAGGGTACTTTACCCTTTCTTAAAAATGGGTTAAAGGGGGGCTGTCTTGCCCAACTGATTATACTATGATATAATTTCGCTAGCAAGTGCCGGAAAGGAGGCAAAGACGGTGAAGAAATGGAAAAAGCGGACGGCGCTGGCCCTGGTACTGACCCTGCTGGTGGCGCTGCTGAACACCGCTCAGGCAGCGGGAAATATCTATCTGACGGCAGTCAATGAGAGCGTGCTGGAGCTCACATCGGATACTATGCCCACCTGGTCGGGGGGCGTATTGTACGTGCCCTACACCGTCTTTGACAGCAGCTATACCGGCATCAATTTAGGTATCAGCAGCAGTTACAGCCGGGACGGAGGGACCGTTACCCTGTATAATCTGCAGCAGATGATGATCTTCGATCTGAACCGGGGGACATGCTATAATCCCATCACGGAAGAGACCATCTCCGGCCGGGCCATTCTGCGCAACGGAAGACCCTATGTGCCGGTTGCTACCGTGTGCAGCTTTTTTGGCCTGTCCTACTCGGTCATTGATATTGACGAGGGGTATATCGTGCGCATCAAAAGCTCGGCGGTGGTGCTCAGCGATGCCTGGTTTGTGGACGCGGCCCAGAACTCCATCCGCAGCCGGATCCGGGACTACAACCAGGCCAACCAGAGCCAGCCTACCCCCGGCGTACTGCCCCCCACCAACAATACGGAGGATCCCCAGCCCGAGATCACTGTGCCAGACGATCCGGATGACACCAGTGTGATCCCCGCCTATCTTGGCTTTTCCTGTGAGGATGCCCAGGGGCTGAGTGAGATCCTGGATACGCTGGACAGCTACAGTCAAAGGGCGATTTTCTTCTTTGACGCAGAGGGCCTGGAGCGGGAGGACGATCTGATCTTCCGGATTCTGGGCAGCGGACACAGCATCGGGCTGATTGCACAGGGCCGCACGGCGGCCGGTACCCGACGCCTGTTGGAGCAGGCCAACGAGACCCTCAGTGAGGTGGCCTATACCCGCGCCTCGGTGGTCCTGGTGCCGGAGAACCAGCGGGAGGAGCTGGAGCAAGAGGGTTGGATCTGTTGGAACGAGACGGCCTCGGCGATTCCGGATCAGGGTGTGAGCGCCAGTACCTATGCAAATAAGGTGCTCAGCCGCATCAGCGGAAACCATACCCGGATGTACCTCACGCTGGATGGCAGCAGTGAGACGGCCCGGGTGCTGCCCACTCTGCTGCGCCGCCTGTCCGCGGAGGGCTACGGGGTCAGCGTACCCCTGGAGACCAGATTGTAAGGAGTTACGCCATGGATTTGACACGCAATATCGTGCCCACATCGGCCCAGGCGCCCCGGGTGGCTCGGCTGACCCGACATCTGAAGGCACGTCTGGAGGATTTTGGTCCGGGAGGACCGGAGGTGGTGCAGGCGGACCAGGCCACCGGAACGGTCCGTTTCCGGGTGCCGGGGAAGGACAGTGCCTGGCTTCGGCAGCAGCTGGGGGAGCGCTGGAACATTCAAATCCAGGTGGAGGACGGCTTGGCGGTGTGCCGCCTGGGACCGGATACCCCCTTTGAGGGGCTGGACCGGCTGTGGGGCTGCCTGTTTGAACTGGTAGGATAAGCGCATAAAAATTGGAAAGACGGCATAAGGTTTCTCCGAGAGAGGTGAGACCTTATGGTGTATGAAAAAAAGCAGTTGCTCCTGGCATTTGTGCTGGCAGTGTTGGCAGGAGCGGGACTGCACTTTGTCTACGGGCTGTGTCCCAACGGGGTCACAGCCCTGTTTTCACCGGTGAACGAGAGCATTTGGGAGCACACCAAAATTTTATTCTGGCCCTATCTGGCGGCGGCGGTGTGGCTCACCTGGGGGAGGCCCACCGGCCTGCGCCCCTGGCTGCTGACGGGAGTGGGAATCTGCCTGGCCATGTTGGCGGTGGGATACCTGCTCCATGTGGTGCTGGGCTGGAACAGCCTTGCGGCCGACCTGGTGCTGTACGGCGTGCTGATGGCTCTGGGCTTCTGGCTGCCCACCCGCATGGCCGGACCGTTCCAGGGCCTGCGGTGGTATTTGCCTGCTCTGTTGGCGACGCTGCTGGTGGCGGCCATGGTGTGCTTTACCTTCTGCCCGCCTCAGGGAGCTTTGTTTACTGATTTCTCCCAGGAGAGCGGGCAGCAAATGAAGTAGAGAGAAGGAGTACCTCCACATGATACTTTTGGGGATCAACGATCTTGCCCGGCGGGAGCAGGCCAGAGAGCTGCTGGCCTGGGGAGCGGAGCGGTACTGGGGGTTGTCTCCCTTGCCGCAGATCGCGGCAGGGGAGCGGGGAAAGCCCTGGTTTCCCGACCATCCCCAGCGTCACTTTAACCTGAGCCACAGCGGGAAGATGGCTCTGTGTGCCCTGGCCGACGGGGAGGTGGGGGTGGATATCCAGGAGATGCGGGCCGCCTGGCGGCCTTCTTTGGTGGAGCGTACCTGCCGTCCGGAAGAGCGGGCCTGGCTGGCCAGCCTGGGAGACCGGGGAGAGGACTTTGCCCAGCTCTGGGCGCTGAAGGAGAGCGCAGGCAAGCAGACCGGCTACGGTCTGCCCTACCCGCCCAGCCGTCAGGCGGTGCCTGTGCCCCCGCTGGGGGAGCCCTATGATCCCGGGCAGATCTACACCTTGGGAGAGATCCAATTTCGTGTCTATCTGGGGGAAAATTGGCGGGGAGCGGCCTGCGGTCTGGAGGTTCCCCCCCAGGAAATCCAGTGGGTAAGCGGACTGGGGAAGGAAATTAACCCTTTACAAGAAGAAGAGAATCTGCTATAATAACGGAGCAACTTAAGAGATGCGCCCGTAGTTCAATGGATAGAGCGTCAGATTCCGGTTCTGAATGTTGGGGGTTCGAG
>ENA-OROH01001560-OROH01001560.1-human-gut-metagenome-genome-assembly--contig:-NODE-1560-length-20975-cov-3.617973_pt1 | contig 20975 bp, 20 predicted proteins | sample MGYA00242125_ERZ509042 | MGnify/ENA primary metagenome ERZ509042 (study PRJEB26280, sample SAMEA2338738) | human gut metagenome | biome: human gut; feature: human-associated habitat; material: faeces... | reverse complement strand
CGGCAAAAATCTCTGACTTACACATAGTAATTTAATTTTTTATTGTACTTTTGCCTTTGCCAATCGTACTCAGTACCAAATAAACAAAAGCATATATAGGAATGTTAAGGATATTATACCCCCGACACTACCTATGTATGCTTTTGGTATGCTAAAAAGTTCGATTGGCGTCAACTTTCAGTGTTGGGGGTTCTTTTTTTTACTCTATCCCCCAAAAGAGTTACATTTGTTATGATAACCGGCCTTCTACTTTACCGGATAACTTAGTGCTTAATAATCAATTAATGTCTCATTTTGTCCTCCTTTCTTAATAAACCTTTTTCCAATGGAAATTGTTATATAAATACAACTTAAACTTTTCATACCGGAAACGGTCTGTGAAGATAGTGCCGGTATTACCACATAAATAAATTATAACTTACTCCACCACCGACATACAATCCACCGGGATAGCCGTATCCAAATTGCAGACCAAGGCCCCAGCGTTTTTGTTTCGGTTTTAGAGTGATGATTTCCTTTTCTCCGTAGATTTCCATAAAGTCAAGGCTGGGCTTATAACCGCTAACCACTGCACGGTAATTATCAGTCTTATACTCCTTTCTTGTAATCGGTATAATCACCGGAACCGAGTCGCCTTCTACGATTCTGTCGGTAGTGGTATCTACTATTATCGGTAAATACACCGTATCGGTACGCTTTAAGGTCTCCTTTACCGGCATAAGCACGATATCAACTATAGTGTCCCTTACTCTTATCGTATCTCCCTTTACATAGACAGTCGAAGGATCGTGCGGATTACAACGCATCCACACGACCACGCATACAAGCAGGCAGACTAATATCCAAGGGAGAGATTTCATATGATACTTTCACTTGATGACCACTCCGGACCGGACAATAAAGTATTCAACTCTTCGCCTTCGTAGGTAGGATAAGGATAAATCGGATTTTCCGTTTTTTCTTCGTCGTCCAGTAATGGCAAGGTCATAACAGACGGGAAAAGAGCTTCGTAATGAACCAGTTTCATGATAACCTGAGTACCGTCTACGCTCTTTCGTGGGGTAAGGTGCAGTTCATCGAGTACCTCTTGCGGTATCTCGTTCAGTTTCGCTGTGGGGAATGTAATGTATTTCATAATTGCTTACTGTTTAATTACTTATCAGACTATTATATTTGCTCCCAAGTAACACTCCCATCCTCATTGAAAATAAGTTTCTTGTTTCCAAGTAATATAACCTCTGTCTGTGCCGTCGAACCAAGAATCATCTGACTGTCTTTTGACGCCTTAATATTATTGCCAAGAAGGATTACATTATTTAATTGATTAACACTACTACCTCCACCATTAGCACCTACCATGATGTTATTGCTGCCTTTACAATATCTACCAGCTTTATAGCCTATATAAGTATTTTTTTGATTACCATAATACCCTGCCTCATATCCGACAACCGTACACCCTTCTGTCTTTACTTCACTATCTACTAGATTTTTACCTGCATTACGACCAATAACTACACATTGAGAAGAACCTGCACCTGAATAAAAACCTAATGCATCACTTCCAATGCCAACAGATTCCTGATGTTCAATTCCTCCTAATGCCGATCTCCCAATTGCGACATTATTATTACACTCTTTTCTGGATGGATAAAGAGTGTCTGCACCTATTGCAACATTATCCTTACCACTCGGTATATATGCAGTAGAATAGGTACCAATTGCAATATTACGAGAGCCGGAAATAAGTTCAGAAAGTGACATTGTTCCTATGCCAATACATCTCGTTGAGTTTTCAGATTTCCCAAGCGTTTTATAGCCTAATGCAACATTCCACCAATTTGATATATCATTATCCCCTATATTAATATATATATTTTGCCGACCGTAAGATATGAGTTGGCTGGCGGATGACTTATCAACCACTTCATATAACTCAACTTCTAAAGTTGACGCATATTTAGCTGATGGGAACACCTTCAAAGAACCACCATCGCTAATCATTCCAATATAGGCTATCAGTTCACCATTATACGTATCTATCGGTGTCTTATCTCCGATACCTACCATAATGGAATTTTCAGAACCTTCTATACCTTTTGTTAATTTGGCAAGATATTTTTTCCCTTTGCTAGTAGTAAGTGTAAAAGCAAGGGCATTATCGTATCCGCTTGCATGGGTATATATACCATTTTCATAGCTCCATCCTTCGGATAATTCTGCTGGCTGTGTAATCAGATTATCTCCGCATGGAATCTTATCTGCTAATAGAAACTTTGCTGTATCATCAAAGTTTCCATCAATCGCAGCAGCTAAAGTGCCCCATGATTTTTCAGAGTCTTTTGCTATATCAAATATCTTTTCCATATTATTCGTTTTTAATTAATGTTTCATTACTTATTAAAGTCTCGTTACCTAACGTTGTCAAGTAGCTGGAGATAACTATGTTAATCTTCTGAGGTGACTTGGTGACCTTTCCGGTTATCTCGTAGGTTCCATTGTCTCCAGAGATGGATATGTCGCTGATGGCGTTAGATGATACGCCTATTAGCTTATCAGATGCATTTGACAAGGTTATGGTGATAGTTACCGTGCTGCCTTCGGTTACATACACTCCCGGATTAACTGAGTAGGAGATTGAAGAGTAAGGGATATTACTCTTTACAATCGGTCTAAACTCGATCATATCCGGATATAGCGTTCCTGCCTTGTACTTCCTCAGTTGGCGTTCCAATAGAAACTCGGAGAGGCTGTAGGGGAAGAGCATGAGAGACCATAATGCTAATTTAGCGAATCTAGTATCGTTGTCTCTCAGTGTTCCTAGCCACATAGAATCACCGTCAACGCTTGCACCTACTTGGACAGGATTACCATTATAAATGTATTTTGAGAGGTAGGATAACATTCTCTTACTTTGAATTCCACTTCCACTTGTACCGGTTCCAAACGAATAATTTACACTTCCAGTTTCAAATATAAAAGCACCATTACCTGCGGAATAAGATTTAGACAAAGTACCGCCTTCATTATTCCCTAATATCTTTCTATCCGCAACTGCCGTATAATCCTTCACAACAGAAAGACCGGTTACCTTGCCGAAGTCGTTGATTCCGTCGAGGCAGAGAGCGTGTTCGATGGTGGGGAGGACTTCGATAGTAATATCCAAATCTATATTTTCTGGGTTAACTTTAAATCCTATCCAAACATTAGATAAAATTTCTGCTGGGACAAATATAGTGCTCTTAGGACAAACATATTCTCCATCTTCAGTGATTCTAATCGAGGTAATATTACTAACATTATCTTCCGAAACATAATTATAAACAACATTTTGACCTTCTTTAAGTCCGGTTACTTTGAGTTTAAAAGTAGGAATAGAAACTTCATTAACTGTTCCGTCTTTATAAACATAAGTAAACAATAAGGCTAAATTATCATTTGCTTTTGTGAGGTGGATAGAATTTCCAGTAAGCTCAAATATAAAATCAGTATTATTACTACTAGCCATTTTATCCCAAGTTTTATTAGCACCAAACACAACCGGATAGCTATTGATACCACTCTCCCCTTCCCAACCGATATTGTTTAACTGGATGTTGTGACCGTTTATGAAGTCGATCAACTGATCGTTAAACTCAGCGTGGTTATCGTTGGTGATACCTTGCTTCTTGATGTTATAGTACAATTGAGGCTTGATAATCTGTCCCGGACGGTCTAAGTTGAAGTAGGCGATGATCTGATTGATTTCGTCAGTGGTCAGAACTTTATTAGCGATGAATCCTCCTGCGTAGGCAATCTGAGTTACCTCTTTGATACTCAGATCGCTATACCTAAAACCGTTTACCGTAAATTCATCTATACAATTTACATTGATTCCATCTGTAATAGCATAATCTTTTTCATCTCCAAGAATGCCAATAACTGTCTTTCTTCTATCAGGTATGTTGTAAGTATATCCATATATACCGGTTTTATTTGTTTCTGATGCGCTGAAAGAATTACGAGCATAGACACCCTTGCCGCCCAAATCCCCAATAAAATTATTACTGACAGTAGCAATTCCACTATTTGCATTTATATAATGTATAATACTAATAACAGTAAACTCATTGCTTCCCTCTAGCATCTCAGAGACAGGCTTGACAGATACAATTATGTCGTCTACTCCGTCTGTACATAGCCAGCCTTCGAAGTCGGTTCCCGGCAATCCATATCCACTGCCCTCCGCAAATCCGAAGTTCAGCAGGCGCATGTCGTTCCCGTTGCCGGACAAGTCCTTCAAAACAGCCCGGTCAGGGTCGTCGTTTGTCTTGCCCCAGGTGGATATAGCCATCTTGACGTGGCTGAGTAATTCGGGGTCGATGTAGGGACGACCGGAGCCCGAAGAAGCTACCGGAACTCCCAAGCGTATCGCATTCATGCGAATAGGATCAAGCCCTATCGCATCAAGCTTAATTGGATTTAATCCTATTGCGTTCATTACTCTTCTGATTCAAAAATAGAAGCCTTTACCGGTTCCGTTTCACATTCGATTTTGAGATATTGTCCGGGGATACAACCGACAACCGGACAAGCAAACACTTTTGTATAGCCTCTACTCGGCAGTGGAGAGTAATTCTGCCCGTCATAGCTTATATACACCCAAAGCTTACCGCCTTTTTCAAATGTAATCTGCAATCCTACTTCCGCAGAATTTACCTGAACGGCATCGCTTACATAATTCTTCTCACCCTTCGTAAAGGTTATAGCTGTTTCTTTCATGATTATTCCTCCTATTTTTTTGCTGTTATCACTGTATTTCGTAAGAAATTCGGATACTCTGCCCGCACATCAAAACAAGGACACGCCTTGATAAATTCTGCCGGTTCCACCTCACCCGATCCATCCAGATCAGGTGAAGCATCTCGATGACCGAGCAGCTCGATGATATCATACTCTTTACAGAGCTTCGCTATCAATTCGCGCAATGCTGTTTTTTGCTCGACAGTACGGGTATCGGCCGGTCTTCCACTCGCGTCCATACCACCGATGTAGCAGATACCGATACTATGTTTATTATAACTAATACCGGAAAACCCTTTCGTGTTACAATGTGCTCCGTCAATGGATAATGACCGACCGTTTTCTACGGTACCATTTAAATCAATTACAAAGTTATAGCCAATTTGATTAAAGCCACGCGCCCGGTGCATCCGGTCAATATCCTTAGCTCGCAAGTCTTGCCCGGCACGTGTTGCCGAGCAGTGAATGATGATTGAGTCTATATCTTCTCTTTTCATATACTTTTCCTCCTATAAAATTAATGTTAATACTCCCAACGCCAAACCTCCGCAATCACAGATAATATCCTTGATGGAAAACTCGCTTTTCTTACAATACTTGTCGTATATTTCCTTCAGAATAAAGATCGCAACGGTTATAGCGACCGCTAACCATAGCGGAATATATTTTGATAGCCACATAACCAAATTCTGGCATACTATAATGTGGACCATGCCGTCTATGCCTATCATGGATAGAAGCTTGCCGGCTAGTGCGCTGATTTTATTTATCATATTCATTTTCTATTTTATAATTTATTACTTTTGCAAAAAATGATACACCTATGGATATTTCAGAATTAATAAAAAGCTATAACGCTGAACAAAAGAATGTATTTACAGGATTTTGCATACAACTGCCACTATGCTTTTCTATTTTGTATTTATATATACCAGAGTTTAAATCTCTCGATGTATATTTGCAAATCATATTTACGGCAACTTCTTCTATATTATCCATTTACTTTTCTTTTATATGGTTATGTCTATGTTCTTCTATATCAAAAAGAAGATACAAACTAGAAGCCTTTATACTAATTCTTCCCATATTAGTGACATCGTCTAAATTACTTATATCTCCTTCAGATTACATCCTAGGATATGAACATGCTTTAACTACGTTTCTTCAAGCTTCTGCGATTCTTTACACTCCTTTTGCCATTTTTGGGCTTATTCTCCGCAAATGCATAGAGTATGATAAAAAGCAAAAAGGGAAGAACATAAATAATAGTGTATAAATTCATACTTACTTCTCCTTTTCTATAATCTCCTTCACATCTTCTTTATCAACCTTGAACACCTTCTTTCCAAAGACTCCCAAAGCTCCAATTGCATTTATATTGATCCCCTTTGGTTTCAATATATTGCCGACAATCGAACACCCTTCGATGAAGCATACCAATAAGCAAGAATACACATCAATAGGATATTCGCTATGACTTGCCACAGTGATCATGCAGACCATGCAGACAAAAGCAAAATAAGTAACCATCTTTCCCATAGTAGCGCGAATTGCACGAGAGAATCTGACTTTTTCACCCATTAGCATACTTTTTCTGACACCGAAGAGAAGATCACAAAGGATTACCGCGCATGATACAATCAGCCACGGAATCATATTCTGCAATGACTCGGAAACAAATGCGGTAGCGATTGCTGCAAATCCGCCTGTAGTTGTATGTACTATAGCTTCTTTCATAGCAAACAGGTCAAGTAAACGGTTAGCAATGAAATTAACTCAATCCAGAACATCGACTTGCATGCCGTCAGGTCCCATATAAGGTTTCCTGACCAGTTCTTGACTACAAACGTTATCGCGTAGATCAGAAATGCAGCCCATAGCAGCAGCCAATACCACGAATTGCATCCTACCCATATTTGGGAGAATACAAGCGACATCACCGCGCCGGCTATATGAGCTTTCTTGTGTGCTCCTTTAAAATTCGGGGATACTCCCAATACAATCATTCCGACTACAGAAAGAAAGATCAGGAACTGACTGTTTTCTGTACTTGCATCCAATGCGGCCGGAAGCAACAACAAAGACGGGAGAATCATGCATATACCGAACCAATACCTGTTACTCAGAATGTAATAGGTATCGGAAATAGAATAAGGGATACCCTTTGTCTTGTAAATCATCACACCAACATAAGATGCGAAAACCAATAATGATAGTAGTGTCAAAATCATAGTTTTATCTGTTTATAATGAAAACTCTAGTTTATTCGGATAACCGGTCTTGTAGTTGTAAGACTCGACTTCCTCTCCCGTCTGCAATTCCCGAACTACAGCAATATGCTGCTGCGTCACATTATAGCAATCAAGAGCGTATAACTCTAATGAGTTCAGCATAAGGAGAGCACTTGAAACAGGTATCGTATACTTTACCGCATCAAACCATAAAACGGTATCCAGTCTTCCGGCCTGCTTCTCAATATTGATTGAGTTAACAAGACCTACGCGGTCCTCTTTGGTAAGCCACATTCTCTTTCCTGAGAGAGTGAATGAATTCACAGCGTCTGACTTGTCATAAGCATTAATATCCGCTATCTTCATCTCTTTTAGTTCATCAAGGGTATACTCATGATCAACCAATACGGGATAGCCGCTTTCGTTCTCCCTTATTTCCTTTCCGGATGACTGACCGTCCAGCAACTCCTGCCAGTATTCTTCCGTTATCTCTACTGAACCTTCTTGTGGCTCATCGTAGAATCCTTGTTTCCAATATTTTGCCATAATATTATTTATTTCCAACGCCCAACGGCTATCCAATAAAAGTCATTAGTTCCTGCACCGGTACCGTTTGAATCTCCCACTGTATATCTAGTCCTTACTGTAAAATAACTAATTTGTATCATCGTAATTAAACCCGTAACAATGTTCATACCGTTGCCTGGTTCACGATAAGTAACAATGGGAACATAGGCACCATTATAAAATGCTATTGGCGTATAAACAGTATTAGTACCACTAGAACTTGCTGTCTTGTAACCCCATTGTATCAATAAACCATTGTTAAACTTAGCATATCCGTTCTGACCTAATGATACAGTCATAGCGTTAGACAAGTCTGCCTTTGCCAAGTTGGGAATCATGTTCAGCAATTCTACAACTCTATCTCCTGTAAATCCGCTATTATAATCACTCATGCAAACTCTTTTTTAATCACATTAAACGTACTTCCACCCGACAGCAAGAAACGTCCTTCAGCAACAGCAAACGCCTGTCTCTTGCCTATCTGGGAGATGGTAGTGGAGACAGATGCCTGTACTCCACTATTAGTTGTCCTAAACACAACAGTCTGCTCCCTGTCGAGTCCTTCGTTGGCAACATCGCTTGATGCGCTTGCGCCCCAATTAGGACCAGGAGTGATAACGATGTTGCCTTCTCCTTCTTTCCAAGGAATCTGCATGCTCATTATGCGGCAGTCCAAGAAGTGTTAGACGTAACATTGACGGATACAGCAGATCCACTCTGAGGAATAGTAATTTCCATCGGAGAAACAGACAATGTAGCATCACCGGCAGCCTGTTTGATAGCAATCTGAGCAGCCTGTCCGCCATTGGCCGTCACCTTTAAGGTTCTAATGACCTCTTCGATAGTATCGTTTTTAGGAAACTCCAACTCGATAGAGAAAGGAAATTCCGCAGTAGCCCCCGGGTCACCGGTAATAGTAGCCGCATTGTTAGTCTGAGTTCCATTCGCGCTATACCTTGCAGGCAAGATAACATCTGTTACGCTTCCCGCCCACGCAAACGTCAACTTCGAAGAGTTTGTTTTACCCTCTACGGTCACTGTTCCTGCTGTTTTAGGAGCAGACATCTCAGAACCATTATCAAAGGAAGCAAACTCAGACTTCGGTGACTGAGTTACCTTATAGGTCGAAGGAGTGGACACACCGACACCGGTCACCGTTACTGTTCCTGTACGGGCAGTACGCCCAGTGTGAGCGTCTGCGCTATTTGCAATTGTCCCGTTACCAGATCCGGTAGACGGATTTAACTTTAACCAACTAGGTTTTGCCATAATACAAAATTTAAATAAAACAATTCAATTAACTATATCATTCTTCCTGCACAGCATGCCATACCACATTGGACAACACATCGACGTTATCCTCGAAGTTATTCGAAGGCATCAGCCATATGTAATCAGGGTCAACTTTTAGATAAGCCTGTTTACCAACATCACAGACAACCCCTATCGACACCTTCATGCCCGTTGCCGAAGCGGAAACCTTCATCTCATCAGCTTTGGCCGATACATTTCCAATGCCCTTGATAGCTTCGATATGTACAGATATGCATCCCATTTTACACTGTCTTTATACCGGTATTCATCTTATCTACCTCTACTCTTGTTCCGCCTTCATAGTCGGAGTCAGGAAGGTAAGCCGTAGTTTCCAGCCAGATTTCCCCCGATCCGATAATCTTAGTGTCAACATAGCAGCTGTAGCTGTTCTCATTAATGCGTACCATCTGAGACTTCTCTATCACCTGTGAGGCGGAGAAGACAAAGAAGCGGCATTGGAAGTCCACATCATCCATCGTCAGTCCTGAAGGGAGGTCGATGGAGATTGCCAACTTGATTATTGTACCTTTTGCTCGCATATATATTATCTTGATTCTTTGTTGTTATACATTGAACAAAACTCAACTACTTGGAGAAGTAAAGTTTAAACCACCAGTATTAGGAGCGTCTTTTCCACTATACACGTTGAGCATAAATAAGAATAAATTAATATCGTTATAATAGACTCGCATGCTAGTACTTGATGTATAAACTCGATCTACAAACCATATACCCAGTGTTGCACTTGCTCCTTGAGTGTTTAAAATAGGCTCAATCATGGCAAAATTATCACTATGACCGACTACGTAATATTTTAATTTAGAACCGTTCCAATGAGCGATCAACCTTATAAATGACCCTTCCGATCTCATATAGCACGTCCTAATTTCTACACCTTTGTAGTGTATACCTGTAGCTGAGTAATTAGTATCTCCTCCACCTTCCCTATAAATATTTGCACTACCATCAAATGATCGGGAAGCAGTACTTACAATTGTGAATTCAACTCCATCAAACTTCTTATCATTAGGCAAACGCAAGGAAGAAGTTCCGCTAAATAATATGTTCACTTTACTGTAAGCAACCTTGTCGGGATCTACTGAAGTACCATTAGCTTGTATAGGAGTATTGGTCGCAAATCCATATACATGTCCCCCATTCGAATATTGATCCCCTGTTTTAAGATTGAATGCCAGATTAGGTTTAAAATTCCCACCCTGCGGATTTTCCTGATTAAATTCTTGATAATTGGAGGTTGGATTCCCATCAGCATCTATTCCTTGTTGAGAGAACATAAAGTCTCCTTTAAATATAGCCTGTGAAAGATGTGCAAAATCTTTCATTGTAATTGAATCTGCCACCACACTACCCTGAAACTCATACTCTTCGGATATTGGGTCAAGTTTAAATACAATATTTCCACCCACAAGAGCAAAGATTCCCGTTCTTTTCTCTCCATCGACTGTAATACAATCTCTTCCTAATGCAATACCGGTCAGTTTCCCACCACTATCCTTTGTACCGGAAAACATCTTCGGAGAAACGACATATTCGCCATCTATCAGTGTCTTATTATTATCCCATCGTTCTACCCAAGGAAGGAGATTTGCATCCTCTCCCGGTTCGCCGTCCTTCCCGTAATGCCCAAACAGGTGATAATTCTTATACTCTCCCCACTTTCCATCCTGTAGAGTACGTTCACAAGTGTACTCATAAGGATAAGTTTCCGATGCTCCACGAGGATTATCCACCCACCATAGCACATCTTCCCAGTATGCTTCATTGGTCGGAGCAATCCCCGAATGCGCCTGAATAGCTACCTTGTATACATTATTGTATTTTACTATGTTACCTGCCGAATAGAATTTTGAGCTACTATATTCAGGAGCATCACCAATGTATTCGTTAACGTATTCGTTTGATGTCGGGAGGTCAATAACATTACGCTTAGACTTTGCAAGCAGGTAAACCTGCTCCTCGGTCTTGGAGTCCGTTGGGAATATGACAGGTTCGCTCCAGGAAGGAGTTGTTTTACCATCAATCACTGCAGTGGAATACCAACAGGTAGTAGGATCGAGCATACGGAACTTGACTCTGTCCTCGTTACTGCTTGTGCTGCCGTCTTTCGTATATACAATCTCAACAAAGTGACTGCCGGCTGTAGGCACTGCAATATCCACCACCGCATTGGTTACTCCACTTCCCTCCCAGGCATGTTCGTTGTCCATGCGATAGGACGTATCAAGGGCTTCTACGATACCCTTGTCGTAGTTCTGCTCGGATGATACATCAATCTCTATATGTATCATCTGATTAGCTCTTCTTGTCGTAAATGACACCCTTTGCTTGTATGTCGAGGAATGAGATGTAGGAGATGGAGAGACATAGTAATCACCGTCTTTTGTAAAGTTACCCGAATACGAGAAGGTAATATCCTCCCGATCCGGAGAAAGGGACCATCCTGCCGGATTTGTACCGGTAGGCGTAGCAGGCTTTCCGAAAGCATACTTATACCGTAGCTCCGTATATTTCCCCGGTAATCCCTTGAATCGTATAGGATCACCCCATGTGCCGGAAGAAGCGCTTGAAGCGACCTTCTGAGAAATCCAGACAACATCTTTTGTTGCGTTAGTGTGCCATCCTCCGCTTGTCCCGCTTCCGGTCGGACGGGATGGTTCATCTTCGCTGTCATGGTATGTAATGAAAACACTCAGGCCATCCGTGCCGTCAGTACCATCTGTTCCGTCCTGACCGTCCGCAACCATCAACTCCCAAGCGGTGCCGTTATAGATATAGACGATACCATTACTGGTATTGCGATAAGCCCAGTTTTTTTGAGGATTGGCAGGAGCGCTTGATAAATCCCCTTTCCACGTAATACTGAGACCGTCTTTACCATCTTCACCATTTATACCGTCAAGCCCCTTCTTCCCGTCTGAGACAACAGCAATCGTTTCGCGGTCGATCAGTACTACTCCCGATGTTTCATTGTAAAGCCGGAACTGTATCTTATCTGTTATCCCGGAGACGGATATTTGCTTATCCGGAGTATAGCTAGTCGCATTTCCTGAGTCTATAATATAATCCATTGAGTAGCCAACTGGCAGAGAGGATACGACAGTAGAAGCTCCGTCGGTCTTCATCACCCGGCAGGATATATTCGAGACATCACTGTTCCCGTCAGCATCTCTCTTTATGATATTGGTCGATGGCTGAAGCGAGTAAATGACCGCGTTCTGACCATTTGTTCCGTCAGTCCCATCCTCTCCATTCTCCCCAGGCTTCACTTTGTTTATCGATAAATGCAGGGTACGTTCATACTGAGAACCTTTGTATGTTACCCGTCCCGTTATGGGTATACGAATTACATCAGCCACCGCAGCAGTAATAGCTGTTACCTTAACTATCCCCGTGCTACGATCAGCCGTTGCTGTCACGCCTGTAATGCTGCCTACAGAAAGAGAATCAAGAGGAAGCTCGGTTGTTCCGTAGAACATAGAGAATGTTGTTGTGATGGGCAAACCGGATACCACTGTTCCGTCCAGAGAGCAAGCTACAGACTGCATTTCATCGTCAAGATCAGCAGAGATGCTTCCTTCTCCGTCAAGACCATTCTTACCATCCTCAGTCATCACATACCATGCGCCATCCTGGTATACGTAGCATTTCTTGTCGGTAGTATTACGATACCAGTATCCGTTCTGAGGATTTGCCGGAGCAGAAGAGAATTCCCCCATAAAAATGAGGCTTGTGCCGTCTTTACCGTCAGTACCCGGTTTACCATCCGTACCGTCCTGGCCATCTTTACCCGGTTCTCCCTTTAGATTTTCCTTTGTTTCCTCGTCCAGATTATCCCACGTTAGAACCACTCCTTTCATGGAACACACATATTTGTTCTTCGATGCGTCCCAATGCCACGAAATGGCACCTCCGGCTATGTGACCGGATTTATCTGTAGCAAATCGGGCTGATCCGTCTCCAAACTCAGCAGTACCGTCCGGATAGATACAGTAAACGACATGCCCTTTAGAGTCTGTACCTTTGATCATACCATTTTCGCAATAGAAACCCTTAAGCCCGTCTGTTCCGGGAATACCACCGCCCATACGGATTTTCGTACAACCGGCAAAACTTTTGCTGTTGATACCAAACAGAATATCGATTGCAGGCTGTCCACCTTCATCGGCATGCAGATAGATCGCACTCTGACGATTTACATCCTTCGAGTTACCGAACTGGACAATCTCATCACTGACAGCCGGAGTAGTCATACCCGACAATGCCGGATCAACAGCCTCCATGCCGTCTGTGTAACCTATACCGCCGGTAAACTCACTGACAGGTATGACGATTGTATCAACACCGTCAATCTTGCGTATCTCGGATATCTCGACCCAATAGCCTTTAAGGGTACCATTCGTCCAATCCTGACACCGGATGAAATCGTGTGCGACAAAAGACATCTCATCCTCTATGGTGACCAGCCAGTTTTGTCCGGACTCATCCAGCGTGGCAGTCTTTATACGACCGCATGCCTGAGTGATACCCAGTGCACCCTTCACCGCGCGGATCTTCTGAATGAGGAGTTCAAAAACGACCATTGTCTCGCGAACAACAAGACTGTCTATCTCCAGCTTCCATTTGCCTTTGATATATTCCCACAGTTTCCATCCATGACCGGTAAATCCGGACACGAAGTCTTCGACGTATTCCTTTACGCCGTTCGACAACTTACGTCCTGTCGCTTTCACAGAACAAAGAAATCCGTAGAACTTACCGTTACTTAGTATTGCCATATTATTCTAATTCTTCAATCAATGAATCTTCAACTTCTTCTATCAATTCTCCGCCACGAACTACAAGGCCACCGTTAGCTGCAGAAAATCCTTCCGACACAAATCCCTTACCGAGAGTTATCAATCCTTCTGCTTTGTCATCTTCAATGCTGCTAAGGGAGCGACGTTCAATCTCATCAATAATTCTTTTTGCCGAAAATGTATTGCGATCCGTAGGAACAGTCTTGTCATTCAAACCGATGAGATATATACTCGTTCCTCCACTTCCTGACACAGAACCGGTATATGCCTGTCCCTTGTATGTAAGAGAATCAAGTTTACTCTCTATCTCGCCTATACGCGAATATGAGGCAGTCTCTCCAACCGTATAAATTGGATGATCGTAAGGAATATCCAGCGGCCACTCAAAACCAATTATTCTGGATTGTCTGCTTTTAGGAAAGAAAGCCTTATTGATCAAGTTTACTTTGTCTCCCACCTCATAGGTGATAACATTCCCATTATTATAGATGAACTCAGGGTCCATATCACAATCGTAGGTGGAAGGATCAATCATAGACTTTTTGACATAGTCTTTTGCCTTTTTCAATAACTCATCTTCGGCCTCCGGAATCAATTCTTCTGAGACATAAGCCGTATCAAAACCATAAAGAACATATGTGTCAGAATCAGCAGGAAACAAAATGTCATCAGGAAGATAACGGCCGTAATCCTCATTACGCACAATTTCGAAAGTGGCACCGGAATCATCACTCTCCTGCAGAAGTAACTCAAAGTCCAGGCCGGCGAGTTTGCCCGTCTGAAAGGTCAAGCGGAAACTTTCTCCGTCCAGCCGGAAGTCATTTGTAAAATTCTTCAACCCTGCATCCTTGAACGTATAGATACGATACTTGTCTCCGGTTGGATTGTCGTCCTCGTCAAGTTCATCTTCCTCCCGGTATGTTACATTTGATAATGTGCCGACATATTTGGGATATTCATCTTCAAAGATGACAATTCCCTCTACAGCTTCTTCCTGCGACATCTCCACATTATTATTGTCATCATAATGAGTTTCACCAATGTATATACGTTCTCCTGTAGGACTATAACGGTAAGCATCCACATAAGGAACTTCCTCCGGGAGCATAAGACGTTTCTGGACCACACCATTTAAGGTGAGCTCCTTGTCATCTTTGCTAAAGTAGCTGTCAGGAACCTTTCCCTTAATGATGTTGTCAATTGTATATCTATCACCGAGCGAGGCCGTTACTCCGCTAGGCAATTGTATTACGTTAGCGGAATCACCGATTAAATGGTCCGGATTATATACACAGGAGAATGTCTTACCCGAATTTAGTCCGGAAAGAAAGGTCACTGTAGCATCTGCCGACGATCCTTTGAATAGAGTTATATCATACGAAACATAAGCCGAGAAAGAATCATTCAGAATAGAGGATTCACGGGATGGGACATGTGCGTATATCCTGATCTTTAAATCAGTAGCATTTCCTTCAATCTGCAAAGAAGAAGCGACAGCAAACACAGCAGAGACTTCGTACTGCTGCTCTTGGGATAAGGTAACCGTTTGATTACCTATAGAAACTTCTTTAGTTACACCAGATAATTTATAGACATAAGATGCCCTCAAAACATAATCACCGGCAGGAAGAAAAGAACGTCCTGATCCGATTGAAGGAATAACTGTGGATACATTAATTGATATGCCTTCTCCTGATGAAACCTTATAATCTCCTGCAGGTAACGAAGCTACGATATCAGTGTCATGCGTCCATTCTACATAAGATGCAGTAAAACTGCCACTACCTATACTTTCCTTTACCGAATACTCTTCTTTGTGAACGACGCGACTTGGGAAATACTTTACATCAAGCGGTCTTGCCGTATCGGATATTTCCCTACCGTTTGCCTGCTTGACATCAAAAATAAGATTCTTACGGTAAGTAGAAGGAATGTTTCGCGTTGAACCAAAGGCATAAACACGAGTAGCGAAAACCGTCTGACTATCGCTACGCTGCATGGAGCTTACGTTTACATCCTCAGTATCTGTCAAATCTCCGGCCTTGAAATCTACGGGAGAGCTGTATTCGCAACGTCCGAAATGGATTGTCTTATCAGTTATCCACCATTCACACTCCCATGTCTCCGCCATTTGGGTAAGGGCATCAATCAGGTTTACGCTATCATACGAAACGAGCTTGGAAGTGTTTTCAACCGTAGTATCAATCTCATATTTAAAATCCTCTTCTCTATATTTGTATCCGAGTGATTTCAGGTTATCAAGGAATACTTTAAGATGAACGTCAAGAGTGGCTGTCAGGTTCCAGCTCGCCTCGCGACCGGTACTCTCCGGAGTATAGAAAAACTTCTTGTTTTTCCACTTCCAGTAGTAGGCGTCCAGCCGGAGTTCGTAATCATAACTACCGGTCGTAGAATTATAGGTAGGCTTGTACAAGTCTACAAGCTCAAACATGCCAATTTCGTTATCTATACCATCTCCTAGTTGAAAGTAGATAGGATCTGCAAGAGAAAACTTCAAAGTTATATAGTCTTCCTTCATCAGAAGAAAGTGTCGCTTTGATCCTTCGTTGATAGGAGTAGAAAAACGAATGTTGCCGGATATGTCTTTGATGTCTATCATAAGTTTCGTATACCTTCATACGATGTTTGATACAAAAATACAAAAAATGACATTAAAAGTGTCATTCTAATCGTTAATATTTCTATCCATAGGATTAGGTTCTACTATCTTTAATGAAAAGTGGGCGATTCCCCTCATAAACTGAGTAAATTGATTGCATGAAAGATATATTGTGCGATAAACTATATTAGGCTGATATTTAGACCTAATATTTAATACACCAGTAGCCAATTCCTGACAGAAGCTATCATACTTTTCAAAAAACTCATCTTCATTTTTAGCAGTGAGATTAATGGTTAAGGTGAGACTACGCTCATCTACTTTTGGGGTAGCGGCTATTACACGCTTGCCATGTTCTAGTCTTGATTTATTCTCTATAAACTCTTTATTAGGAGGAGGAGTCATCAATGCTGATAAAGAAGATGTATCCATACTGATTCCCCAATTATCATAGGAATCTTTATTGTTTATAAAAAGTTCACCTTTGGGCATATTATATATATTTTACAGTTTAGAATTAGCGAGTAGAGAGTCCTTTAGTATTAATTCTTACTTCGGATATATCAGTCTTTATATCATTTAGCAATTTCGTATATTTGGCAATATCATCTAAATAACTATTTGTTATGACATGCTGGGTTAAAATGTTGTTGAGCACTTCATTTCCAACAGACGATATACTTGTGAGAGAGTTTATCCCCATAACGACAGCTATCATTTGATTCTTGATTTCTTCACCAGCGATCTGAAGGGCTGTGAAACGACCTCTCAACTCTCCGGCATCCTCATGTGTCATTTCGGTGCCAAAGCCTTTCTTGGAAGATTCCTGAGAAGTAGACGTACCACCACCCACAATTTGTTCCCACGCCTTTCTGTCTTCAAGGGCGCCATTTACGATAGTATCCCATCCTTCTCTTAAGTCCTTAATATCAGAAGATGTAATACCTCCTTCTTTACCCATAGCAGCAGAAAAGGATTCATACCATTTCCTTAATTCATCTTCATATCCCTTCGCGAACATTTGAGTGAATACAGCCTTTCGCATATACTCTCCAAAATTATCAGCAAAGTCTTTAGATGAAGCATCCATGTCCATGAGAGTATCTATGAAGCTGTCAAACAGGCTATCGAATGACGTCTGAGTCAATTGTTCTTGAACGGCTTTCTGAATGTCTTCTATTCTCTCTCCACCTTCAATAATCTTATTGAGGTAGTTTTGAACATCTCCATCCAACTTAGACCAAAATCCAGGAGCTTCCTCTTTTAACTTTTCAAGCTGTTCAGCCGTCAAGTCAAAGAGACCGGAAAGTCTTCCTCCTATAAAATCCGGATCTTTGCCGATTGACTTAGCAAACTCGTCCCATTGATCCCATAATTCCTGACTCATGCTATTGCGAATACGAACACCAATAGAGTGGGAACCGGCAGATGCGCCAGATTGCAATCGTTCTCTTCCTAATATTTTATAAGACTCAATGCTTTTGTTTGCTATTTCAATAGCTTCATCTCCCGCTTTAGCAGCTTCGGGACCATAAGACATATCTATGTATTCTTTTTTCTTATCAATTAACTCATCCCATATTTCATTTAACTTGTTATACTCATCAACCATTTCATTGTAACGAGAATAGTCAGCACCACCAAAACCGAATAATCCGGCAATAGTATTCCCAACGCCCGCCAAAACGCTAACTGCACCTGTGATAGCACTAAAAGGTTTGGTTAAGTCTATTCGTTCCAGCCCACTCATTACCTGCCCTATACCATCCAAAGTCTTGCTTATGGCTTCTGGAACCTTTACCCCAAAGTTTTCAAGCATCCCAACAACGTCATTGCCAGCATTTACAACCTCCATACCTTTTTGCCCGATAGAATTTGCTGCTTGAGTTAACTTTGACAAGGCTTGTTGTCTGTTAGATTGAGCAGCGGCCAAGTTATTTTCTGCTTGGGTAAGAGTCAGTAATCTAGTAGTTAATTTTCCGTTCTCATCGGTATATACTTTAGTTATTACCTCTCCTCCCTGAATAACAGTATTTAAATCCTCTTGAGCCTTGATTACCGCAGATGTAGCATTACGATAATTATCTGCACTATTTTTCAGTTCTCCCAAGGGATTACGTACTGTTATTTTTAGATCAATTTCTTTGAAGGCATCTTGCAACGCTTTAAGATCAGTAGGTTTTATATCTTTAGCTGCTTTATTTATAACCTCTTTCAGGTTATCACGCATCTTAACCAGTGCCTCAGTAGACTGAGCATCAAGGTTTCCGAATATGTTTGCAAAATTGATAGATGATTTTAGTTCTTCAAAGCTAACTTCCTTCAGTTTATTTTCTTTCTCTTTTTCCAAGGACTTCTTAGCGCCCTTGGTGGTAGCTTCACTGATTTTAAGGTTATATTCTTCGTTTATGGCAGCTTTTTTTTGTTGAAATGTACCATATTCTTTTAGATACTCTCGCATTGCATCAGCCTCTGCTTTTAACTGATTCTTGGTCACATCGGAAATCGCTTTATCTCTTTCATTTTCAGCATTGGTATAACGAGCGGAAATTTCAATAGACTGCTCCGAAGTCAACTTTCCACCCTGTCTTTCGCTCAATTCTTTTTCTTGTTTCTTGATGGCGTCAAGTTCTTTTTGATAGTCAATATCAATCTGTTTCAGCTTTTTCTCTGTGCCTTCCTTCATAAGATTGATTTCCGCTTGTTGATTTTGGCGACGAAGCGACAAAAGTTCTTCGGCTGTCTTTTGTTGTTCTTTTTTTTGCTTATTAGCTGCGGATTTTCGCTTGGAAGAAGAGTCATAGACTTTTAATTCTTTTTCTGCCTCTTTTAGCTTCTTAGTGTTATCTTTATAGGATTTTATAACGGAAGCGTCAATTCCTTCAAACTTACCAGCATCCAACAATTTTTTTTGAGAAGATGCTATAGAATTTAAGGCATCTTCAGCTTCTTTCTTTTGACCTTCCCAATACTTCTTATTGAATATAACAGGTTTCTCGGACTCTTTTTTAGCTTGCTCATCAGCTTTTTCAAAATCTTCTAAAGCTTTAGTATAAATTTCAAGTTCTTTTCTTGCAGCAGATAAATCTTCTTTCAATGCCCCCGTATACCCTCCTCTATTATCAGTTTTAATTATACTGTTTTCCAGACCTTGTATTTTTTGTTGAGACATTACAACCTTAGTCTTTAAACCAATACGTTGCTGCCTTAAAAGTTCATCGGTCTCAAGTTTAATAAGCTCCGCATTTGTCTTTCGTTTTGCAGTTTCCCAATCCATGTTTTGGAATACTTCAGGCATTAAACGCTGTAATTGGCGATATGCTATGAAACGTTCTTCTATGGATTTGGATTCATTACTTAAAGTATTTGATAGCTCACTTGCTTTGTTCTTTATACTTTCATAATGATTCTCTTGTGCTTCAAGTGCTTCGTTTGTTTTGCGAACGGCTCTTTCTGTTTCAGTCTCTGCTGTGGCAAGTTTATAAATGCCATAAGCCAATCCAGCAACAGCAGCTGCAGCTAATACATACGGGTTCTTTAGCATTGATAAATTCAAAGCATCTTGAGCTTTTTTAGTTAAGACTAACCATCCATAGTGAGCAGCTTCTTTTGCTGTCAAAGCTGTAATCCCTGATGCTTGTAAAGCTTGCAAAGAACTTGTAACCATTAGGGCGGTGCGATATGCTCCATAGGTTCCTACGATTTCTAACAGTACTCGTCCTACCTTCTCATAGTTTTCAACTAGATAGGAAACTCCAGATAAAGCATCGTTAATGATGCCCTCGTTAGCCTTGCCTATCTCATTGAACATGGTAGCAATAGCATCTTCTATGTTAGAGATTTGTCCAGTAATCGTCTTTGATTGTTCTTGCATAAGGTTGTAGAACATTCCGCCCTCATTAGTAAGTGACATGATAACCTTTTGAACTTCCGGAAAACCAACCTTTCCGGCTTCAACAAGTCCCTTAACTTTATTTTCCGCGACATTAAATTGCTTTGCTAGTTCGCGAATCATAGGTATACCACGACCAGTGAACTGATTGAGGTCTTGTGTATATAAACGACCTTGGGTCATTGTAGTACCATAAAGATAAACGATATCTCCAAGAGGTTGGGATAAACCGGCAGCAATATTACCCAAACGTATCAAATCGTCATTGACATTTTCTACATTTTCCCCATAAGCAAGGAGTTGTTTAGCTCCATTTGCAACTCCTTGTAAGTCAAATGGTGTAGCAGCTGCAGTCTTTACCAGTTGTTGCATAAGAGCATTTGCTTTTTCTTCACTGCCTAACATCGTCTTAAATGCGACTTCCAACTGTTGAAACTCACCGCGAACTTGAGCAATATTTGAAATCAACTCTTTCGCTGTAAATCCCGCTCCAAAAGCAGCAGCAGCTTTAGTCATACGGTTAAATAGATCTTCAATACTTAACCCACTTTGTTCTATTTGTTTAGAAGTGTTTCTTACTCCATTCTCACATTCATGTAATTTGCGTATGAAGTTGGAGTTATCGCCAGTGATATCAAAGTGTAATCCAGCCATAAGTCTTTTCGATAGAAATAGTTCCGTGCAACATTACACGGCAATACAAAGATAATAAAAATGACGTAGTTAGTGTCATTATCATAAGAAAAACATAT
>ENA-OROH01001550-OROH01001550.1-human-gut-metagenome-genome-assembly--contig:-NODE-1550-length-21097-cov-6.510788_pt1 | contig 21097 bp, 21 predicted proteins | sample MGYA00242125_ERZ509042 | MGnify/ENA primary metagenome ERZ509042 (study PRJEB26280, sample SAMEA2338738) | human gut metagenome | biome: human gut; feature: human-associated habitat; material: faeces... | reverse complement strand
TCTGGCGGCAGCCTGTTTCCCCCGCAGCGGCACCGCTCTGTTCGCTCTGCTGGCCCTGGCGGGAGACCTGGGGTGCTCCGCCGGTCCCGGTCTGGTGGGACTGGTCTCCTCCGCCTGGGGCGACCGCCTGCAATGCGGTCTGCTGGCCGCGGCGGTCTTTCCCCTGCTGCTGCTTGCCGGTCTGGCTGCGCTGCGGAAAACACTCGCCCGACAAAATTAGCACTCTTTTTGTCAGTTTGTGAACACATCGTAAATATTTTTTGAAACAGCCCTCTTTTTTGAAAAAGGGGGTTGATTTTTGATCAGGAAACGATTACTATAATACACGTGGTTAGCACTTAGATGTTTGGAGTGCTAAATCTCATTGGAGTTTGTTTATTAAGTAACCATCATATAAGGAGGAACCCGTTATGAAACTGAAACCTTTGGCTGACCGCGTTGTTGTCAAGCTGGTAGAGGCCGAGGAGACCACCAAGGGCGGCATCATCCTCACCGGCGCCGCCAAGGAGAAGCCTGAAGTGGCTGAGGTTCTGGCTGTCGGCCCCGGCGGCATGGTGGACGGCAAGGAAGTCGTCATGAACGTGAAGGTGGGCGACAAGGTCATCACCAGCAAGTATGCCGGCACCCAGGTGAAGCTGGACGGCGACGAGGTCACCATCGTGCGTCAGAACGATATTCTGGCTATTGTCGAGTAAAACTCGTCCATGGGGGACGTTGTCCCCCCTAGATACGAAAGCGGTTCCCAAGGAACCCGCTTTCGATACCCCCCTCGCCTTTCCATAGGAAAGGCGGCCCTGGCCGCGGCGGCCAGGGGTTAAGGGGTCCTGCGCAGGCACATGTCCTGCTCCGGACTCATTTTAATTTCAATTCCGCAAGGCGGAATTATCTTGGAGGTAATGCGTTATGGCTAAGATTATTTGCTACGGCGAAGAGGCCCGCAAGGCTCTGGAGAAGGGCGTCAATCAGCTGGCTGACACCGTGAAGATCACCCTGGGTCCCAAGGGCCGCAATGTGGTGCTGGATAAGAAGTTCGGCGCTCCCCTGATCACCAACGACGGCGTGACCATCGCCAAGGAGATCGAGCTGCCCGATCCCTTTGAGAACATGGGCGCTCAGCTGGTGAAGGAAGTCTCCACCAAGACCAACGACGTGGCTGGCGACGGTACCACCACCGCTACCCTGCTGGCTCAGGCCATCATCCGTGAGGGCCTGAAGAACCTGGCCGCCGGCGCCAATCCCATGATCATGAAGAAGGGCATTGCCAAGGCCACCACCACCGCCATCGAGGCCATCAAGGCCAACAGCCAGAAGGTCAACGGCTCTGCTGACATCGCCCGCGTCGGCGCTGTCTCCTCCGGCGACGAGAACATCGGCAAGCTGATCGCCGAGGCCATGGAGAAGGTGGGCCACGACGGCGTTATCACCATCGAGGAGTCCAAGACCGCTGAGACCTACTCCGAGGTCGTGGAAGGCATGCAGTTTGACCGTGGCTACATCACCCCCTACATGGTCACCGACACCGAGAAGATGGAGGCCAACCTGGACGACGCCCTCATCCTCATCACCGATAAGAAGATCTCCAACATCCAGGAGCTGCTGCCCCTGCTGGAGCAGGTTGTCCAGTCCGGCAAGAAGCTGCTGATCATTGCTGAGGACGTGGAGGGCGACGCTCTGTCCACCCTGATCGTCAACCGTCTGCGCGGCACCCTGAACGTGGTCTGCGTCAAGGCCCCCGGCTTCGGTGATCGCCGCAAGGAGATGCTGCAGGATATCGCCATTCTGACCGGCGGCACTGTGATCTCCTCCGACGTAGGTCTGGAGCTGAAGGAAGCTCAGCTCAATCAGCTGGGCCAGGCTCGCCAGGTCAAGGTCACCAAGGAGAACACCACCATCGTCAACGGCGCTGGTAACTCCGAGGAGATCAAGGCCCGTATCGGCCAGATCAAGAGCCAGATCGAGGTGACCACCTCCGATTACGACCGTGAGAAGCTGCAGGAGCGCCTGGCCAAGCTGGCCGGCGGTGTGGCTGTCATCAAGGTCGGCGCTGCCACCGAGGTAGAGATGAAGGAGAAGAAGCTGCGCATCGAGGACGCTCTGAACGCCACTCGCGCCGCTGTGGAAGAGGGCATCGTGGCCGGCGGCGGTACCGCTTACCTGAATGCCATCCCTGCTGTGGAGAAGCTGATGGCTGAGGTCGAGGGCGACGAGAAGACCGGCGTGCAGATCATTGCCCGCGCTCTGACTGCTCCTGTCAAGCAGATCGCTGCCAACGCTGGCATCGACGGCTCCGTGGTTCTGGAGAAGATCCGCGAGTCCGGCAAGACTGGCTACGGCTTCGATGCCTACAACGAGGTTTACTGCGACATGATCCCCGCCGGCATCGTGGATCCCACCAAGGTGAACCGCTCCGCTCTGGAGAACGCCGCCTCCATCGCCAGCACCCTGCTGACCACCGAGGCCCTGGTCGCCGACAAGCCCGAGCCCCCCGCACCTGCCGCTCCTGCTGCCCCTGATATGGGTGGTATGTACTAAAAAATACAGTAAACCCCCAATTTCCGGAGATTTATCGCAATAATAGTTCGTTTTTTGCGCGAAACAGATGAATTTAATGCGGATGTGAGTAAGCTTACACACGGTTTACACACTTTGATTGATCGGGAATGCGCTTAACATGGATACGAGATCGGCACTCACTTCATTGTGGGTGCCGGTCTTTTTATAGCAAAAAAGGAGCGGCAAAAGCCGCCCTTTACTTTATCAATATCAATTCCGCGAGATTGTAAACTGTTTTGTGTTGTTTTTCGGCCAGCTCTGCAAATTGCGCAGCGCCTCCCCATGAATGGGTGATGTATGTGATAACATACTCAGATTGCTTCAGCATCCACTTATTACGCCACGAAATTGCAAAGCGAGGCGGCACAGTTTCAATTCCTTCGGGGAACATAGTATCTGAATAATCAGTATCTAAAAGGAAACCCCTTTCTTTCGGCATATAGGCCAGTACAACAGCATATTCAATCTGGGAATACTTATTCTTTAATTTCCGCAGAGAAGCTCGGACAAGCGCGTCAAAACGGCCATGATCCCCCACATAGAACATTGTAACAGAGTTATGCAGAATCAGTTTTTCGATTGTTGATTGCAGCAGAGGCGCGATAAAATCTGGACAATTTCCGTGGCCAAAAAAAGTGCATATAGCCATTATTGAAATCAACCTCCAGGCAAAAATAAGATGCTTCTCCGCCTAAAGGAAGCTTATCATTGGAAACGTCGATTATCAACTATTTTGCATATAAAATATTTCTTTTAGAAAATATAAGCCGTGTACACTATAAGCAAGGAGGGTCACGGCTTATGGTTGACTTTTCGCAGAGACTAAAACAACTGAGACAGGACAAGCACCTTACGCAAGCCCAGGTTGCCGAGCGTATAGGTGTTACTGCATCTATGGTTTCGAGTTATGAGACGGATATTCGCCTGCCCTCCTTTGAAGTAATGGTTCGCATCGCAGATTTATTTGGTGTAACCGTGGATTATTTACTGTGTCGCCAAGATAAGCGTTTTCTGGATATTTCAGACTTGACCGATGCAGAAGCCGCTGTGGTGTGCGATATGGTTAATATCCTCAGAAATCGATAACTGGAATGCTGTTGCGCGTTCACCTCCAAACCTTTGTAGCTTTATGACTACTTTGTTTTGGAGGATATATATGTTTATTCACATAACGAAAAAACCGCCCTTCCCAACCAGCGGAAGAGCGGTTTTTTTACATAGTTTACAAAATACAATTCAAAGTTTACGATTTGCAATTACAACTTTGTTATGCTGGTAGTGTCAAGGATTTTTCGCAAAATGGTTTGCAGGGCCTGGCATGAGAGAAGTCAGCCAGCAATGGAGGCGTCCTCAAGGGCAGGCTCCAGGTGCTTCATGTTCATGTACTTCTTGTTGCCCCACTGAGTGCCGGCCACATGGCGCAGCCGGGCACAGACCAGCATGAGGGCGGAGTTGCCGTCCGGGAAACTGCCCACTACACGAGTTCGGCGGCGGATCTCCCGGTTCAGCCGTTCAATGACGTTATTGGTACGGATGCGAGTCCAGTGTTCGCTGGGAAAATCGCAGTAAGTCAGCGTTTCCTCAATGCCATCCTCCACCTTCTTGGCAGCCTCTTTCAGCTTCATAGAGCGCAGTTGCTCCACCACGGCTTTGGCTTTCTCCCGGGCCGCTCTTTTGCTTTCCTGGGCGTGGATCGCCTTGAGCATCTTTGCCACCGGCTTTACCTTGGAGCGAGGCGTGACCGAGAACACATTGCGGTAAAAGTGGACGGTACAGCGCTGGTACTTGGCTTCGGGGAACACTTCTCCCACAGCCTCCAGCATACCAAGGCACTTGTCGCCAACCACCAGTTTAACCCCATCCAGGCCACGGCCACGCAGCCACTGAAAGAAGCTGACCCAGCTGGACTTGTCCTCTTTCATGCCCTCGGCGGCACCCAGAACTTCACGGTATCCGTCCTCATTCACCGCAATCGCCACCAGAATGGCCACATTTTCAAACTCTCCGCCCCAGTTACGACGCAGGTAGATCCCATCCACATAGACATACGGATAGCGCCCACCTTGCAGAGGGCGGTTGCGCCAATCCTCAATGTGGACATACGCTTTCTTGTTCAGCTCGCTGATGGTGGAGGGAGATACCTTGCTGCCCCACAAAGCCTCGGTAATATCCTCCACACGCCGGACGGATACTCCGGCCAAGTACATCTCGATGAGGGCTTCTTCCACACTGCTTTCCCGGCGGAGATACCGCTCAATGATAGCGGTCTCAAAAGAGATCCCCTTGAGCTTGGGTACCTTCAGGGTAACGTCCCCGGAAGTGGTGGTGAGGTTGCGGCTGTAGTGGCCGCTTCGGTACCCCTGGCGCTGCTCATTACGCTCGTACCGGGCCGCCTGGGTCAGCTTCTCTGCCTCGGCCTCCAGCAGTTCGTTGAGGGTTTCCTCTACGCTGCCTCGTACCAGCTCTTTGAGCTGCCCCTTGATAACTTCCTCATTTAGTTGTACAATCTTCTCAGACATGGTTTGCTGTCTCCTTTCAGAATGGTGTGTCGCAACTTCATTCTACCAGAGTTCTGCAAACCGTGTCTCTTTTTAGCTTCTTTTCAATTTGCGAAACTTATTGTACCTTATCGTTATGCTATTTGTCAGTGCAGAGGGGTGATGCGCATGATCGTTGATCTGGCTCCTCGGCTGAGGCAGCTACGGCTTGAAAAACATTTGCGGCAAGATCAGGTTGCCGCTCTAATTGGTATCGACAAATCTACCGTATCTGCATATGAGAATGATTTGCGTCAGCCATCATGTGAAATACTAGTGCGCTTCGCAAATTTGTATCGTGTGAGTGTTGACTACCTGTTAGGCCGCAGAGACGATATGGCCCTTGATATATCTGATTTGACAGCAACAGAAATTGTTTTAATTAGGGATCTTGTCGCCTCAATGACTGCAAAAAATCACAAATTGGAGGAATTGCGAAAATGAAGAGATTATTATCCGCACTCTTGGTCTTTTGCCTGCTTGTATCGAGTGGGATTTGCGTTCCCGCCTATGCGGAGGAGACGACCGCGGATGAATCAGATCAAACTCAGGAGCAACCACAGGAAGAGACACCCGTTGTCGTATCCAGTTTGGAGGAGTTACAGTTTGCTATCGACAATGCTGAGAGTGGAGCTACAATCGCACTTTCTGAGCAGATATGTTTGAGTACCTCTCTAACAACAGATAAGGAAATAACGATTGTTCAAGCCGACAACTACACCGGGAGTCTCTTTTTACTCCAGAAAGATAGTATTTTATCAGGATTTTCTCTTGTTACAAATACTTTTGCTCTTTCTGTTGAACCAGGTAATGGTGGAAGTGTAATAATAGCTGACTGTAGCTTTATTGGTGCTGAAAATCCGTTTTGCTTCCTACTTAATATTTTTGATGGAGATGTTAAAATAAGCAACTGCATATTCAAGGGTAGTCAAGGATCTGCTATCAAGATAAACAGTGCTGCGACAGTAGAAGTTGAAAGCTGTAGTTTTACGAGCAACCACACATTAGGGCGAGGCGGTGCCATATGGAATGATGGCATTTGCCAGATTTCAAACTCGGAAATACGGGGAAACTCTGCAAGTGTCGGTGGCGGTATATCCAATGGGTTACAAGGAACATTAACATTGAGCGAGTGTACTATTTCTGGAAACAATGTCTCAGACGTCGGTTCAGATATTCATTCTGAAGGGACGCTTTACATTGCTGATGCACCAGCAGATGGTTCCGGCTTCTATGAGGAAACAACAGGCGAGAAAATAACTTTACCTTTTAATGGTAATACAGAATTGCTTCAGTTGGTTTATCTGACTGACGAAGAAGCAGCGATCCGCTTTACCCCTCAAGAGCCAGACAATGAAGATGAGGAGGACACTTCCGATGGAGATATGCTCCCGCCAACATTGCCCGAAGAACCTACAGATCCCCCAGGGGAGGAAGATAATAACACTGGGATTATTCCGCCCGAAACGCCATCTGAGGGTGACTCTGACGATGAGGAGGATTGTAACCCACCCGTAGCCGATAGACCTACATATTATCCGCCTGTGCATATTCATCGTCCGCAGGAAACCGTGGAGCCTCCCGCCCCTGCATTGGCCTGTGGTGATGCTGTGATTGATACATCCCGCTCGGTGATTCTTGAAGGGTATGGAGATGGGCAGCTTCATCTTGAAGATACACTTTCAAGAGCACAGATGGCCGTGATTATTTATCGGCTCCTGAGCGCAGGCAGCATCGAAAAATATGATACCGGCGAAAAGGTTTTTGTCGATGTACCGGCAGACGCCTGGTATTCCTGTTATGTCACAACGATTGCAAATGCCGGGATTGTGTGCGGGATTGGTGACAATCAGTATAATCCCAATGGAAAACTGACTTGGGCACAAATTATCACGGTTCTGAGCCGATTTGTTGATGACGAGGAGTACGATATAGAAGCCCTTGAATATGACGGCTGGGCTGGGCCTGCCGTAGAAACGGCTGTTGCATTGGGCTGGATCGAGGAGAGCGACAACATTGATTTCAACAGCAATATTACGCGGGGCGAGTTTGTGGAGTTCGTCAATTCTGTAATCGAAAAGTACAGATAATCTAAGAAAATAACTTCATAAAATCAGAAAACGGTCAAGATGGGTATTTACTCCCGTCTTGGCCGTTCTTGTGTTTTTGCGTAGAAAGTCACAGTTTTCCTGTATACATTCGAGGTGTGCGTGGGGGTACTGGCACGATGCTTGAAACGCATGGCACGGCTAAAAATGTAAGTATCCCCGGCATCGTTATGATCAGCCGTCCCGCTCCATCTTCTCTTTGATGGCCTGGCGAATAAACCCGGCCTTTGACAGTTTACGGGCAGCGCAAAAAGCCTCCAGTTCTTCTGCTTCCGCGTTTGGCATGGATAACTTCACCTGTTTATAGTTGTTGGCGATGTACTTGTCATTTGCTTTTCTCTGCGCCTCAGACAGTGCCATTGAGATCACCTCTTAGTATATTGGTACTAATTATGATAACATAGAAATTCCCTGCAGTCAAATACATTGGTGCTAATATACATATTGCATATATTAGTACCAGTATGTCTGTGCATTATGCGGATTGATATATTGGTACTAATATATTATAATAGAGACAGTTAAGGGAGGCAGAAAGGAGCAACACAAATGCCGTTATCCTTCGCAATTATTTATTTTTTGATCCGCCTGATTGACGAGAGAATCCAACGTAGCAACGCAGACAATTACGCCAACAAAATTATTCGGAGGTATGACAAATGAGCATCAACGAACTGGAAGCCCGTATCAACAAAATGCAGGAGTGGGAGGAGCTGGCAAAGGAGGCCGCAGCTGAGGCCGAAGCGATCCGAGACAGCATCAAGGCTGAAATGCTGGAGCGCAACACGGAAGAGCTGGAAGCCGGTGCCTTTATCGTTCGCTGGACTTCTGTACTCTCCAACCGCTTCGACACCACCGCCTTCAAAAAGGAGCATAGCGATCTCTACAAGAAATTTACCAAGCAGAGCGCCAGCCGCCGCTTCACCGTCAGCGCATGAGAAAAGCCCCTTGCCTGAATGCCGACCAAAGCCACAGGCAAAGAACTTCCACCCCAACCAGACCGGAGGGGGCAAAATCATTATAGCTTGCCCCCTCCTAAAAATCAAGAAGAGGAGCACGACATGAAAGAACTGACAAGCTATAACCGGGTGGCCGGATACCTGAACAAGATTTTTGATTTACTGAACGCTGAATTTTTTGAAAATGCACTTTCAAGACCGACCATCACGATACAGTCTACGCCCCGCGCCTACGGCCATTTTTCCCTGAGAGACGACACCTGGGTCTCCAAGTTGGGCGGTACTCACGAGATTAACATCGGTGCGGGAACGCTTTCTCGGCCTATTGAAGAGGTCACTGCAACGCTTCTCCATGAGATGATCCACTATTTCAATTATGAGAACGGCATACAGGATTGCAGTCGGGGTAATACCTACCACAACCGCCGTTTCAAGGCCGCTGCCGAGGCCCACGGCTTGACCGTCACCCACAGCGACAAATATGGATGGTCACACACGGCCCCCGGTGAGGCGCTACTTGACTTCGTATTGGAGAATGGCTTGACCGATATTCTCATCAATCGTAACGAGTTCAAGGGCTTCCAGATCACCGGCACAGGTACTCACAGCGGAACGGGAATCGCCACACCGCCGCGCACAAGCAGCACAAGGAAATATATCTGCCCTTGCTGCGGCAATTCTGTTCGAGCTACAAAAGCAGTCAACATCGCCTGTCTGGACTGTGAGACGCGGATGGTGCTTGCTGAGTGAGAAAAGGCGGGGAGAAATCCCCGCCTCTCCCGAAAGTTCCTAAAATATTAGAAATACGAACACCAAAAACCTGTATTTTCGAGGTTTCCTGAATGCTGACCGCAAAACGCGAACTTTGGCTGTCGAAAATACGAACTTTTTGGCTTAGGAGGCCACTATGAACAAAAAAACAACAGCCCTTACAACAGAGCAATACCGCGAGATCATCCAGACTATGAAAGCGGGATTTTGCGGATGCCGCCCGAACGAGCGCATAGCAACCGCCCTTGTACTGGAGGGCAACCTGGGATTACGGATTAGCGATGTGCTGCGGCTGCGTCCGTGTGATATTGTCCGGGATGGAGATCGATACCGCCTGGAGATTACGGAACAGAAAACAAGCAAGAGTCGAGTGTTTACGGTTCCGCTGGTGATTCAGCAATATATTGAAAATTATTGCTTGCGGAACGGCATTCGCCGGGATGAACTTCTGTTTCCCATAACAGAGCGGGCAGTGCAAAAGCAGCTCCATATCGTGTGTGACTATTTGGGCTTTGAAGGAATCAGCACACACAGCTTCCGCAAGTGGTATGCTACGGAGATATACAAGGCCAACGGTTATGACATCGCCCTGGTGCAGCGTCTCCTGCAGCACAGCTCCGCCGCCGTCACTCAGCGCTACATTGGCATTGAACCGCAGCGGATTGAAACCGCAATCCAAAACCATGCACAGCTGATATAGTATTTCTATTAGTGATATAAACATTGCTTTTAGTTGACCTTACGAGTGTGAACTGCTAAAATAATTGAAGTGCTGTAGTTATCATCGAAGAAACGGGGGACAGATAAAAGTGAGAACTAAAAACCGTTTAATTGCTTTTGGCGTTGGGTTGCTGCTGCTCTTCACCTGTGTTGCCTGTTCCGATGGCGGCAATTATGATAGTGCCGGACAACATAGCGATGTGAACAGTACCGGTAATCAAACCGTAGAAGTTGACTACCAAGAACTGGCTCGTAGTTTTACAACTGAAGTGTTGCGTAGTCAGTTGAAAAACCCTCAATCCTTGCAGGTACACAGCATCACGGTAGAACCGGGATACCACGAAGATGACGAGAACTGCTATTTTGCGGTGATAATTGATTATTCCGCACAAAACGGATTTGGCGGCTATAATAGGGAAACCTGGGAATCATATGTTCAGATTTCAAAAGGGAGCACCAATATATCTTTGATTGACAGAGAAACCTATATCAGCAAAAAAGCGATCAACGATAATCTTTCCACGACTGCAGAGTTTGGAGTTGCATTGGATCAAATTGGTGATGGCATTCCGTTGAGTGATATTTGCTCTGGGAAGACTTATGAGGAAGTTGTTCAAAATCTAAAGAATACCGGAAAAAACTGCTTTCCCTTTTCCTACAAAGACGGCAGGGCCGATGTACAATATGTTGATGACTTTAGTGGTCTTGAATGTACCGTAACTTGCTTGTGCAATGCGGAGAACCAGACAATATATCAAATAAGCATTTTCTGGAGCGAAAGCCAATCCTTTTATGATGGCAAAAATGCCTGCACATTAAGTGTCGGCTATCAGGCGACAGCGGAAGAGATAGACACCATAATCAATAAAATTGACACAGCTCTAGGTATAGATCATGGCGAGATAGAAGAAGGAAGAGAAACATACTTTACCGACTACGATTGCTATTGGTACTTGGATCAGAATACTTTTATTAAGTTAAGTTGGTCGATAGCTGATGACTCTGGTTTGGTCGGACATATGCAGTTGATCGCCTGTAACGAAGCAAATCAATTCATACAGTAGGTATCGCCGTAGACTCAGAAAATAATTTCATACCGTATTCGCTCAACCGCTCCAGATGCCACATCTGGGGCGGTTTTCTTGTTATCGGCGGCTGTTTTCGAGGATTACACGCACTTTTTGATTGCGTTCGGACAGTTTTCGATTTAACCCGCGACGATCATTGAATGATACACTTCAAATTATAATTTTGCGGTTCGGAGCGACTTTTTTTAGAATTTGTCTTGATGTGTGGATGAAGTACCTTGTTTTTGAAGATTTTTGTTAATGCAAGGCCAACAGTAACTTTGATAGTTATTCCATCGGTCACCGGCAAGGGGTTCTTCCTGCAATGACCTTGCTACGGTCTGCCGAGCGGAGCGAGGCAGGAAGAACGCAACCCCCTCAGAAGTAAAAAGTGCAGTTTTTGCAACTTTTTAGCCCATTTTGAACGAAGTGAAAGAGAACCCTTTCCCTTTAAGGGCCGAAAAACACAACCCCCGATAAATTACGGGGTTACGAGGGGTCAAATCCCGAATTTATAACCTCGAAAGTTATAACCCCATTTTCCGAGATCTGAACTTTTGAACTTTTTGGGTTTGAATGCGACGTAGCCAGTTAAAAAGACTTTCCATATTGAGATGAGAGTTAGCAAATACAGATTTCTTCCTGTAATAGAGACAGACGCCCTACTACACAGAACAGGAGGAAAGAAAATGGAAGAAATCTTCAACAACGGCAAAAACACCATCTTGATTGATAAGGATCACTGCTATCTAAGGGTTTATGGAAAAAAGAAAGTCAATACCTGGATGCTGGATCGAGACATGAGAGCCGTCGAACAAATCAAGAAGCATATTTCCAAGTACGGAAACTTCATTGCAAATGGGGACGGGAAAAACGGGAAACTGAAAGAAGTGGTTTACCGTTCCTACAGGCCATATGGTTATAAGGACGGAAAAGTATACCTGTGCAATGGAAATCAGTTTGATCTTACTTCGGCCAATCTGTATGTGACTGGTGATTACGTACCAGCCAATCAGCAGCGGCTTATCTGGCACGATGAACATCGTATCTGGATCAAGCTCAGAGCGCGGGATGAAGTTTTCTTTACCGAGTATGATGAGCGGCTGTTTTTTATCCTGTGCAATTCTCAGCTTTGCTCATGGTATGTACTTGAAAAGAGAAATACCAAGCGCCTCTACTGCAGGGGTAAATATAATGGTGCTCCAATCGGCTTTTCGGAAATTGTGTGGCTCTATCATGCCAGAAAAATTGATACCAACAATCTGATTCCATCGATTTTCAACGGGAAACGATGGCTGAGTGAGACAGGCTTGCAAATTGATCATCTTCGGGATAACCAGCAAAACAACTGTCCTCATAGCTTGGCCGCTATGACAGCAGCGCAAAACACGGCAAAGAGAAACCATGTTGGAAAAATCAATCTTCCATATGTATTTGTACCGGTGCGCACAGGAGGAAGTTTTAGGATCATCTGCGGCCAGGTGGCAGGCGACGATCCACAGATTAAATATATCTCGTGCAGAGATGTAGAGAGCTTTTTGGATTGTCTGGCACACTTTAGAAGCATTGCAGAGAATAGCGGTAAAATGCTGAAAACACCTCTTGATGCAACAAAAACAAATTGTATCAGCCGTATGCTGATGGACGATGGCAAGGAGGATCACGAGGGACACTACAATGTTATTGAAGGTTTGCTGCAGTTGCAAGAAAACGAATTTGAGCAATGGCCGTTTGAACTGGAGCCCGTACTTTGTGGTGAAAATAGCGAAGATCGCTCCCTTCCAACTTGAGAAAAGCCCTGACATAGAGTATAATGTAGGTGTTCTATGTTAGGCGCTTTCGGAGGAAAGGAGAGTTAAATAAGTGTCCGAAAAGCGCAAAGATCATAAGGGGCGAATCCTCAGAGCTGGAGAGGGGCAGCGTCCCAATAAGACTTATTTCTATCGTTATCATCGACCAAATAACAAAAAATGGTACTATGTCTATGCGCCGACGCTGGAAGAAATCCGTAAAAAGGAAGAGAAAATTCAGCGGGATTTGATTGAAGGGATCGACTATGCAGGGGGCGAGATAACCGTTTCAGAGCTTGTTGATCGCTATATCAATCTGCGGCGTGGTCTGACACAGAACTCCATGCGGGCCTACGGAACGGCGATAAAGCGCATTCATGCAGACCCTTTCGGGAAGCGGAAGATCAAGACGGTTAAGTTGTCTGACGCGAAGAGTTGGTTTGTCGCTTTGCATGATGCCGGTATGAAACAAAACACAATCGGAGTAATTCAAAGTGTTATCCGGCCAGCCTTTGAAATGGCCGTAGACGATGACATTATCCGCAAAAATCCGTTTAAGTTCAAGCTGTCTGATGTGGTTCCCAATGATGCCTATGTCCGTACCGCGCTCACCAAAGCACAGCAGGAGCGATATCTGCAGTTTATTCGGGATGAGGGCAATGGCAACTATTATGATGACATTGTGATTTTGCTGGGTACTGGGTTGCGTGTCAGCGAGTTATACGGCCTCACCAAATCAGATATAGATTTTGAGCGCCGGTGTGTCCATGTCCGTAAGCAACTGTGCAGAACAGCGGATAAGCCGTACTTTGTTGCTCCGCCAAAGACGAAAAGCGGATTCCGAAGTGTCCCTATGACCGATACTGTATATATGGCCCTGAAACGAGTGATTGAAAATCGCGGCTGTCCCAAGGTTGAAATGATTGTAGATGGCTACAGTGGATTCCTCTTTTTGGACAAAGAAGACAAGCCTAAAGTAGCGATGCACTTGGAGAACTATATGCGGGGAATGCAGCGCAAGTATGTTAAGTTGCATGGAAAGACCTTGCCGACTGTAACCCCTCATGTGTTGCGTCATACCTTCTGTACCAATGCACAACAAGCATCCCTTGATGTGAAAAGTCTCCAGTATGTTATGGGACATTCGACCGCCAGTGTTACCCTTGACGTCTATACCCATAGCGATTTTGACTCCGCTGAGAAGGCGTTTCGCAGAATCGCCGCCGCTCTCTGATCATGGGATTTGAGGCGGTAAGGCTTACACAAATCTTACACATTTTGATTCTCAGAGGACGAAAAAAGATGAAGCATGACGGCGGTGACACATACTTCAGTTAAAACTAAGATACCTCACCTCGTTGCAAAAACCGCAATATTTGAGCGATTATCACGGTTTATCGCAAGAAATTGTTGAGAATATAAATTTCAAGTCGTTAAGGGTGGTATGTATTAAGAAGCGCGAGGATAGGCGCACAGCGGAGATAACGACAGAGCGGATGCCAGCAAACCAAGAAGGCCAAGTGGACTTCTGTTTGGCGGCGAAGACGGCGGAGTAATCGTCCCGGCCGCGCGCCCAATCCGCAGCGTGACAAAAAGAAGCGCGTAGGCGTGCGGAGCAGCACGGATGGACCGGAGCGAGGGCGCGAAACCGAAGGGACGCAAAGCGTCACTGTTTCAAGCCCGAGACGGAGAGAAGCCGTGCGTGGCGCAGCCGCTGCAGCGTGACAATTAAAACCTATCAAAAAAGCCCACGGCTTATGCCGTGGGTTTTTTAAGTAAGAAAAGGACGCCTTCTCAGGCGTCCTTTTCCTTCTTTTTCTGTTTCTTCTCCAGTTTCATAGCCGGCCAGGACTGGGCGGTGATCACACCCTCCAAACCAGCCCGCCGGGCTGCACGGATATACTCCTGGGGATCGGCGGTGGTATAAATCTCCAGCGTACCTGGCTCGCTGCGCCGGCTGATCTGCCGCGTCTCCTTCAGGCACCGCTCCAGCTCCCTGGCCATGCGGTCTGCCGGATCCACCAGCTGCAGCTGAGGATAGAGGCGGCGGATATTTTCCTCCACCAGAGGGTAGTGGGTGCAGGCCAATAAGCAGCACTCCACCTGGTCCTGATGCACCAGTCCGTCCAGATTCTCCCGCAGCTCCTCGTCAATCTCTTGCTGACTGGCCCCATGCTCCACCATAGCGGCCAGATTTTTATATCCACGGCTGAATACCTTCTTCTCCGGCGCCAGCTGGGCGATCAGAGCAGGATAGCAGCCGGTGGAGGCGGTAAAACAGGTGGAGATCACGCCCACCCGCTTCTCCGGCCGATGGGCTGCCGACTCCGCACCTGCCTGCACCACACTGAGCACCGGACAATCCATCTCCCTGCGGTACTCGTCGATCAGACAGGAAATGGTATTACAGGCCACCAGCAGCGCCTTTACCTGCCGCTGGCGCATAAAGTCCAGCATATACCGGGTCAGACTCAAAATCTCCTCCGCAGTATGGTTGCCATAGGGGTTATTTCCCCCGTCTCCGAAGTAGAGGATATTCTCGTTGGGCAGCTGCCTGCGCACCCGACGGGCTACACTGAACCCGCCGATGCCCGAGTCTATGATCCCGATGGGACGATTTTGATTGGACATAGCATCACCTGCATTTTCCTGTTTGTGGCTTGGTGTACGCAATATCATACACAGCTGCCTACAAAAAAACAAGGGAAAAGTTCCCCAAATCTATCCTGCCCTCACGCTCCATTTTCCTGGGACGCAGCAGTTTCCACCCGGCTCACCTCTCCGGTGAGCATATCCAGCAGGTAGGTCCCCGTATCGGTGGCCACCTGCCACACCGGTACCAGCGACGTGGAACCCGGGGAGTAATTGGAGGCCACATATCCCTGGGTGATGCTGTCGATGCGGCTGCATACATCGCCCATGGCAGTCAATCCGTGGTAAAAACGGATGAGCGCAGTAGGCACCTCCAGAGTCTGGCGGCTCTCGTCAGGCTGGGGCGTTCCCATCAGGCGCCGCCCGCCGGACATGGACACCAGGTCTCCGCCCCGGTATGTCAAAGTCACCTGCCGGTCAAACAGAGGACTCCCGTTCCAGCTCTGCCGCAGCAGGACCGTAGTCTCCGCCGCGTCGTCTTCTTCCCCGGTCACCTCCAGGATCTCACCCTGGAAGTTCAGCTTTTTTAGGATCTCCACTGAATAGTTCCGGGGATCTGCCCCGTCCAGGGGAAAGGCACCGCTGACAAACTCGCCCTGAAAGGTGCCGTCGGCATGAAACTGGATATAGCCCCGCTGGTTGTGGTAACGATATACTTCGCCGCCCAGAAGGCGCTCCTCTACCTGACCGCCCAGAAGAGCCTGAGCCAGCTTGGGTTCGCTCTCCCGGTCCCGCTCCACCTGCTGGGGCTGGAGCGTGTCCTCTTTGGGAATGATATTCTCCTCCACGGTCACCCCGTTTTTCTCCAGAAAGGCCACCGCCTCCTGACGGGCCTGGAGCTGTACGGTACGCTTCTGCAGATCCTGGCGCAGAACAAAGGAGAGCAGCAGCAAATTGGTCCCGGCCAGGATGATCAGGATGATGGTTTTGATTTTTGACCACTCCATGCTCTCATCCTCCCGTCTTCCACTGGCTGGCCGCCGCCCAGGAAGCGCTCACCTGCTGTGCCCCGCTGTCCAGATACAACAGCAGCAGCTCCTCGCCCTCGTGGCCCTTGGCCTCCATGGCCGCCATGGCCTGGAGCTGAGGCAGCACCACCGAGGTGGTCCCGCTGTCTGTGTAGCTGCGGAAATGCAGGGTAAAGCTGTTCACCCGGCCGCCGCTGACCTGGAAGCTGGCCGCATAGCCCTCCTCCCCCAGACGCACGGGCACTCCATTGAGCAGATACCCAAATTCGATCTGCCAGCTCTCCGCTCCGGTCTCCTCCACTGACATCAGATAGATCCGGGCCTGACCGCCCAGCTCTCCCAGGGTATCTGTGGCCAGCTGACGGCAGCTCTCCACCGCCCAGTACACCCCTGAACCGGCCACCGGATAGCGGATTGCTCCGTCATCGGCGGCGGTAAAGGTCACTGTGCCGTCCGAGGCCAGGCGCAAGGTATCGTTTCCGTTTCGGATGACCTGCTCATCGGAGGTAATATAGGATACGCTGGAGTCGGCGGAGAAGTCCAGCTTCTGCCGCACCAGCGCCTGGGCGCTCTCCTGCTCCAGAGGATTGGCTGCCTGGTAGACCTTGGGGGCAATGTTCTCCCCCAGCAGCAGCGTATCGGGCGCCAGGGCGCTGTACTCCTCCTGCTCAAAGGCAAAGTGGGCTCCGTTATCCTTAACGCCGGACACCGCCTCGCTCAGGCGGTTGACATCCACCATGCTGCATACCGCCCGGTAGTACGTTCCATTCTGAGCGCTGTAATAGATGAGCGCCTGACCATCCTGAGAGGTCAGTACCAGGCGGCGCAGCGCACCGCTCAGTTGCTCATTGTTTACCGAAAGCCACCCGTTCAGCACGGAAAATGGCAAGTTGTCCTGCCAGTCAAAGTACAGCCCCGGCGCGGTATTCAGGGCCTGCCGCCACGCCTGCTGATCCACAATCTCCGGAGTGCCGGCACTGCTCAGGGCCTCCACCAGCAGGCTGTACACCTGCTGAAACAGGGCGTCCTGTACCTTCTGGTCATACTGCACCCCGTAGCGCAGTGTCTCCTCTCCACCCCGGATGGTCACCGCCATACTCAGAGGCTGGGCGGCCAGGGTGCGGCTCTCCTGAGTGGTCTGTCCGCCGCTCTCTCTGCTCTCCGAAGGAAGCAGCCCGCTGAGGGCCACGGGCAGCTGGGTGCGCACCGCGAGATAGACCGCCGAGCAGCTCAGCAGCACAATCAGCAGGCTCTTCACCCGTTCTACCAACTTTTTATTCTTCTTAAACATGGCTGGGACCCTCGATCTTCAGTTCCATGCGCATGGACAGGCCAGGACCTTCCCGGTCCACCAGCTCCAGCACGCCCTCATGGCGGTCCACGATCTCCTTGGCAATGGACAGTCCCAGGCCGGTTCCTCCCGACTGGCGGGAGCGGGCCTTATCTACCCGGTAGAAGCGCTCGAAAATACGGGGCCGGTCCTTTGGAGGAATGCCGATGCCGTCGTCGTCCACCTGCATCCACACCCGGTCTCCCTCCCGTCCGGCGGAGACCAGGATATGTCCTCCGTTGGGCGTATACTTGATGGAATTGGAGACGATGTTCATCATCACCTGGAGCACACGCTCCCGGTCGGCCACAACGGCGGGCAGATCGGGCTCCAGACGCAGCTTCATCTTGTGGTCGTGGCGCTGGGCCTCCATGTACACGGCGTTGTACAGATCCTGTACCGCCACATCGAAGGGGAAGCGCACCAAATGCAGTTCGTCCTTTCCCGAGTCGAACCGGGACAGGGTGAGCAGGTCCTGCACGATATGGGTCATGCGGTCGCTCTCGTTGAGAATGACCCCCAAAAACTTTTTTTCTGTGGCGGGAGGCAGCTCTCCGGCGCTGTCCGAGAGGGTCTCGGCGTAGCTGCGGATGTTGGTAAGGGGGGTACGCAGCTCGTGGGAGACATTGGCCACAAATTCCCGCTGCATATCCTGGGTTTTCCGCTGCTGGGTCACATCGTGGAGCACCACCAGCACGCCTCCCTGGCGGTCCCGGTCAAAGGGAGCCAGCAGCAGCTGCAGGAAGCGTTCTCCCTCCCAGCGCTCCTCCTCCAGATAGTCAGGAGCCTGGAGCACCTGTTCCAGAGGAAGCAGATCACCGAAAAGCTCCTCATAGGTAGCCTCGGCAGTAATGGTACGGCCCAGCATCTCCTCGGCGGCAGGATTGGAGTGGATGACCTCTCCGTTGCGGGAGAAGGCAACCACGCCGTCGGTCATGTGCAAAAACAGGGTGTCCAGCTTGTTGCGCTCATTTTCCACCTGGCGCAGGGTGTCCTGAAGCTGTCCGGCCATGTCGTTAAAGGTGTCGGTGAGTACGCCGATCTCATCCCGGGAGGCCACCTGGATCTTTCGGGAAAAGTCTCCGTGGGCCACACGCATGGCGCCCTCGGTGAGGCGCTGGATGGGGATGATCATGGTCTTGGACAGCAGGAAGGACAACAGGATGGAGATGACCAGACCAAAGACCAGGGACTCCAGAATCAGCACAAACATCTGGCTGATGAGGCTGTTCACCGTGGTCTTGTTGTCCAGAATATAGATCACATAGGAGGAGCCGCCCCGGTCCAGGGTGATGGCCACGTCCATATAGTCGGCGGCCATATTGGGACTGCTGGAGTCCTCCCCGGTGGCCAGTGCGTGGGTGAGATTGGCCGAATCATAGGACAGGTTCTTACCCGCATCGTCGTTATTGCCGGCCAGGTACTCCCCGGTCTCCCCGTCCAGGATAAACAGGGTGCGGCTGTAACCGTTCAGGCCCAGTTCGCCGGAGTAGGTCTCCAGGATGTCAAGGATGGCCTGGGCTCCGTCTTCCTCCCCCTGGGTGGCCGTGGTCAGATCCCGGGTCAGGGACTCCCGGGCGAACACATTGGACATCTGGGTATAGAAGTCCTCCAGATAGAATGCCATGACGGAGTTGATGAGAAAGGCGCCCACCACTGTCATCAGCGACAGGATGAGCAGCACCATGATCATCACCAGCTTCATGTGCAGGCTGCGCAGCACGGCACACTCCCCCCTTTTTCTTCCTTTCTAAGATTCCGCGGTCATTCCCCGCCGAACAGGTAGCCCATCCCCCGCTTGGTCACGATGAACTTAGGCGAGGCGGGATCGTCCTCGATCTTCTCGCGCAGACGGCGCACCGCCACATCCACGGCCCGCACGTCGCCCACGTAGCCCTCATAGTTCCACACATGCTCCATCAGCGCCTCCCGGGAGAACACCTTTCCCGGCTGGGAGGCCAGATAGCAGATAAGATCGTACTCCCGCTGAGTGAGCTCCAGGGGATTGCCGTCCTTATAGACGGTGGCCTTCTCCTGGTCCACCACCACCCGGCCCAGCTCCAGTCGCTTGCCCGAGGCAGGCTGAGCCTGCTCTCCCTGGGCAGGCACCATGGCGGAGCGGCGGATGTTGGCCTTGACCCGGGCCAGCAGTTCCCGCATGCCGAAGGGCTTTGTGATATAGTCGTCTGCCCCCAGCTCCAGGCCCAGCACCTTGTCGGCCTCCTCCTCCCGGGCGGTGAGCATCAGGATGGGCACCGCACTGCCCGTCTCCCGGATGCGGCGGCACACCTCAAAGCCGTCCATCCCCGGCAGCATCAGATCCAGCAGCACCAGGTCGGGGTTCTGCTCCAGGGCCAGCTGCAAGCCGGTGTTGCCGTCGTAGGCCTCCAGGGTGTCGTACCCCTCCCGCTCCAGGTTAAAGGACAGGATGTCCACGATATTCTGCTCGTCCTCTACAATGAGCACGGTCTTTCCCACAGTGCCGCCCCCTCTCAAAGGCCCAGCAGGACCTTGGTCTTGAGCACAGTGGCCACCGTCTTGGCGTCCTCCACCGTGCCGTCCATCACCTGCTCCAGCAGCTGCTGGAAGGGCATGGTGATCACATTCAAAAATTCATCCTCGTCCGGGTGGCTCTCCTTCTTGCGCAGGTCCCGGGCCAGGTACATGTGAAGCCGCTCAGTACAAAAACCCGGAGAGGCCAGCAGGCAGCCCAGGTAGGTCAGCTCTCCGGCCTCCAGGCCGGTCTCCTCGCTCAGCTCCCGGATGGCGGCGGGGCGGTGGTCCTCCCCGGCGTCCAGCTTGCCTGCGGGCAGCTCCAGCAGCACCTGGTGGAAGGGGTAGCGGTACTGCTGCACCAGGGTGACGTTGTTCTCCTCATCCAGGGCCAGGATGGCCACGCCGCCGGGGTGCTCCACCACTTCCCGGGTAGCCACCTTGCCGTCGGGCAGCTGGGCCTGATCTACTTTTAAGGTTACGATGACCCCATCAAACAGGGTCTTACTCTCTACCGTACGCTCGGTCAAATCCATGTGATCGCTTCCTCCCTTACGTATCCCGCTCCCCGCTTGGGCAGGGACATAGATAGTAGTATTATACCACCGTTCCTGTCCAGGGTAAAGCAAAAGCCGCCTGCGTGTCCGCAGGCGGCTTACCGTCGAAAAAGTGGCCTGGCCACTTTTTCGAATCAGAATGCATGCCAGACAGGCCTCGATTCCTTTCGGAAAAGTCGGCCTGTCTTGCATGAGAAGTGTTATTTCCGACGCACGTGTCGCCGGAAATAACGAAATTTCACTTTATTCCGCCGCTTACACGCGGCGGAACTCCTTGCAGGAGGGCTTCATACAAAAACCGCCCGCGTATCCGCGGGCGGCTTTTGGAAATGATTTCTTAAAAAATCAGCACAGCTTCATGATCCAGTCGTGGGGATCCTGAGCGCGGCCCCACTGGATGTCGGTGAGGGCGTCGTACAGGCGCTGGGTGACCTCGCCGATCTGGTTGCCCGAGACGGTGACCTTCTTGTCGCCCATGGCCAGCTCGCCGATGGGGGAGACAACAGCGGCGGTGCCGGTGCCCCAGGCCTCCTCCAGGGTTCCGTCCTTGGCGGCCTGGAAGAGCTCCTCGGCGGAGATGCGGCGCTCCTCC
>ENA-OROH01001539-OROH01001539.1-human-gut-metagenome-genome-assembly--contig:-NODE-1539-length-21223-cov-2.556028_pt1 | contig 21223 bp, 16 predicted proteins | sample MGYA00242125_ERZ509042 | MGnify/ENA primary metagenome ERZ509042 (study PRJEB26280, sample SAMEA2338738) | human gut metagenome | biome: human gut; feature: human-associated habitat; material: faeces... | reverse complement strand
AGCCTTGTTTCATTTCTCGTTGGTGCCTTTCGCGGAAAGGCATGGTCATATATGAAGAAAGTTTTTCTCAAGTACAATCCTTACAAGTTGGAAACAGAAATCACTGTGGATGGGAAACCGCTGGCTGACAATAGTAGGATTGGAGAGTTGATCAAGAGTAAAGATCGTGAAGGGAATGATCCGCGGCTGCAGGACTGGATCGAAGATTTCCCTGCACTTTTAGTTCAAGAATATAATGACCGGGACTTCGAGATCCTCTTTCATGGAACGCTTCTGGATTATGAGGATGTGACTGGCGCATTTACAGATGCCTATCACAAGGGTCTGCTGACCGCAAAACCGGAGCGGAAACCCGCCAAGGAGATTTCGGACAAAGAGGGGCGCATTGCGGAAGTATTCAAGGAAATCACCAGTGAGAACTGTCCCTTTCCAAAACTCAAGGACGCACAGATCAAAGACGCCTTTGAAAAGGCCATGAGTGACGAATTTGAAGTGTGCGTGGTTGCTACCATGAGCGCCGGCAAGTCAACTCTGATCAATGCCATGCTCGGGCAAAAGCTGATGCCCTCTAAGCAAGAGGCCTGCACCGCGATCATCACCAAAATTAAAGATGCGGATCATAATGATTTCTGCGCGGAAGTATACGGGAAAGACGGATCCCTGCTTGAGACCCACAAGAAACTGGATTACGACACGATGAGCCGACTGAACGATGACGAAAGAGTCTCTGAGATCCGAGTGGAGGGAAGAATTCCGTTTTTGGCCGAGAATGATGTTTCGCAGGATAAGGAAACATCTTTAGTGTTGATCGATACGCCGGGCCCAAACAATGCCAGAAATCCCGAACACAGGGAAATCCAGCGCAACATGCTGGACAAATCCTCCAAGGCGTTGGTGTTGTATGTGATGACGGGTGAATTTGGCACAGATGACGATTTCAGAGTGCTTGACCAGGTAGCCAAAAGCATGGATGTCCGAGGTAAACAGTCTAAGGATCGTTTTATCTTTGTTGTCAATAAGTTGGATGACCGCAAAAAAGAGGATGGGGAGACCCGTGATACTTTGGATCGTGTGCGTGTTTACTTAAAGGGACACGGGATTTCCAATCCAAATCTGTTTCCCGCCGCTGCACTGCCGGCTTTGAATATTCACCTGATGAACAATCCGAATTTTGAGATGAATGAAGATGATCAGGATGAAACTAATCTCAAAATCAGAAAATTGAACCGGAATGAAAAACTGCATTTTGAAGAAATGGCTCCTCTGCCACCCAGCGTGCTAGGCAAAATCAACAGCAGATTGGTCGCAACACAGAAAGCATGGACTGGGCGAGAAAATGAGAACCCGGAGGAGGCTCTGATCCACAGCGGAGTGGTCTCCATCGAGGCAGCAATTCGCCAGTATGTCCAGAAGTATGCAAGAACAGCGAAAATAAAAAATATAGTCGATACTTTTATTCATCGCGTAACCGAGTTAGGCTGTGAGGAAGAAGCAGTTCTTGCCATAAACAAAAGCGAGGAGGAACGTAAACGTATCGCCAAGGATATCAAAACAATCCGAGAAAAGATGGACAGCGTGAATGAAGCAAAGCACTTTGAAAAAGCGGTAAATGAGGCTGTTACCCATGCGTGTAACGAATCCGAGAAAGCATTCAAGAAAATCACTGGTAAGTATCAGGCAAAAATACGAAACCGAATCGATAACCTGCGGGGATCGGAGCTTTCTCTCGACGAAGTTGATGATGAAGTGGATAGTCTGACAAGGTTTGCAAAAAAACTGGAGCCAAATTTTGCGGATGACATCCAGGAGATTTTAACCGATAACCTAATGAGCACTGGGAACACCTTAATCGAAGCATATAAGCAGAAAATCCAGTCGCTGGCAAGCGAAATTCCCATGGAAAGCGTGGCTGGATTCTCTCTTGATCCAATCAAATTGATCAGTGGAAGCTTTCCTCAGAGCTTTACCGCCGAAGATCTGGCAAAAGAAAAAATCATAGAAGATGGCGAAGAATGGGTAAAAAATACTGACAAAAAGTGGTACAAACCATGGACATGGTTCCAAGAAAAGGGATATTATCGCATCAAGTATAAAACCATTCAATTTATTGCTGCAGACGAACTGGCCCAGGCTTTTTTTGCTCCTATACAGGATTCTTTACTCGACAATGTAGATGCCGCAAAGAAGTATGTGAAAGAAGGTTCCAAAAAAATAGCCGAACGCTTCAATCAAGAATTTGATCGTCTAGACAGTGTTTTAAAAACAAAACTTGCGGAATTGGAGTCTCTCACCTGCGATGAAGCCAAGGCCAGAGCCAGGGCAGAAAAAGCCAGGGTAAACAAAAAATGGCTGGATAATATTCAAAAGAAGGTTGAATCCATTTTGGAAATTTAGGAGGGAAAAGAATGGCTGTTACAAAGGCGTTTTCAGAAGCTGTTGCCGCACGCAATGTTCGAAAAATTCGCATTATGATGAAGGACAGTTTGCTAGTTGATCCAACATTCCGCGACTTTGAGGAAATGTCGAAACTTGCTGCTAATGTGCCTGGCTTGTATGACACCCACGATGGCAAGGAACTCGTGTCTGACCAGTCTGCCTGGAACGATGAGTACATGGACAGACAGATGGTGGAAGTGATTTGGAACTTTTCCCATGAAAGGCTAAGTCACTTAAAACAAGTAGTTCGAGTTTTGCGCCCGATTTCGAATAAACCTCAGCCTCATGACCAGAACAAAGGGGGAGGTTCGTTCTGCGCCAGACACCCAGGTCGCACAGATTACCAGAAGCAAAAGGAAGAGGATGCGCGGGCCGGAAGAATCGTCAAAGTTATCGGGGGAACCGTTGCCGGAGCTTTTGCCGGGACAGTGATTGGCGTTGTGGGAACTACAACAGCTGGTGTTTCCGCCGGAAGCGCTGTGCTTATATGCACCGCTGTCGGAGCGGCTGTTGGAGGTATTGCAACGGTTTCCGCAATAAACAGGAGGTATGGAACGTGAAGGACTTCGTAGATTTACCAACCAGTGAGCAAGAGAAACCTGAACAAAACGTGCCTGTGCTATCCTCCGCTGTTCAGGACAGTGTACTCGATAATTATCCCGATTATGGTGTACTTAAAAAACAGATGATTGAAGCAGGCCGACTGGTGGACGACATCGTTCTTAAGAATTATTTGATAAAACTGGGCGAACTTGAGATTCTTCCGCTAGATGACAGAATGAAACAAATCAGCGATATACGTATTTTCAAAATCAGTGAGATGGTCTATCAAAGCAACGAGTCTTCGACCTATAAATTCGCCTCTGTGTTTAACTCATTGCAAAACTTGAACTGCGGAGTTTTTATTATTGCCGACAGTAATGGAGCAAAAACTGAGTTTTATATGGGTGTTCGTTCCTTTGATGGGACACGCACCACAAAATCTTTGAAAGACACCTTACGTAATTCTTTACGCGGTCAGTTTCCTGGTGTGAAAACTATTGATCTTCTGAATCCTGAGGCAGAATCTCTTCTTTCCAATATGGAGGCAAAAAATATTGCTGCAGTTTCTTGTATAGCAAACAATAAGGATAGAGACTTTAAAGATGATGAGCGATTTATCCAGGGATTGGAAAAACTCTCTCTTGCTATGCAGGGCCAGCGCTATACTGCCATTGTTCTGGCAAAAAGCGCCTCCCAGGATCAGATTGCCAACACTCGCCAGGCGTATGAACAAATCCACACACAATTATCTCCCTTTGCGAATATGCAGGTGAGCTATGGCAAAAATCAAGCACTGAGTATTTCTGAAGCACTAGCCCAGGGAATTACCCATGGGACGTCCCACGGGATCAATACGTCTACACAGAAAAGCAGCAGCCAAGCTAAAAGCACTTCAACTAACTTCAGTGAAACTCAGCAGGACTGGAAGAGCATGGCGGCAAAAGCCGGGGGTGCTGCGCTGTTAGGCGTTGCGAGTCTACTGACTGCTCCGCTGACAGGCGGGGCTGGCGTAGCGGCAGCCGGGGCCATCATAGCAGGACAGATGGGCTTGAATTTGATCAACCCCAAGACAGTGTCTCACAGCAAGAGTGAGGGATATACAAGTACGGAGTCCCAATCAGAAACCCAAGGAACCACGGACACGGTCACAGAGGGTGCGAGCGAGACCAAGACACATACTGATACCTCAACCACTGGGACCTCGGAGAATCTCCAGCTGACACTCCAAAACAAGGCATTGATTGACACTCTGGAACGCATCGATCAGCAGCTCAAGCGAATCGACGAGTGCGAAAGCCTTGGTATGTGGGAATGTGCGGCATATTTCTTGTCAGATAGCCAGGAAACGGCAGAAATGGCAGCTGGAACTTACAAGGCCCTCATGCGTGGAGAGCGCTCAGGCATTGAAACCTCCGTGGTAAACTTTTGGGGACGGAATGATACCAATCAGTTACGCGAACTCCGTGAGTATATTACAAATTTTATCCACCCGGTTTTTGTCTATCGCTCTGAATACAGCACTGTCCCAGTTACAGCGGCATCATTGATCAGCGGCAATGAACTGGCGATTCAGATGGGACTTCCGAGAAAGTCCGTCTGTGGTTTTCCCGTTATTGAACACGCCGACTTTGGGAAGGAAATTGTGTGCTCCAATGCTCGCCGGGAAGCGGACTTTCCCATTGGTAATATCTTTGCTATGGGGCAGACTACGGCCGTGGAAGCACGTTTGAAGCGAGATTCCCTAACTATGCACACCTTCATCACTGGTTCTACTGGCTCCGGTAAGAGCAATACAGTTTATGAGATCCTTCGCCAACTGTGGGTGATGTATGATATCCCGTTCCTTGTGATAGAACCAGCAAAGGGTGAGTACAAAAACATCTTTGGACAATTTCCCTACGTAGCGGTATATGGAACCAATCCCAAGAAATTTCCCGCGCTTCTACGGTTGAATCCGTTTCGTTTTCCACCGGATATTCATATTTTAGAGCATTTGGATCGACTCGTTGAGATATTTAGTGTGTGTTGGCCAATGTACGCAGCGATGCCCGCCGTCTTGAAAGAAGCGATGGAGAAAGCTTACTTTGCGACAGGTTGGAATCTGACCACATCGGTGAATCCAAAAGGGGAGGTCTTTCCTAATTTTGCTGATCTTCTGGAACAAATAGAGAATGTGATTGACAGCTCCAGGTATTCAGCAGACACGAAAGGCGATTATGTGGGAGCACTTTGTACCCGTGTCCGTTCCCTGACGAATGGATTGAATGGCCTCATTTTCTGCAATGATGATTTGACGGATGATGTCCTGTTTGACCAAAACGTGGTTGTAGATTTGAGTAGAATTGGTTCTGTCGAGACAAAATCCCTCATCATGGGACTTTTGGTGATGAAACTCAATGAATATCGAATGACGTCCGGGAAAATAAACAGTGCGCTATCTCATGTCACTGTTTTAGAAGAGGCACATAATTTGCTGAAACATACTTCCACCGAGCAGTCGAACGAAAGTTCCAATCTCCTTGGCAAATCGGTGGAACTGCTGTCAAACTCCATTGCGGAAATGCGAACCTACGGCGAAGGTTTTATTATTGCAGACCAGTCACCAGGGCTGTTGGATATGTCCGTGATTCGCAATACCAATACGAAAATTATTTTGCGCCTTCCAGAACAGAGCGACAGAGAATTGGTTGGCCTGTCTGCTGGACTGAATCACGATCAAATTCAGGAACTGGCCAAATTGGAGCGAGGAGTGGCAGCGATCTATCAAAACGATTGGGTAGAGCCCATCCTGGTCAAAATCAACAAGTGTGGGATTCGTGAAACCCCCTATGCCGCTTTTAAACAGCCACAGACAGCGGACAAAAACCAAATGCAGCGTCAAATAATCAATTTCCTCATCCAGGGCCGGATTGCTCTACCATTGGAGTTTGATGTTATAATGATAGAAAAAAACCTCTCCGCCCTCAATTTACCTACCCGCTATCAAGAGTTTTTAGAGGATCAAATCGAGGAGTATCAAACGAAGGGAACACTGGCGCTGTGGCGGGATGAGAATTTCAGAAAACTTTCGCATTGGTTGACAGGGCTGCTGAACATACGTTCGAAGGTAGAACGTTGTATAATTAAATCACGGAGCAACTATGAATTGACCGAGAAACTCACATCCCTCATCCAAGAAACTGTACCCTTAGTAGAGAAACACACTATTCTTACCTTGTGTCACTGTGTCCTCCGCGATATGGCTGCCGCACAGGATCATACGGAAATCCGTAAAAAAATCTATCGTAGCTGGTATGAGTCAGCTGTAGAGGAGGGAAGGAAAGTATGATGGGACCTGTCTTCCATGATACAAGCGAAGTTTTGAATACTGCTATCGCAGACTGCCCACTCGCTATTGCGGTCGCAGGAAAAACATTTGATAAACCTGATCTTGAATATGATAAGCCTATTGATCCGAATACTCAGGAATTTCCAATCGAACAAAGGAATTATTTCGACGAGCTGGGAACGCCTTGGAAACTGGAACAGCTCCCCGATGAACTAGGGACACCATGGGAAGAGGAACACTTTCCTGACGAGTTGGGGGCTCTATTGGAACGAGAGCATATAACTCATAACCCAGAGACGAATCCAGAAGGATCTACACATCGTATATTCGCTTTGGATGGGACAGATAATCCTGAAAAGAAAACTCCCATTCAAAATAAAATAGAAGGAAGACGGCGCGAGACTGAAGTGCAAAAAGAATTAGAAGCAAAGTACCCGATTGAAGATGGCTACAAAATCATTCCTGAAGCTTACCTACGAGATAAAAACGGCAATATTATGAAAGATCCCGAAACCGGAAAAGCTAGAAGAGTCGACTTTATGGTGGTCAAGGATGGGAAAGTCGTTGAATCCATTGAAGTCACATCCAAAACTGCTGACAAATCAGAGCAGCTTGCTAAAGAAGAACGGATTCGAGATTATGGAGGAAATTATATATTAGACGAAAATGGAAATCTCATTGAAATCCCTGAAGACGTCCACACTAGAGTTGAAAGGAGAGACTAACGGTGACTATCTATGATAAAGCTTCTTGGCAAATTGACAACAATATAAACCAGGATATGGTTATCGAACATTTTTCTATGGTTTTTAAATGGTTAAAACAACATGATATGCTGAGTAAAGATGGTAATGACATTCTCTCTTTTGGAATTGATGAGGATGCTTCCCTGAACAGTCAGCTCTTAAATGATAATGGAAATAAGTTTTTATCTGAATATTATGATAAACTGATTGAAGTATCTCAATATGACATTTCAAAGGAAGAAAAGCTGCTTGATTCCTATTATCTTGAGTTTACGACAAGATAACAACCCTATGGTCAGTTTCTGGCGGATGTGACCTTCATGCCGATTGAGGAGTGGTTGCCGAATGTTTTGCCCACGATGTGGCGCTCAGGTTCCGGAGGGTGCGGGATTTTGCCATAGATGCGGCGGGAAGATTGACCCGAAGGGCGCAGCTTCACAAGCGGCGTCCCAGTCCGGGACAGGGCCTTCCGCCCCACAGCCGGCGGAAAGCCCCTCTGAGGAAGAGCAGCCCTCTAAATTCCAGCTGTGGTGGATGCGGGCCCAGTTATTCGAAAAAGTATTTTTCGTGCTTGGGATCATCGTTGCCATCCTATTGGTCATTGTCTTCCTCCACGCCTTTTGGGAAATACTGGTGACCCTTTTGGTGATCACCGCAGTGATCTTTGCTTTTGTTACCGGCAGCAAAGAGGACCGTTCGGAGATCCGGCGCTTTATCTTAAAGGGTGCTGCTTTTTTGCTGGCGATAGGAGTCATAGCCGTTGTGGTGGTGACGAACGAGGATTTCTTCGTCAACCTGCTCCAGCCAGGGATGGGTGTTCGCAATGGCTACCTCACGCAGTATAGCGAGGCCGTGACGGTGGAAGAGGCCTTCGACAACTTCTTTGACAACCCAAAGTGGAGTACCTATCAGGAAGACGGCTACACCTACGTTGTGTTTACAGGCGTCTGTGAATACCTTGGTGAGCGGGCGGATGCCCGTATCACCTTTCAAATCACCGGTGAGCAGTTCCGCACAGAACAGCTGGATCTCAACGGTGTGGAGCAAAATGATCTGATCTTGTACGCCATGCTTGCCAAGATCTATGAGGAATATTGAGAAAGGGGAATACGACCATGTTCTGTATCAAGTGCGGTGCAAAGATCGTGGAGGGGGCGAAATTCTGCCAGAAGTGCGGCGCTCCTGCGGCGGACTCTGGTCCGCCTTCGGCTGATGGAGCCCAGGTTTCTCCTGCCGGGAAGCCAGCGGGCGTCCCTTCTGCGAAACAACAGGCCGCGGAGGCGGCCCATGTATCCCCGCAAGAGCCCAATCCAACAGGGCCGCCGCCATCAGGAGGGTCGTCTCAGGCGCCGTCCCCTATCCAGCCAAGTGCTGCACCTCCCGCGGGGAACCAGGGAGCAGGTACGCCCCCGCCGGTTGGCCAGCCTGGCACAGACCGCCAAGGAACCCAACAGGCAGCCGGTTCTCCAACCGCCGGGCAGCCGCAGAACAAGCCTCCGGTGGGGTCTCAGGCAGCGAATCCCTCTCAGACACCTCCCCCTGGCTATCCGGGCGCGCCTGTCATCCCTCCCAAAAAGAAAACAGCACACTGGCCCTGGGTCGTGTGCGGGCTTGGCATTGCGGCAGTTGTCCTTGTAATCGCGGCTATGATTGGAAGCGCCCTGGGTCAGCCACCGGTGTCATCAGAATCGTCGGAGCCGGCGGATTCAACGGAACCGTCCGCCTCCCAGGTACGGGAGGTTTCCCTCACCGAAACCTATGCGAATGAGGACGAGGGGTTCTCCTTCCAGTATCCCAGAGGTTGGAAACCTGTCGCCCAGGAGGATATGGATGACTACGCCGGTCTGGCGGAGACAGAATCCACCCTGGTTTTGCTTGCTAACGAAAACGAGGATATTCCCGAGGCCAATTCTTACATCATGGTCAGCCGGTATGATGCGGATGAGGGGGATGAGAAACTGCTCGCTCTGGATGATGAAGCATTTTTGGAGGAGATCCAGATTGACGGCTCCCATGTGGAAGCTGCTTCGCTTACCATTGACGGAGTGCCGGTCAAAGAAATCACCTGCACAGTTGACGAGAGTAATTTGTATCGTCGCACCTACTACTATGTGGCCAACCAGGGGTTCTTCCGGGTGGACATGTTGTGTTCTGTTCCCCAATCCAGCGAATTCATTCGGTTCTTTGACGCTGTGATGGACAGCTACACCATCACGGTATTTCCAGAGCCAACAGAGGAGCCCGCCCTGTCCCCCACGCAGTACATCCAGATGGTCACCGGAGGATACCGGATCGACGACCCGGAGTTTACCTATGGGGACGCTTTCAACTCCTTCTTTTCGTCTCCTCACTGGGAATTCTTCATCAGCGAGGACGATGAGAAAATCGTGGAATTTACAGGGGATTGCACCTATCGGGACACTCCGGTTACAGCCTGCATCCAGTTCGTCATCTACGAGGAAGACGAGACCTTTGAAGCGGTCTGGCTGGATTTCAACGAGGTCCCCCAAGACACGATTACCATGAACGCCTTGATCTCAACGGCATTTGAGGAGCTTGAGGAAGCCGTTTACGGACCTGCCAATGAATGGGCTGCTTCCGAGCACTCCTATATGAGGGAAAATGATCTGTATGCCGCAATCACGTTCTACCCGGACGGAACATTTTCCATGGTCGCCAATTTGTATGAGGGGCTGGGAAATGTGTATGGCACCTATACCGTGCTGGATGACCGCTTATCCTGCGTGGTGGATTCCCGGGATTTCGGAGGCTTTGTGGGTGATGATGTCCAGGAATTTGAAATGATCTTCGCGGGCGACAATCTCCAGTACAGCGGCTCACAAATCGGCACCTGTGTGGATGGCTCCATCTACACACCGAGCTGACCTCTCTCTCGGGAAACACCCGTTCTTCCCGCATCGCAAAGAAACTCATACCGAAAAGGGGAATCTCTATGTATTGTCACAAATGCGGCAGGGAACTGCCTGAGAGAGCGCTATTTTGCCCGGCGTGCGGCGCCAGGTCCGTAACTGCTGAGCATGAATCGCCAAGTGCCGCCTCCGCTGTTTCTGCCGCAACTAGCTCACCAACAACGCCTTCCCCATCAGGCCAGCCCCCAGTTCCAGCTGGGGCTCCCGGTCCAAAAGCTTCCTCCAAGAAGAAAGTCATCCTTGGCGTGATCTCCGCTCTGGTAGTCGTGGTGGCGGTGGCAGCTGTTCTAATGGCCTTAAATTGGAACTCTGTGGACTATGTGGCCTCTGTGAAGGCATTTCAACCCTTTTATTACTCTCAGGGTTTACCTTATACTTACGGCGAAGTACTTGATGCATACCTTCCAGACGCGGAATGGATCGCCGTCAAAGAGAAGAAGGATTCAGGTCTTCTGGCCACTGTGGAAGTTTCCGGCACGGCAAAGGGACTGGAAGAAGAAGTCAAGCTCTCTGTGCAAATGGCTCCAAATCCTGAGGACCCCAACGGTGCGCTGTACACACCAGAGTCCGCTTCCCTGGGGGAGGAAACCTTTTCCAGCACCGAGGAAACCGTGGAGTTCCTGTATTGGCTGTTTGTGGCCTACGGCCAGCAGGTGGAGGACCTGTCCCTGGTGCTGCCTGCGGGTAGCGTGGAATTGACCCAAACCTTTGAGGAGGAAGCTGCCGGGATCTCCTTCCATTATCCAGAAAATTGGGAAGCCATTGAGACAGGCAGCGAATTCGATATCGTCTCTTTGATAGACTCCGATAACACGGCGGACAGCATTGCCAGCATGAAGGTCTGCGAAGTATTGGATGAAAACCCTTTTGGGATTTTTACCGATGATGAATCCACGGTTGAGCAGGCTGTGAACGAATTCCATACCTTTGTGAGCCTGGAGGACTCCACGCTGGGGGATGTTCCGGCGGTAGAGCTGATCTACCAGACCGAGGGACTGAAGGGGACGGATCAGGTTATCAACTACTGGTATGAGCGGGGTGATAAGGTCTACCAGGTTGTCTGTTCCTACAGCGAACTTACCGCCTTGAAATATGAGCCCATTTTTGAGAATATCATGGGAACCTATCAAATTGCGCCCCTGCCAGAACCTACGCCTACCCCAACACCTGCTCCCACACCGACGCCGGAACCTGTGCAGGATTCCACCACGCTGGCCATGGAAGCCTATCGGGACATTGTATCCCAGGCGGCGAGCTATGATTTCTCCATGGGGCATGGGGAACCGAATCCCCCGGACGCAGCCTATTCTTACGCTCTTGCGCCCATGTGTCCAGGCAGTGATATTCCTGGGCTGCTGTTATCGTGCACCGATGCAGCCTTTGGCTTGAGCTATACCAGGATTTTCCAATATGACGAACGCAGCGGTTCAGTATGGCAACCATATGCTGTTATGACCACCGGCGTCGCTACAGCCGGTGGGTACCGAGGAAGCTTATGTCTGATGGCAGATGGACTCGGGCTATATTATTACTATGGTGACGCCATGACAGGAGAAGCCTATGTGGAATGTGTGACGATAGAGGATGAGCTTGTCTATTATTCCACGCAATGGTCTGGATTATTGGGTGACGGCACCTCTCCAACCTATCTCCAGGGCAGCGAAATTACCTGGTATGATATATCCGATACCACAGGTTTACAGGGTTAAAGCGAGGAACCCATACAGAAAAAAGAGGCCGGAAATTTCCGACCTCTTTTTTTGCGGCTTACAACCCGCAACCGCAAGAAACGTTTACATGGCTGAGGATAAAAGAGTTTCCTGGCAAAGCGAACGCTTTTTCTCTTAACGAAGTAAGACCACGGCGTGCTCCTCTCGGATTTCCAGCTGATCGCCCTCCTTTGTCCAATCCCAAATAATAAACCGTCTCGTCCCTCCTATTTATTGGTCCATCAATTCCCCGATAGGAGCCATCGTCAGCTTTTCACCCTCCATAGCCAAGTCGATCATTCGAGGATCCATGGAGAGAGTCTCCAACACTTTGGCGTCCTCATAACACAGGTCTGGGGACACCTTCATTCCCAGGAGTGTCCGGCCAATGACCGCTCCTGCCAGGGACGCGCCCAGCACCGAGCTGTGCTCCCCGTCGGCAAAGTACAGTTCCTCCTCTGGATGAGCAGCCCGTACCGCCTGCCACACCCGTCCCACCGGGCACACGACGGCGCCGGTCAACTTTCCCAGCTCCTCATAGGCCGCACTCATAGTCTCCTGCCCCTGGGGGTTATTCTTTTCGGTCCAAGTCATGTAAAGATAAGGTTTTGTCTCCTCCGGCAGCAAGGAAATGATCCGCTGCCCAGCGGTGAGCAACGATTCCCGGCCCGGAAAAGGATGGGCGTTGTGCTGAAGCACCACGGCGTCGTAACGGCCATACAGCAGGTTATAGTAGGTCTGGGACTGCTCCAGGTGCCAATCCAGCCCCATGCCGGGATGGGTGAGCATAGTCGTCTCAACCGGTTTACCATGGCTTAGGCAGAAGTGGGCCACCCTGGCCGGGACATAGTGGACAAACGTGTGGCTGTTTCCGATAAATAAAATCTTCATACGGTTTTCTCTCCTCTCGATGGCCTGTACAGTCTTCTCTCTATAACTGTAACACAGGAAGGGAGAAAGAATCAATCCGTCAAAGAGGGGATTGATAAATAACGCTTTGAATGGGATTACTGAATCTTTTGCTCCCCGGGATATTTGTGATATAATGTGCTAAACAAAAAATCTTTGGGGAAGTAAAGGAAGAATGAACACTACTTATGTCGGGAAAACTTACCAACCTGTTTTGGGATCGCTTTTTCCATTTGGTAGGAAACCTTTCTCGCCTGCTCAAACCACTCTTTCACCGCCAGCTGAAAGGTCTTCCCTACTTTGGGATTGTCACTGTTTGAATTCATTCCACCGCTCCATCCGCGCCAAAGTCACCGAAATTATCCAATAAATAATGACATCGTTTCCCACCATCACTTTTCGGACTTAAAACTCGAACCGCCAATACCGAAGAATCGCTCAAAGAATGCTTTCAGCTTTTCAATAACTGTTTGCTTCTTTTTGGTTCTCGCTCCGCCCCCTCCAAACCGAGACACAGGCGGCATCAGTTTATCAATATCCGTCCCGGTGGTCTTGATCTCACCGTCACGGAATGCGCTCTCCAAAAATTTACGAGTTTCAGGTTCCCGCAGCTTTTCCTCCTGAATGATTTGTGCCAATTCCTTTTCTCGCTGGGCAGAAACAAAGTCATGCCACTCGGTCATCACATCGTCCACATCGTTAACTCCCGCAATAAAGGTTTCAATTAACTGCTTCTTACTGCGAAGTTCAGGGCATTTTGGGCATCCACATGGTCGGAATAATGCTCTAGGTTCCATGCTTGCTGGAGCGTCCGTTATGCCGTGTAAGTTTCAATTTTCATTTCTCAAATCTCTACTGATTTTTCCCGAAGGGGAAGCAGCGGCGAAGCTGCCAAACCTGCGGATTTCTGCGTCAGGTAATACCCAGTATGAATTGACGCAAGGCATCAACTCTCCCTGGGCAAGGCGTTTCACCCTTGACCCGATGGGGCGGCTACCCTCAACCCGCCAATGGGTCTTAGTCTCCGCTCCGCGTCGGTCGCTGCTTTTGCGGCTTTGCCGCAAAGGTCGCCACCGGCGACCCACACCCCTGGATCCAAACAGAGGCTTGTACCCCTGTACCCAACATACATAACCGTTGCGTGCCAGTGGTACTTAATTAAAGCGCCGACCGGAACGAAGCATAGACATTGCAGGCCGATTATTCTGTTGTCAAGGTTCTGCACCTCCTGACAAACCTCATTTTACCGAAAGAGTACGCCCTCTCCCGTAAGTCCAAAATGATGGAAAACAGCATAAAATCAGCTTATTTCCACGCTTATAGAATCATGGTATAATGGTTGATAACGGGAGAATTTTCCTGACGAGAGAGGAAATTTGGATGCACATAAAGCTGTCTAACCCGGAACGGTTAAAAGACTTGCGGCTAGTGGATAAGCACCTGATCCTGGAACAGTTGGCTGAACAGACCGGGCTTTCCAAATCTGCTCTCAGCAAATATGAAAGCGATGATTATAAGGACATCAGTCCGTTTGCCATCGCTACGCTGGCGGAATTTTACGGGGTGTCCACCGACTATCTGATGGGACTATAGGAAAAAAATCACTCAAACACAGAGCTTCAGGCTCTGCATTTGTGTGATGATATGGTTACATGATTGAGCGGGGAAAAATCAATAACCGGCTGCTGTGTGAGATTGCCACACACGAGAACCTCTCCTCTAGTGATTGATGACAGATATTGAGATTTTCGTTGATCGGATTGGCGATTTGCGGATTGCCCAGATGAATCTGGTGCTAGAGACCACCCGGCAGGAAGTGATCCGCAGCCATGCACCAGGGGAGAATGACCTCTATGTCCGCACACTGGAGCTGGGACAAGTACAGGAAAATGATTTTTCAGCCACACGATTCATGATGATCTGGACAGCATCGTTCAGGATATTCGTCAGTCCCAAGTCACCGATCGCACTACCGCCAATCCACAGCCGACTTTTACAGAGGTCAAGGAAAAGTTTGACCATGCCATGTAGTTGGGCAGTAACGAGGAAAGGCTGATCTACGAGTTCTGCGATCAGATGCAGATTCCCTTCGACAAGATTGCTTCTGAGGATTTTTCAACGTTTATGCGGATATTGCACCTATCTAAACTGCTGAAAAACCCCAACAATATGCGGGAAAAGGCTCGGCCACAAGTATGCCATGGGACAAAAAAGGAAAAGCGGAGATAGACTATGGAATAATCTGTATATGATTTTCAGGAGGTGATTGATACTATGACCTATTATGCAAAATCCTCTCAGCCGGACGGCGCACAGGAAACCGTCCGACAACATTTGCAATGTGTGGAAATCCTTGCCCAAACATACGGAAGGACCTTTGGTGCAGAAATCCCCGCCGGGCTGTGCGGGCTGTTTCACGATTTTGGCAAGTACAGTGCTGCTTTTCAAAAGGTATTGCAGGGGACTCAGGCCGGCATTGACCACGCCATCGGCGGCGCGGCGTTTCTCTATGGTTTTCAAAAAGAGTATCAGAAAAAAGCCCTGTGCCCCATCATCGAAGCGGTTGCCGCCCATCATTCCCACCTTGTCAGCCGGGAGGATTTGACCGGAGTACTGGAAGCGGTGCTGGGAACAGAGGGACCGGTCACGACCCTCTGTGGAAAGCAGGCGGCATTGTGCGGCAAGAAAGAGTATCAGGAAGCGATCATGGCCTTTCAGGCGGATTTCCCGGACTTCCGTTTTCCCCCTTTCAAAACCCTTCCGCCCCAGCCGACTTTTGCTACTCAGGAGGACTCCATGCTGTATACCCGGATGCTGTTTTCCTGTCTGGTGGATGCCGATTATACCGCTTCTTCCCACACTCCCCCGGAAGAGGGCCCACCGCTGGATGTATCCACTGCTTTGAAAAATCTGTATGACCACTGTAAAGCACTCCGGAAACACTCTGGGGCAGACCCGGTGCTGAATCAATACCGGACCCGGCTCTTCGAGCGTTGCGGGCAGTCCGGAGAACAGAACGGAGGGTTATTCACTCTAACGGCTCCCACCGGCACCGGAAAGACGCTGGCGCTGCTGCACTTTGCCCTGCGCCACTGTCAGCACACGGGAAAGCACCGTATTATTGTGGTGCTGCCCTTCCTCAGTCTCATTGAACAGAGCGCCGGAGTATACCGGAAGATTCTTCCCCATGTGATGGAAGACCACAGTCAGTCCCAGCTGCCGGAGGAAATGCGGGACCACGCTGCCCGCTGGGATCAGCCTTTTCTGATCACCACCTCGGTGCGCTTTTTTGAATCCCTATTTTCCGACCACCCCACCGACTGCCGGAAACTGCACAATCTGGCAAACAGCGTAATTCTTTTTGACGAAGCCCAAAGTTTGCCGGTTTCCCTGCTTTCTCCCACTCTGAAAGTCATAGAGGAGCTCTGTACCCGCTATGGGTGCAGTGTGGTATTTTCCACCGCCACCCAGCCCGACTATACCGGCCTGCGGGAAATCAACTGGTCTGCGTCGGAACTTTTGCCGGAGCACAGCGAGTTTTACAGAGCTCTGCGCCGCACCGCAGCTCATTGGGAAATCGACACCCCCACCCCGCTGGAGGAGATTGCAGAAAGAATGGCGCAGCATCAAAACGTGTGTACCATCGTCAACCTCCGCGCCCATGCCAGAACCCTCTATCAGGCTTTGGCCCGGCTTTGTCCGGAAGAAGAGGTCTTTCTGCTCAGCACCGACCTCTGCCCAGCTCACCGGACGGAAGTGATTCAAGCCATTCACCGGCGGCAGAAAGAAAAGCTTCCCTGCCGGGTGGTGTCCACCCAGTGTATCGAAGCCGGTGTGGATCTGGATTTCGACTGTCTGTATCGGGCTCTGGCGCCGCTGGAAGCCATTATTCAGGCTTCCGGACGGTGCAACCGGAATGGCAAGTTTGCCTATGGGGAGCTGGTGGTCTTTGTCCCAGCGGAAGATCGGCTGTATCCCGATTCCCACTATGAAAACGGAGCAACCATCGTCCGCGCCATGCAGATGCAGCAACCCATTGATATCCACGATCCAGAAATCATCCGCCACTATTACCGGCAGCTGCTCGGCACGTTCCGGGGCGACAAAAAGTCCCGGGCACTGGAAAAGGCCTTGGCCGAGCGGGATTTTCCGGCAGTCTCCCAACAGTACCGTCTGATTGAGCAGCGGGGCGTTCAAATCATTGTCCCTTATGAAGGGCAGCGGGCGCTTTATGACAAACTGCGGTCAGAGGCGCTGGAAACCGGCCTGACGAAAGCTCTGCTGCGGATGGCTGCACCACTGACTGTCACCTGTTATGACCGGCAGCTAATACAGCGGGTCTGTGAGCCCCTTTTCCTTGCCGGAAAATCCCGCCCTGAAACCCGGGAAAGCCCGTATTATGTTATTCTTTCCGGCCAGGAGAATTGCTATGACAGGAAAATGGGGTTCTGTCCTCCTGAAAAACAAGGGTTACAAATTTCATTCTGGTAATTTGTGCCAATTCCCCATTGATTTTCCTGTATAATCAGATTACACTGCATCTATATGCATATAAGTTTTGTTAATCAATACTTCAATTTTATTACATTTCAGAGAATAACAGAGGAGGGAATCATTTGGAAGTCTGTGTCGAATTTTGGGGAGATTTCGCCTGCTTTTCGCCGCCTTATGAAAAGGTGGAGCGACTGTCCTACCCCTTTCCCACACCATCGGCGGCCAGAGGAATGCTGTCCGCCATTTACAGCAAACCGAAGGAGTTCTATTGGCAAGTTACCAGAATCGAGGTGTTATCCCCCGTTTCCTACATCAGTTTCAAGCGGAATGAAATCAAGGACACGGTTTCCGACAAACCCGTAAACACCGAAGACAGCCGCACCCAGCGCCTGACCACTGCCCTGAAAGATGTGCGCTACCGCATTACCGCCGCCATCTGCCCACGGCCAGAGTTTGCCGGTTCGGCGGAACAGCTCTATCAGCAGGCACTACGCAGAATTCGAAGCGGAAAGTGTTTTATGCAGCCTTGTTTGGGAATCCGGGAATTTGCCGCCTATTTTGAAGAGAGCGACCACACCCGCCCGCCCATTGGGGAGGACTATGACGCGGGGCTGATGGTATATGATGTATTTGATTTACACGACTATAGCGTCCGGAAAAAGACCAATCCCAAGTTGTCTCTCTTCCACGCAGTCATGAAGCAGGGTGTCATTGAAGTGCCGCCTTACGACGATCCCCGGGTGCTAAAAACAGGAGGTGGCGCTCTGTGCTGAAATCCCTGTACGACTATGCCCGACGGATGAATCTGACACTGCCCGCCGGGTATGCAGAGAAAACTATCAAAGCGTTTTTGTGCCTAACTGGAGACGGCCGCTTTGCAGGGGTGCGGATGGACGAGGAAAACGTTTTCCGCTGCCCTGATATCGGAAGCCTTGCCAACGGGACAGACAAGAGCAATTTACTGGTGGAAAAATACAGCGTGATCTTTCCGCCGGAGCCCACCCCCAAAAGCCGATTTTTCCGGGAGGGAATGAAGGATCTTAGTAAAATAGAACCGCTGGCGGAAGTCTGCCTGAAAGCGCTGGAGGATCCCCAGTGCTGCGCTGACATGGTAGCTGCGCTGGAACAACACAAGGTGAAACCTACAGACCGGGTTTCCTTTCTGGTGGAAAGCACCTATCTGGTGGAGTGTCCCACGGTGGAAATCTGGTGGCAGGACTACAGGCGGCAGTTTCAGAAGCCCGTCACAGAAGAGAAACTCTCCCGCTGCCTGATTACCGGGAAGCTCACCACACCCATGGCCACTGTTCCCAAGACTACCGGCCTTGCGGTAGTGGGCGGCCATTCCAGCGGCGACGCGCTCATCTGCTTCGATAAACCGGCCTTTTGCTCCTACGGCCTGAAAAAAAGCGCCAATGCCCCCGTTTCCGAGGAGGCTTTCGCTCAGGTCAAGGTGGCGCTGGATACGCTTTTAAATGACGCGCCACCCCTTGCGGGCATGAAATTTGTTCACTGGTACGACAAGCCCCTGACCAAACTATCCATGGACCCGCTGATACCTATTTTCGGCAATCTGCTGTCGGACGAAGACCAGGAGGACGACGAGGAAACGGAATTTCTCTCCCCGGAAGAGGATACAAAGGCAGTCGTACAGGCACGGCGGGAGGCTGACCGGCTGGTGGCATCCGTGGAGAGTGGACAGGCCGTGACCGGTCTTCCCAACCGATACTTTATCCTGCTTCTCAGCGGAGCGGGCGGCCGAGTGATGGTCCGTCAGTTCACACAGGGCTCCTATGAGGAGCTAAAAGCCAATCTGGACCGATGGTATGCCGACTTGGGACTGGTCAACCGGTATGGAACGCGGCCCCTGAAACCGGTGAAGCTGACTGCCCGGCTGATTCGGCTGCTAAAGCGACAAAATAACAATAAAAAGGTTCTTGATCGGCTGCAAAAGGAGCTTCCTGGTCTGACCACCCCGGTTTTTCATGCCATTATTCACGGGTCACGGTTGCCTGACTCCGTGGCAGTCCGTGCTTTGCAGAATATCCGCTCCCAGATGCTCACCGAGGAACCGGACGGGAATGACCTGATGGTTCCCGACCCTATTTCCTGCCAGTGGCTGAAAATCTGGCTCATTCGAAATCAAAAGGAGGATTTTCTCATGCCGGAATACAATCCCAATCATCCTAGTCCCGCCTATCAGATCGGCGCCATGGTGGCGGTCTATGCAGCTTTGCAGCAGCGGGCTTACCCCGATGTCAATGTCACCGTGGTCCAACGCTTCTTTGCTTCCGCCCAGCAGACCCCGGCGCTGGTATTAGGCAGGCTGGCGAAAATGTCCACCCATCACCTTGCCAAGCTAGAAAATCCGGCAGCAAAAGACTATGAAGCACGGCTGGCCAGCGTCAGCGCCCGGATCGGCGACCGGATCCCCACTGTACTGGAACTGCCGGAGCAGTCCCTGTTCGCCCTTGGCTATTACCAGATGACTGCCGCAATGAATCAGGAACGCCGGGAACGGTTTGCCAAAAGCACCGCTTCCAACATTGAAAATGAGGAGGAGTAAATCATGGCCATTCAAAATCGATACGAGTTTCTCTATTATGTTGCCTGCACAAACGCAAACCCCAACGGCGACCCGGATATGGGCAATGCCCCCCGCATCGATCCCCAGACCATGCAGGGATACATCACCGACGTGGCCACCAAGCGCCGCATCCGCAATTATGTGGAGACCGCCTACAGCGATCAGCCAGGCATGGGCATCATCATCCAGCAGGGCACCAACATCAACCGGCATATCGCGATTGCGAAACGGAAAGCCGGCGTGGAGGAGTGCGCCAAAACCAAGGATGCCGTTTATAAGGGCCGGCAGAAGGCCTGTGAACTGTACTATGATGTGCGCACCTTCGGTGCGGTGATGTCTACCGGCCCCAATGCCGGACAGGTGCGGGGCCCGGTGCAGATTACCTTCGGTAAAAGTCTGGACCCCATTCTGCCACTGGATATCTCCATTACTCGTATGGCCATTGCCGAAGATATAAAAGGTGGAAAAGTGGAGGATTATGAGACCTACGAAGCAAAACGGGACGAGGATTCCCTGCGCACGATGGGCCGCAAACAGCTGATTCCCTTCGGTCTGTATGAGGTGCGCGGGTTTATCAGCGCGAATCTTGCCGCAGAAACAGGTTTCGATGACAACGATCTACATATTCTCTTCGAAGCGATTCTCAATATGTATGAGCACGACCATTCGGCCAGCAAGGGAGAAATGTCCGTGGTATCTCCACTGATTCTGTTCAAGCATGTGGGAACGGATACGGATGAACAGCAGCGTATCCGCCAGGCCAAGCTGGGCTGTGCCCCCGCACACAAGCTGTTCGAGCTGGTCAAGGTGACCCGGAATCCTCAGATAGAAGCACCCCGCTCCTATCGGGACTATGAAGCCGTCATCGATTTGCAGCATGTACCGGCCGGAGTGGAAGTGGGGTTCCAGACCTACAAGGGCCTGACCTGGGGCGCTGTGCCGGAGGAGGAGAACTGGTTCCATGCCGCTGAATGACCCGGAATACCTTCCCCTTTCCTATCTGTCCCAAACGGGTTATTGTCCCCGAAGGGTCGGCCTGCTACTGAACGAGCAGATCTGGCTGGAGAGCGCCGACACTGCCAAAGGACGCCAGGAGCACGACAGGGTCCATACCCAGCGAATAGAGCGCCGGGGCAGTGACATCAAGCTCTTTGAATATGCGGTTTTTTCCGATACACTGGGAATTTCGGGAAAATGTGATTTGGTAGAAGCCCGGAAAGACCTTTCCGGCTGCCGGATTCCCCCAGTGGAGTTCCCCGTGTTGCTGTAAAATTGAAACCATGGGGCGCATTCCGTTGGTACAGACCGGGGAACCTCTGCTGCTGTAATCCTGCGCCTACCTTGCCGCCACAAGGAATTTCGGGAGGTAGGCGCAAAAAAGCAAAAGAATATAGCATCAAAAACAGAAAATTTAGTATCCATACGAGCTATATTGCTTGAACTCCCATTCTGTTTTTATTATAATTTCAGTAAATTTAACGCTAATTTTGTTTAATTTTGCCGTCGCCCCTCTCGCAGGGGCGTGAATTGAAATCTAGTTC
>ENA-OROH01001515-OROH01001515.1-human-gut-metagenome-genome-assembly--contig:-NODE-1515-length-21525-cov-6.530880_pt1 | contig 21525 bp, 18 predicted proteins | sample MGYA00242125_ERZ509042 | MGnify/ENA primary metagenome ERZ509042 (study PRJEB26280, sample SAMEA2338738) | human gut metagenome | biome: human gut; feature: human-associated habitat; material: faeces... | reverse complement strand
CGGACTTGCGACAGGATCGACTCCGATCGGAACATACCGTCAGTTATCGGCCTGGAACCAGAAAGGGGATTTCAGCTTTAAGGATGTGCGTACCGTAAATCTTGATGAATATCTCGGTCTGCCGCCTACCCATGACCAGAGCTACCGCTATTTTATGCAGGAGAATCTGTTTGACAAGATCGATATTCCGTTTGAACATACGCATGTACCGGACGGAATGGCTGCTGATCCTGAGCAAGAGTGCAGACGATATGATGAGCTTGTCCGATCACTCGGGTATGCGGATCTGCAGCTTTTAGGACTGGGACGAAACGGGCATATTGGATTTAATGAGCCAGGAGACTGCTTTAGAAAAGAAACTCATGTGGTAGAGCTTACCCAGAACACGATCGAAGCAAACGCAAGATTTTTCGAGAACGAGGCGGCTGTTCCGAAGAAAGCAATCACAATGGGAATCGGCTGTATTATGGCAGCCCGCCGTGTACTTCTTGTAGCGTCAGGTGCAAACAAAGCAGAAGCGGTTTACCGCACTGTATGCGGTCCGATCACCCCGCAGTGTCCGGCATCGATCCTTCAGCTTCATAATGATGTTGTCATCGTTGGAGACGAGGAAGCACTTTCTATGGTACGGGAAGCCGGGGTGGAGATATGCAGATAAAACATGGCCTTGTTTTTGACCTTGAAAAAGGTTTTGAAGACCGGGATCTGCGGATCCGGGACGGAGTGATCACAGATGATCCGGTCGAAGATCCAGAGATCATAGATGCGGCAGGATGTTATGTGATTCCGGGACTTCTGGACGTTCATTTTCATGGCTGTATTGGAGAAGATTTCAGTGACGCATCGGCGGATGGACTTCAGAAAATGGCAGATTATGAATTGTCAGAGGGAGTAACATATATCTGTCCGGCGGGAATGACGCTGGCGGAAGAACAGCTGACTGGAATATGCCGGAACGCGGCGAATCATAAGAAAACTTCCTCCGCGGGCGCAGAGCTGGTGGGTGTTCATCTCGAGGGACCGTTCCTTTCCCAGGCGAAGAAAGGCGCGCAGAACAGCGATTTCCTTCATAAACCGGATGCGGATATGCTTTTAAGACTTCAGAAAGAGGCGGATGGTCTTGTAAAACTTGTGACGCTCGCCCCGGAAGAAGAAAACGGTTTGGAATTCACAAAACGCGCGGTCGAGGCCGGGATCCATGTGTCGATCGGACATACAGCTGCGGATTATGATACAGCGTTAGCGGCATTTCAGGCGGGCGCGGATCATGTGACCCATCTTTTTAACGGTATGCCGCCGATCCATCACCGTGCGCCGGGAGTCATTATGGCGGCATTCGATTCTCCGGGAGTCAGACCGGAGATTATCTGTGACGGAGTTCATATCCATGGCAGTGTGATTCGCGGAACATTTCGTCTGTTTGGGGCAGACCGGATGATCCTGATTTCGGATTCCCTTCGGGCAACGGGAATGCCGGATGGAAAATATCCGTTTGGAGGTCAGATGATCGAGGTACATGGAAACCGAGCAACGATCCTTGACCATCCGGAAACACTGGCCGGTTCGGTCACGAGTCTGATGGGCTGCCTGCGCCGGGCGGTGGCATTCGGAATTCCGCTTGATGACGCGGTCCGCGCGGCATCCTACAACCCGGCAGTATCGATCGGTATGGAAGACCGGATCGGAAGTCTTGATGCCGGAAAGGATGGAACGGCAGTACTGTTGGATCAGAAAGATCTTTCTGTTCGGGGGATTATCTTTAAGGGAAAACGTGTAAAATAGGAGATTCTGTGAGATGAGGCTGTCGCATTAGCAAATATTTTTGCTGGGCGGCAGCCCTGCTTTATGTCCAAATGACATCGGAATCAGTTACGGTTTCGATGCCATTCTTTATAAATGCAGTTCATTCCCAGCCATCCCTTTCGGCATGCCTTATTCAAATTGTTTTATTTTTAATTATCAAAATCTATGCTGTCTTTAATGAAAAAAGATGGCTTCCCGTCCTTCCAGTCTGAATCTTGCAATGAAGCTTATTGATATTTCGTCCCATCGCCAGAAGGATGCTCTCTGCCAGTGCATTTGCTTTTCCTCGGTACAGATATCTTCGAAAATTCATGTCTTCCTTTACATCAGCAAATGAACCTTCGGCCTGAATACTGCGATTCATACGGAGCATCGTTCCATACTCACTTGTGATCCGTTCCAGATCTTCTGCACGTTTTTGACTCATCGTCTTCGAGACCATCAGCACTTTATTACGTTTTTCCATAGGTGTTTTGCAGTTGTTTCCCTTGATACATTCCGTTTTATAAGGACAGCCGGTACAGTCTGGACTTCTGTAATAAGTTTTTACACTGACATATCCGCTGGCTGTTTTACTTCTGCGTTCATTTGTAACAGTCAGTTCCCTTCCATTCCGACAGATATAGCTGTCTCTGTCTGCGTGATACTCCATGTTTTCTCTTCTGCTGATGTCTTTTTTGTATTTTCGGGTTTTCGAAATCTCATAGTTCTGCGGCTTTATATAGGCGGTCTGTCCGTTTCCCTCTGTTGTTGTTCGATTTTTGGTGTATGGTAAATGTCTTGCTTTAGATTGCCGTTTACTTCAGTCGTAATTTAATTGTAAATATTTTTCGAATGTTTCCAGCAAGATATTGACTTTAATCGTAATTATGGTTATAATATTATTGAGTTATTATAATCGAGGTGAGTGTATGGATTACATGACTGAACTCACCGCTATTGCAAAAACGCATGGCGGAATTATTGAAACGAAAATAGCAGCGCAACGCGGCATCTCCAAGGCGATGCTTTATAAGTTGTGCAAAGAAGATAAAATCCATCGTATTGTAAAAGGCCAGTACATTCTTCCCGATGATATGCAGGATGAATTATTGGCAATCAGTAACCGTTCAGAAAGAATCATTTTTTCTCACGAAACAGCTCTTTACCTTCACGGAATTTCTGACCGTACTCCATTTGAGCATACGGTTACTGCACCGTCTGGTTGTATTCCTTCTGCGGCAATTAAATCTGAATGCAAAGTGTATTATATCAAGCCTGAATTGTTTGAACTTGGCAAAACAACGCTGAGAACACCTGCTGGAAATGATGTTCCTGCATATGATCTTGAACGCACTATTTGTGATGTTATTCGTAGCCGCAATAAGTTGGGAACAGAAACTTTCCTTGTGGCATTAAAACTGTATGCTGCAAACCCCAAGAAAAATCTAAACCAACTGAACACATACGCAAAACAGATGCGTGTTGAAAAAGTGTTACGTCAGTATTTGGAGGTGCTTCTGTGAGTAAAGCAATGAGTCTGAAAGCAAAAATTCGAAATATCGCCAAACAGAAGAATATCCCGGCACAGGTCATTTTGCAAAACTATATGTTTGAGCGTCTGCTCGTCCGTCTTTCTGCTTCCGAATACAAAGAGAAGTTTGTGTTAAAGGGCGGTATGTTGGTAGCTGCGATTGTCGGTCTCGACAACCGCGCAACCATGGATATGGACACCACTCTTAGAAATCTGCCCCTTACACCGGAAGCAATTCGCAGTGCGTTGGAAGATGTCTGCGACATCACATTTGATGATGGCGTTGCATTCGAGATCGGAACAATTTCACCTATCCGTGAAGATGATATTTACGGTGGATACCGTGTCATGCTGAACGCCAAGTTTGATACTCTGCTGACTCCGCTCAGCATTGATGTGTCCACTGGTGACGCGATTACGCCCCGTGCGGTGCAGTACAACTTCTCTGAAATTTTCGATGACGAGAAATCCTACGAGTTGTGGGCATATAACATCGAAACCGTTATGGCTGAAAAGGTGGAAACCATTCTGCGACGTGGCGTGTTCAATACCCGTCCAAGAGATTTTTACGATGCCTACATACTGACCACAACGCAGAAATACGATAAGACGGTATTTGCTGATGCGTTAAGTGCAACCGCAAATCATCGTGGCACTACTCAGCAGATTGCGGATGTTTCCTCTATTCTTCACAATATTGAAGAAAGCCCGGAACTTAAAACGATGTGGGACAAGTACCGTAAGCAATTCGCTTATGCCAAGGAAATCGAATATATGTCGATTATGACTGTTTTAAGACAACTATTGTTATAACGCAAAAGTATCATGAGTTAATGTCTTTTAACTGAAAGAGGAAATCTATGAAGGTAATCAAAATCATTTTGGGTATCATTGCCGCAATTTTTCTTATTGTAGGCATCCCAATCATTATCAATGAATGCTATAAAGCAAATTGCGGATATATCACCGTATGGGACGGAGCTGATGTGCTTGGGTATTATGGCGCCATTCTCGGCTCTATTATTGCAGTAGCAACATTAGCCATTACGATCATTTTTACAAAAAAGCAGATTCAAAGAGATTCCTTTCTAAAAAATGAAAATGAGAAGTGGGACCGGCTTAAGGCAATTTTTATGCAAACCTTAAGTGATATCAACCCTATGAGAGTGCTTAAGGATGTGATGGACAATGGAATTACCGATCCTACAAAAGCTATCAATCTCCTGCAAAGGTATCAACTGGATTGCAAAATCGCTAACGATATTCTTAACGCACACTTGAACATGGCTGATTATCCAAAGTTCAAAAAGCTTATCGATAGTATCGCCGCCACTGCAGAAGAGTTCGTGAGCATCAGTCAGAAAGAAATCGATCAGTACTCAGATCTTCGGATTTGGCAGCATAAAGACACTGCTTATGAGTTATTGAAAGCAGAGAAAGATCATCCTGGCGCGTTCTCCCAAGAGCATATTGCACTTAATGAAGAAATTGTAGAAAAATGCAAATCTATCAGTTATGAAAGTATTAACCAGCAAATTACACTACTTAATACAGAGTTTGTTCGGCTATACGAAGAAAAGTACCGAGCTTTATTGCAACTCACAGGTTCTACTTTTGAGGCAATTTCCGTGGAAACACAGCAGCAGGCAGATCGTATGCTATCTTTGGGCAAAAAGAGCAGGCAGGCACCCATAAAGCCGTCGGATAAGAAGGAAGGAAAAGACAATGGCAGCAATTAACGATTTGATCGCTCAGATAGAGAATCCGGAGCTTCGTGCGAGAATACAAGCCGAAGTTGACCGAATGAATAAGCAGAAAAAGTTTGGACTCGTATTCGAGGAGCATCTGCCCGAATGTACGCCTCTTTATGACTTCCCCGTTAAGAGAGGTGCTCTTGTTGCGCTCAAAACCGGTAAGGTGAGCGAGGTTTACAGAGTACTGAAAATCAAATGCGATGAGGCAGAGTGCAAGAAAAAGGATGCGGATGAGGTTGCAACCTTTAAGGTGAACGAGCTTGTGACCGTGGCAGAGTTTGGTGATGCAATCTATCCCTATCTCAAGCCGATGGACAGCGTTTGCAATGCTCCCGATAGTGATCTTTGGCACACTCTTATTGAAGCCGACAACTATCACGCGCTTCAGCTTCTTGAATATCTTTATGCCGGAAAAGTGGATTGTATCTATATTGATCCGCCCTACAATACGGGTGCGCGAGATTGGAAATACAACAACGATTACGTTGATGGCGCGGATACATATCGTCATAGTAAATGGCTTTCTATGATGCAAAAACGTCTTAAGATTGCTAAAAAGTTACTTAATCCTAAAGACTCTGTTCTAATTATTACAATAGATGAAAAGGAGTATTTGCATCTCGGTTGTTTACTTGAGGAAATGTTCCCTGAAGCAAACATACAAATGGTCACCGACATAATTAACGCCAAAGGTGTGGCAAGACTTAATCAGTTTTCAAGAGTAGAAGAATATGTGTTCTTTGTCGGTTTTGGGAAATCAGCTCCTGCGCTTACGAGTGATAGTATGTTGGATTTTGAAATCACAGGAAATTATAAGCAAAATGTTGGAGATGCAATTCCTTGGTCTCGTATGTTGCGTAGAGGTAGCAATTCGCATCGTGAGCATTCAGAAAATTGTTTTTATCCGATATTTGTAAACGAGGAAAAGGAGATTATTGATTCAGTAGGTTTCCCACCTGGAAAAGGAAATAGTAGACAAAATATTCAGATTCCCACGGGATGTGTTGCAATATGGCCTATGCACGATAATGATGTGGAGGGGTGTTGGCAACTAAGTAGAGCCAAGTTTGTGCAAGCTCTACAAAATGGAACAGCTAAACTTGGACGCAAAAACAAGTTGGGACAATGGTCTATTAATTATCTTAATCAAGGATTACTTAATGAGATTGCGGACGGAAGCATTGTTATAACAGGAAAAGACGAACGTGGCGCTGTTATTCTTGAACGCAAAGCCGACAAATTGTTTTCTGCAAAGTCGGTATGGAATAGAAAATCCCACGATGCAAGTTTATATGGTTCTGTACTTCTGACATCTATAGTTGGTAAAAAATTTTCATATCCCAAATCTGTATATACAGAATATGATGCAATCAAGTTTTTTACAAAAAACAACCCCCATGCTTTGATTATTGACTTCTTTGCCGGTTCTGGTACTACGCTTCATGCAGTAAATCTGCTCAACGCAGAGGATGGTGGCAATCGTCGTTGTATTATGGTTACAAATAACGAGGTATCCGCGGATGAGGCAAAGGCGCTTTCGGACAGCGGCTATCATCCCGGTGATGAAGAATGGGAAAAACTCGGCGTTGCCCGTTACGTTACATGGCCGCGCACTGTATGCAGCATCGAAGGACACGACGTAAAAGGCAATCCCCTTAAAGGTAATTATCTTGGAAGTGACAAGCCTATGGCGGAGGGATTCAAAGCAAATGCTGCATTTTTCAAGCTTGGATTCCTTGATAAGACTTCGGTTGCTCTCGGCAGACAGTTCAAGGAAATGCTTCCGACCCTGTGGATGAAAGCGGGAGCAATCGGCAAATGTCCTACTGTTAGTGAGGATATTCCCGATATGCTGATCCTTCCCGAAAACAAGTTTGCAGTATTGATTAATGAAATGTCCTATATGACGTTTGAAAAGCGGATTGCAGAGCATCCCGAGATCGAAACGATTTATATTGTAACCGACTCCGAACCCGGATACCGTGAAATGATCGCGGCATTTGAGGGCAAAAACACATATCAGTTATACAGAGATTACCTCGATAATTTCCGTATCAATACCGGGAGGTAACAAATGAAAGTTGAATTATTTCCTTTTCAGAAAAAGGCTCTTGCGGGATTGAGAATGCAGAGTGCTGAAGCTCTTGGTAGCTATCGTCGCACTCACTCTCCGCAGGTTGTTTCCTTTACTGCTCCTACGGGCGCAGGTAAAACCATTATTATGGCATCCTTGATAGAGTCTATCTATTTCGGCGATGACACTTATTCCGATCAGCAGAATGCCATCTTCGTTTGGCTTTCCGACTCTCCGCAGCTTAATGAGCAATCCAAGCAGAAAATAGATTTGAAGGCGGACAAAATCCGTCTTGATCAGTGCGTTACCATCACGGAAGAAACCTTCGACCGAGAAGTGTTGGATGACGGACACATCTATTTCCTCAACACACAGAAGCTTGGTAAAAGCTCTAATCTGACCAAGCACAGCGACACAAGACAATACACGATTTGGGAAACTCTCGCCAACACGGCACGTGAAAAGAGTGACCGTTTGTATCTTATCATCGACGAGGCGCATAGAGGGATGCAAGGTCGTGAAGCAAGCAAAGCAACCACGATCATGCAGAAATTCCTTAAAGGTAGTTCCGAGGACAAGCTTGCTCCCATGCCTGTTGTTATCGGTATGTCTGCTACCTCCGAGCGCTTTAATCACCTTGTTGAGGGAACTTCCTCCACGATACATAAAGTCGTAGTAACGGCAGATGAAGTTCGTGCTTCGGGACTTTTGAAGGATAGAATCGTTATTACCTATCCTGAGGAAAGCTCTCTCAATAAAGATATGGCAGTTCTTCAAGCGGCGGCGGACGATTGGAAAGAAAAGTGGGATCACTGGACACAGTATTGCCGTGAACAGCACTATGCTTACGTTAATCCCGTTTTCGTTGTTCAAGTATTGAGCAGCACGGGCGATCGCATATCCGATACAGATCTTGATGATTGCCTTCGCAAGATCGAGGAAAGAACGGGATTCCATTTTTCTGAGGGAGAGGTTGTACACACATTCGGACAGACCTCTGCATCGATTACTGTAAATGGCTTGAACGTACGTTATGAAGAACCCTCTCGCATTGCAGAGGATAGAAATATCAAGGTTGTTTTCTTCAAGGAAAACCTTTCTACTGGATGGGACTGCCCGAGAGCAGAAACAATGATGTCTTTCCGTCGCGCGAAAGATGCAACCTATATTGCGCAGTTGCTTGGTCGTATGGTGCGCACTCCTATGCAGACGAGAATTTTGGTTGATGAGGTTCTCAATGACGTACACCTCTATCTCCCGTACTTTGATGCAGAAACCGTTAAAAAGGTCGTTGAAGAATTGCAGAGTACAGAGGGAGGCAATATTCCTACAGATATTGTTGGCGAGTCTCTTGAGGAAAGAGTATATGAAACGCTGACGATCAGACCGACAAGACAGCGCACACCTACCAATCATAGCGTTCCCGGACAGATGACGTTGTTTGATACGCCCACATCCGAGGAAGTACCATCCACTACAAGTGAAACTCCAGCAACGGTTGTAAGTGTTGCTCCTACAACACCTGTTGCGCCGGTTGTGACTACAACTGCAACAACTCCGACACCTACAAGCACTGAGAACGTACCTGTTGCCGTTGCTAATACGAAGCAAACTCCTGTTACTGCCGAACAAGCACCCGTTGTAGAGGTTGAAGAATTTGTAGATGCCTTCGACCGTGAAGCGGTAATGAAGTTTATCAACGATTACGGTCTTTTGACTTATGATGTCAGAAGTGTAAGAATTTCCAACTATCTTGCATCGCTTTATAAGATGGCTCGTTTGCTCACTCAGACCGAGCTTTGCAAAACGGCATCCAAGGAAGTTATCGCTGATATTGTTCGTATGATCCACGATCATACCGAAGGTTTGAAGGCTGCAGGAAAGTATGATGAGCTTGCGGATATGGTTCAGCAGTTTAAACTCTCTACGCAAATATTCGACGTATTTGGTGAAACTGTTGATAACTACTCGATCCACGACTTGTTTACTACCACCGATACCGATATTGACCGTCAATTCCGTCTTGCCGAAACTAAGCTCGGAAGCGAGGGCGTAGCAAACGAATATGGTCGTCAGTATTTTGACGGGGACGAGCCGAATGCTTACAAGATCGACGTGATTATCTTTGCGGCAGACGATGAGTGTATCAAGAGTCTGCACACATATGCAGAGGCAAAGTTCCATAGTCTCAACGATACATACCGCAGATACATTGCGAAAATTGATTCTGATCGTTTCCGCAGACAGTACGATAGCATTGTTTCGGACGGTGATATCGTAAGTAAGCACAACTTCCGTTTGCCTGAAACCATTCAAGTTGTTCATGAGGATGGCGGCAAAGAATACAGTAACCACTTATTCGTTAACGCGAATACCGGAACAGCCGTTATGAAATTGAACGGATGGGAAGAAGGCGTTATCGGGGAGGAAGAAAAGAATCCCGATTTCGTTTGTTGGTTGCGTAACCCTTCGAGAAAATCGTGGTCGCTTTGCATTCCTTATGAAATGGACAACGAAACCAAACCCGCATATCCCGACTTTATTATCGTTCGCAAAGATGCGATTTCGGGATATGTCATTGATATCCTTGAGCCTCATAACCCCGAGTATATTGACAATCTTGGTAAGGCTAAGGGCTTTGCAGAATACGCTCGTCAGAACCCCGGCGTTGGTCGTATTCAGCTTATCCGTATGGCTAAAGACATCTCGGGCAAGAACAGATTTAAGCGACTTGATATGTCTATGAGCGCCGTTAGAGATAAGGTCTCAAGAGCAATCAACAACGATGAGCTTGACCATATCTTTGATACGGACGGATTCTTTATGTAATTTTTTCATTGGAGGTGAAATAATTGGCAAGACCGAAAAAGGTTGAAATTATTACAGAAGCAAAACCGCATACAATCAAAAAATTCGAACTGATAGAAAAGTACGTGGAGGCTTGGGCTTACAAAATACTCAATTACCATGGCAATCCCGGATATGCTCCCGCAAGTGGTGTTATCTTTATAGATTGTATGTCTAATAGTGGAGTATATAAGGATATCAATGGTAATCGTGTAGAGGGCACGGCATTACGTGTGGCGCAATGTCTGAACAAGGTTTTTGCCAATTATCCCAGCAAGAAAGCGATTTTGATCTTCAATGATTTGGAATCGGCGAGGGTAGATTGTCTCAAATCAGAAATTGAAAAGTTGCAACTTGATCACGTTGAGGTTTATTATAAAAACCAAGATTGCAACGCTTTCCTTCGTGAGTTGGATTTGGATTCGTATAAGAATAACTACCATACGTTGCTTCTATACGATCCTTACAACGCTTCCATTGATTGGGATGCTATTACGCCATATTTGAATCGTTGGGGAGAGGTTATTATTAACCATATGTCCTCTGATACTATTCGTGGAATTTCACAAGCCAAGAAAACTGGTGCTGCAGAAAGATACGAGGAGACATATCGAAGAAATGTCGAATCTTTGCTAAATGCAAGTAGAGACGATCTTGATAAAATTGTAGTTTCGATTATCCAGAATAATGTACACAAATCCTCATATTATGTCTCACCGTTCGCTTTTTATAATAGAACAAATGGAAAGCTGTACAGCCTTATCCACTGTAGCGCAAGTGTTGAAGGCATAAAACTTTACAAAAAGGTCGCATGGCAAACTTTCGGCAACAAGTCATCCTTAAAGAATACACATGGATTGGAGAATCAGCTCACATTGGATTTGGATGGAAATGGTATATCAGATGTTCAAACGGATGAGCAATGTTATTTCATCCACGATATTGCCAAGTACATTCATGATAAATATTGCGCACGTGGCGAAGTAGGACTGAATGAAATATATGACGACCTTGATGTCCATCCTATATTTCCAAGCGATGGATACAAAGACGATATTAAGAGAGAGTTAAAGCAGTTTTTTGGTGTTAAATTCCCAAAAGGCGGAAAAGTGATTTTTTCTGATGTACAAGGAGCAGTACAATAATGGGCACAAAAATAGAATGGACAGAAGAAACCTGGAATCCCGTAACAGGGTGCACAAAATTCTCTGCAGGTTGTGAACATTGCTACGCTGCTGTATTTGCACGAAGATTGCAGGCAATGAAATGTCCTCGTTACGAGAATGGCTTTAGGGTTACTGTGCACCGGGACTTGTTTGAAAAACCCTTAAGATGGAAAAAGCCAAAGATGGTTTTTGTTAATTCCATGTCTGATCTTTTTCACGACGATGTGCCGGAAGAAGATATTTTATCAATATTCGCAACGATGAATGCCGCGTCTCAACACACATTCCAAGTACTTACAAAGCGAAGTAAACGCTTAGTAGAACTTTCATCCAAAATCAACTGGACGAACAATATTTGGATGGGTGTTTCAGTAGAAAACAAAGAGGCAATTCAAAGATGTGAAGACTTGAAAATCACAGGGGCGAAAATAAAATTTATATCTGCAGAACCATTACTGGAGTCTATTTCAGACATCAATCTTGACGGTATCGATTGGCTTATCGTTGGTGGTGAATCTGGACCCCAAAGTAGAGAAATGGAAGAAACGTGGGTGATAGAGCTTCGAGACCTCGCTAAAGAAAAAGACATTCCTTTTTTCTTCAAGCAATGGGGTGGAGTCCGCAAAAAAGCCAATGGTTGTGTGCTTCAAGGCGCAACATACAAAGAATATCCCATCATTTCCAAATAATGAAGTACCGGGACTATAGCATAACGCTACAGTCCCGGTGTTTTATATTATGTGATTCTACATACTACTCCATGACCTCTAACATCATTCTTGCCCCCAACTTAAAGCTGTTTTGAAATATCAAGCAATCCGTGATTGTTTGATATTCACGCACACAGTCGGAGTATTTCTCGAACAACTCCTTCTGCTCGTCTGTCATAGTAGCTTTGAGCTTTTCCTCGTTTCTACAAATCAATTCCAGTAGCTTTTTGTACTCCTTGCAAGAGGATATGTCGTACTCAGTCGGCTCAATGTTACCATACCAAAATTCTTCAAGGATTTTCATACTGCATCCTCCTCGCAAACCATTTCTCTGAGGATAATGTCCTCGGCTTGATTGCGGATGCTGTTCATGGCTCCAACCCATGCCATCTGATCGTGCTGCTTAATGTCCTCTGTCACGCCCTCAGCAGCTTTCATTTGCTCAATGATAATTTCAAGACGGTTCTGTGCCTGCTCATTCAAATCAGCCAGATACGTCCACAGTTCGCCACTAAGGCACAGATCGTTAAAGCGGATGGGGTTATGCTCCTTGATATAATCTCTGTGCATACGTCCCCAACGACCAATAAGTCTATTTTCTTCCGGTAAGCGAATATCGGGAATATAGTAATCACCGCAACGGATATAGTTAAGTTCCTGCATCATATGTACCTCCACAAAAGCATTTTACGGGTAAAAAAGAAGCGATACTCGGTTATCAAACCAAGTATCGCTAACTTTTGTTTAGCCAACCCCGTCTGACAGATGCCGTAAAATAGTTAAATTTTTGGTTTAACTGTTTTACGAGCACCCGCCAATATGCCGCTCCATTTTTTATGCGCAGTGTGAAAATCAGCCTTTCCCGGACTTCCCGTTTTCCCGCAGCAGAACCTGGTCGCTGGTCTGATACTCTCGGGCATAGCGTCCGGGGGAGGTGCCGGTGAGATGACCAAAGGTGCGGATAAAGTGGGAGTTGTCGGAGAAGCCGGACATCTCGCCGGCCTGCTGGACGCTTACACCTTCCTTAAGAAGCTGACGGGCCCGCAGAACCCGGCTGTAGATAATGTACTCCATTACGGAGAAGCCGGTGGCCGATTTGAAGATGCGGCACAGATAGTGCTTGCTGATATAGAACTGGTTGGCGATCTGGTCCAGGGTCAAAGGCTCGGAGAGATTATTGCGGATATAGTCCAGAATAGGAGCGACCCGGAGGAAATCCTTGTTGCGCACTGCGTCGCCGGCGGTGGCAGAGGTGAGAATCGGGGCGGCCCGCAGGAGCAGATTCAAAAGTGCAATGGTCTGGTGGATATCGCTGCCGAAGCTGCCATCGTTTTTGTTGCGCTCCAGAGCCTGGAAGAGCTCGATGATCTCAATCATCTGCTCGCTGGTCATGGCGGCCCGCAGAAAGCTGTCCCGGGTCAGCTGCATAAAGTCGGTCTGGGGGGTAGACAGGTCGGAGAGAGTCTTGCGGCTGACGTGGAGCACATAGCGGGCGTGAAAGCCGGTGGCAATGGTGCGGTGGAGGGTATTTTCACCAATTAAATATAAAGTGCCGCGGCGCAGGGGATAGACTTGGTCGCTGACAAAAATATTGCCCGGGCTGGTGAGGGGTAGAAAAAGTTCATAGTAGTCATGGAAATGGAGCCGGCTCATGCTCCAGGTTTCATTGTGGTTGAGCTGAAGATGGAAGTCAACATTGGTCATATAAGGGCCTCCCGCTGGAAGAACTGTACAATTCAAGCAAAAACAAAGGGCAGAGGCTTGCCCGTTTTTGTTGGTTGTGTTATGATAGCATTATAGCACGGGAAGCGAATATATGCAAACTTTTCGCCAAGTTCCCCAAAGACCTTTTGCACATCTTGTGATAGACTGGCACAAGATGAACCAAAGCGTGTAATTTTGGAAATCACGCGAAGTCAGGGAATAAAAACCGTACATCAAAAAATTGTGTAATGGGGGTTTTCATTATGAACAAAGTCTACACCTTGCACGACGCGGTTGCGAAATTCGTCGAGAGCGGAGATTGCATCTCCTTCGGCGGGTTTACCACCAACCGTAAGCCCTATGCCGCAGTGGCCGAGATCCTGCGTCAGGGCCAGAAGGACTTCACCGTCTGGGCCGGTCCTGCCGGCGGCGACTGGGATATGCTGATCGGTGAGGGCCGTGTCAAGGCTTACATCAACTGCTATACCGCTAACTCCGGCTACACCAACGTTTCCCGCCGCTTCCGTGCTGCCATCGAGAAGGGCCAGCTGACCTACGAGGACTACTCTCAGGACGTGCTGATGCTTCAGCTGCACGCCGCTTCCCTGGGCCTGCCCTTCCTGCCCGTGCGTCTGATGCAGGGTTCCGGTCTGATGAAGTACTGGGGCATCAGCGAGGAGCAGCGCAAGACCCTGGACAAGGTGGACGACCTGAAGTGCGTTGAGGTGGAGAACCCCTTCAACCCCGGTGAGAAGGTTGTTGCTGTTCCCGTGCCAAAGCTGGACACCGCTATCATCCACGTGCAGAAGGCTTCTCCCGATGGCACCTGCATCATCGAGGGCGACGAGTTCCACGATGTGGACATCGCTGTTGCCGCCCGTAAGGTCATCGTCACCTGCGAGGATCTGGTCAGCGACGAGTACATCCGCCGCGATCCTACCCTGACCCGCATCTTCGGTCAGTGCGTGGACGCTGTTGTCCACTGCCCCTACGGCGCTTGGCCCTCTCAGTGCTACAACTACTACGACAACGACTCCCACGCTCTGAAGGAGTACGACAAGGCCTCCAAGTATCAGGACGCCGAGGATGCCAAGGCTCAGCTGGCTAAGGCCGCTGCCAAGGCTGAGAAGGCTGCCGCTGCCAAGCCCGACGACGCCAAGCTGGCCGAGGCTGCTGCCAAGGCTAAGAAGGCTGCTGAGGATGCTGAGGCCGGCGTGGCCATCCCCGAGACCTTCAAGGACTATCTGGATAAGTGGGTCTACAGCGTCAAGGATAACGACGAGCTGCTGGACAAGGTGGGCGGTTCCCGTCTGCTGCGCCTGAAGAACGAGCCCCACCTGGGTTATTCCACCAGACACTAAGAAGTAGGGAGGTATATTGTCATGTCTGATTATACTAAGTACACTAAGCAGGAGATGCAGGCTTACGCCATTGCTAAGAACATTAAGGAGAATCAGATCGTCATCGTGGGCACCGGCCTTCCTCTGATCGGCGCCTCCCTGGCCAAGCGGGCTGTCTGCCCCTCCTGTCATCCCATCGTAGAGAGCGGCCTGATGGACTGCTCCCCCGTGGAAGTGCCCCGCTCCGTGGGTGACAACCGCTTCATGGCTCACTGTGCTGTGCAGTGGCCCAACATCCGCTTCATCGGCTTTGAGGCCAATGAGTGGCTGCACGATGCCGACCGTCTGGTGGCCTTCATCGGCGGCGCCCAGATCGATCCCTACGGCAACGTGAACTCCACCTGCATCTACGGCAAGGGCGACTATGTCAAGCCCCAGACCCGTTTCACCGGTTCCGGCGGCGCCAACGGCATTGCCACCTACTGCAACACCATCATCATGATGCAGCACCAGAAGCGCCGCTTCATGGAGAAGATCGACTACATCACCTCCTGCGGCTGGATGGACGGCCCTGGCGGCCGTGAGCGCGCTGGCCTGCCCGGCAACCGTGGTCCCCAGATGGTTGTTACCGACCTGGGCATCATGAAGTTCGACGAGGAGACCAAGCGGATGTACCTGGCTTACTACTATCCGTTCTCCAGCCCCGAGATGGTTCAGGAGAACACCGGTTTCGAGATCGACGTGTCCCGCGCTGAGCTGATGGAGGGTCCCAGCCCCGACATCATCAAGCTGATCCGCGAGGAGATCGACCCCGGCCAGGCCTTCATCAAGGTCCCCAAGGAGTAAGAGAGTAAGACGCGGATGAAACACAAAGGTGGGATCCTCTGGATCGTTTTGCTGCTGATCGGATTGATCTTAGTGGGTATTTGGCTTGAGCCAGTGCCTGTATGCCTGTTTTAAGGTGCGGCAGCCATCCGTATGTGTGACATCAACGACCAAATATTTAAAGGAGGAGTTTACATTGGGTAACTATTCCATGCCTCGTTATTTCCAGAATATGCCCACCGTGGGCAAGGCCGTCCGTCCCAACCCCGAGAACGTGGCTGAGCTGAAGGCCATCGAGGAGGACATCCACGCTAAGATCGTGGCTGCCCTGGCTGCTGGTAAGAAGGACGAGGATATGAACGCCAAGGGCCAGATGACCGCCATGCAGCGTGTCTCCATGCTGGTGGATCCCGGCACCTGGTGCCCCCTGAACAGCCTGTATAACCCCGAGGACAACAAGAACGGTTCTACCTCTATCATCAAGGGTCTGGGCCGCGTCAACGGCAAGTGGTGCGTGGTTATCGCTTCCGATAACAAGAAGCACGCCGGTACCTGGGTTCCCGGCCAGGCTGATAACCTGCTGCGCGGCAGCGACACTGCCAAGCGTCTGCGTATCCCCCTGGTGTACCTGCTGAACTGCGCCGGCGTTGAGCTGGACCAGCAGGAGAAGGTGTACCCCAACCGTCGCGGCGGCGGCACCCCCTTCTATCGTAACTCTGAGCTCAACCAGATGGGCATTCCCGTCATCGTCGGCATCTACGGTACCAACCCCGCCGGCGGCGGCTATCACTCCATCAGCCCCACCATCCTGATCGCCCATGAGAAGGCCAACATGGCCGTGGGCGGCGCCGGCATCGTGGGCGGCATGAACCCCAAGGGCTTCGTGGACATGGAGGCCGCTCTGGCTCAGATCGAGGCCACCAAGGGCCTGCGCGCGGATCCTCCCGGAACCGTGGCCATCCACTACGGCGAGACCGGCTTCTTCCGTGAGGTTTACTCCGGTGAGGACGGCGTGATCGCCGGCATCAAGAAGTATCTGGACATGCTGCCCTCCTACGATCTGGAGTTCTTCCGCGTGGACACTCCCCAGTCTCCCGCTGCTTCCGACGTAGAGCTGTATGACCTGGTGCTCAACAACAAGAAGCGTCCCTACGACATGTACTCTGTCATCGCCCGTCTGTTCGACGGCAGCCAGTTCATGGAGTATAAGAAGGGCTATGGCCCCGAGATGATCACCGGCCTGGCTAAGGTGGACGGCCTTCTGGTGGGCGTGGTTGCCAACCAGCAGGGCGTGTTCCCCAACTACCCCGAGTATAAGCAGGGCGCCATGGGCGTGGGCGGCAAGCTGTACCGCCAGGGCCTGATCAAGATGAACGAGTTCGTCACCCTGTGTGCCCGTGACCGTCTGCCCATGATCTGGATCCAGGATACCACCGGTATCGACGTCGGCAACGACGCTGAGAAGGCTGAGCTGCTGGGTCTGGGCCAGAGCCTGATCTACTCCATCCAGAGCAGCAAGCTGCCCATGATGGAGATCACTCTGCGCCGCGGCACCGCCGCCGCCCACTACGTGCTGGGTGGTCCTCAGGGCAACGACAACAACGCCTTCTCTCTGGGCACCGCTGCCACCGAGATCAACGTCATGAACGGCGAGACCGCTGCCAACGCCATGTACACTGGCCGTCTGGCCAAGGATCAGAAGGCTGGCAAGGATCTGCAGCCCACCATCGACAAGATGAATGCCCTGATCAACGACTACAACGAGAAGTCCAAGCCCTTCTACTGTGCCAAGGCCGGCCTGGTGGACGAAATCGTGGATATGCCCATGATGCGTAACTACATCGTGGCTTTCACCGATTCCTGCTACCAGAACCCCGAGAGCATCTGCCCCTTCCATCAGATGCTGCTGCCCCGCACCATCCGGGACTTCGAGACCTTCAAGAAGTAAGACCGGCCCAACGTGACCGGCGTATGCGCCGGGACCCCAAATGGGGTCCCGGCACCATATCCAATCCCCGTATAGTGGGGAAACCATATTTTTGACGGAGCGAGTTTGATGGATAACATTTACACTCTTGGTATCGATATTGGTTCTACTGCCTCCAAGTGCGTGATGCTGCGCGATGGCAAAGAGATCGTCAGCAAGTCCCTGATTTCGGTCGGCGCCGGAACCAGCGGCCCTCAGCGGGCAATTGCTGAGGTGCTGGAGAGCGCGGGTATGACCCGGGATCAGATGGCCTATGTGCTGGCTACCGGGTATGGCCGTAATTCTCTGGAGGGGATCGCCGACCACCAGATGAGCGAGCTGAGCTGTCACGCCAAGGGAGCAAGCTTCTTGTTCCCCGACGTGCACACCGTCATCGACATCGGCGGCCAGGACGTCAAGGTTCTGCAGGTGGAAAACGGCGTGATGACCAACTTTGTCATGAACGACAAGTGCGCTGCCGGCACCGGCCGGTTCCTGGACGTAATGGCCCGGGTGCTGGAGGTAAAGGTAGAAGAGCTGGGTGATCTGGCGGCCAAATCCACCAAGGATGTGGCCATCAGCTCCACCTGTACCGTATTTGCGGAAAGTGAGGTCATCAGCCAGCTGGCGATGGACACCGACAAGTGTGACATCATCAATGGCATCCACCACTCCGTGGCCGCCCGTGTGGCTGGCCTGGCACACCGTGTGGGCGTGCGGGAGAAGGTGGTCATGACCGGTGGTGTGGCTCAGAACTCCGGGGTAGTCAAGGCCCTGGAGGAGGAACTGGGACACGAAATCCACACCTCCCCCCTGACCCAGTACAATGGTGCTCTGGGGGCGGCGCTGTTTGCTTATCAGCGGTACCTGAAGGAGCAGAAGGACTGATCCTTTTGCCGACAAACAATAATATGGACGATTTTTAAGTGAGGAGGACACAACAATGGCTAAAGAAGTGAGCCCCGGCGTCAAGGCCCTGCGCAAGGTCGTCGAGGATGTGTATGCTGATGCCCGCAAGGCCCATGCCGAGGGCAAGTTGGTTGGTTGGTCCAGCTCCAAGTTCCCCTGCGAGCTGGCTGAGGCCTTTGATCTGAACGTGATGTACCCCGAGAACCAGGCCGCTGGTATCGCCGCCAACCGTGACGGTGAGATCATGTGTAAGGCTGCCGAGGAGCTGGGCTACGACAACGATATCTGCGGTTACGCCCGTATCAGCCTGGCTTATGCTGCCGGCAAGCGTGCGTCCCGGAAGTTTGACCCCGAGACCCTGGAGTATATCATCGATCCCAAGAGCGGCAAGCCTCTGAAGGACGAGAACGGCAACGTGGTCATCGACCCCGAGACCGGCAAGCCCAAGAAGGATCCCAAGACCATGCAGCCCTACACCGTGCTGGATGACATCTATGAGATCGAGGCTCTGCCCGAGACCACCGAGAAGGAGATCGCCTACAAGAACTTCCGCCGTGAGGCCATCAAGCCTTATCGTCAGATGCGTATGCCTCAGCCCGACTTCGTGCTGTGCTGCAACAACATCTGTAACTGCATGACCAAGTGGTATGAGAACATCGCCCGTATGTGCAACATCCCCCTGATCATGATCGACATCCCCTACAACAACACTGTGGACGTCCACGACACCAACGTGGCTTATGTCCGTGCTCAGTTCGACGCTGCCATCCATCAGCTGGAGCAGATCACCGGCAAGAAGTTCGACGAGAAGAAGTTCGAGCACGCCTGTGAGAACGCCAACCGCACCGCTAAGGCCTGGCTGCGCGTGTGTGACTACCTGCAGTACAAGCCCGCCCCCTACAGCGGCTTCGATCTGTTCAACCACATGGCCGACGTGGTTACTGCCCGCGGCAAGGTGGCTGCTGCTGAGGCTTTCGAGCTGCTGGAGAAGGACCTGGCCGAGGCTGTCAAGGAAGGCAAGAGCACCACTCCCTTCCCCGAGAAGTTCCGCGTCATGTTCGAGGGTATTCCCTGCTGGCCCAAGCTGCCTAACCTGTTCAAGCCTCTGAAGGCCAACGGCGTTAACGTGACTGCCGTCGTGTACGCCCCCGCTTTCGGCTTCGTGTACAACAACATGGATGAGATGGCCCGTGCTTACTACAAGGCCCCCAACTCCGTGTGTATCGAGCAGGGCGTTGAGTGGCGTGAGGGCATCTGCCGGGACAACAAGGTGGACGGCGTGCTGGTCCACTACAACCGTTCCTGCAAGCCTTGGTCTGGCTACATGGCCGAGATGCAGCGCCGCTTTACCAAGGATCTGGGTGTTCCCTGCGCCGGCTTCGACGGCGACCAGGCCGATCCCCGGAACTTTAACGAGGCCCAGTATGAGACCCGTGTCCAGGGCCTGGTAGAGGCCATGGAGGCCAATCAAGCGAAGAAGGAGGCTGAGGCGAAATGAGCACCGAAGTTTTGCTGAACGAGTTTAAGGAATGTTCTGAACACCCCTATCGGGTAATCTCCGCCTATAAGCAGGAGGGTAAGAAGGTCATCGGCGTGCTGCCCTACTTTGCTCCCGTGGAGCTGGTCGTGGCCGCTGGTATGGTGCCCATGGGTATCTGGGGCAGCAACAAGAAGACCATCGCCCAGGCCAAGGAGTACTGCGCTACCTTCTACTGCACCATCGCTCAGCTGGCTCTGGAGATGCTGCTGGACGGCACCCTGGATCAGCTGGACGGCATCATCACCCCCACCATCTGCGACACCCTGCGTCCCATGAGCCAGAACTTCCGCGTGGCCATGGAGGGCAAGCTGCCCTGCATCTTCCTGGCTCACCCCCAGAACCGTAAGCCCGCTTTCGGCCTGCAGTTCACCGTGGACCAGTACATGCACGTGAAGAGCGAGCTGGAGAAGATCTCCGGCAACACCATCACCGACGAGGCTCTCCGGGATGCCATCAAGGTTATGAACCGCAGCCGCAAGGCCCGCCGTGAGTTCGTCAAGCTGGCCGGTCAGCACCCCGAGGCGATCTCCGCTGTGGAGCGTTCCGCTGTGCTCCGCTCCGCTTGGTTCATGGAGCCCGCCGTCCACGCTCAGAAGCTGGAAGAACTGAATGAGGAGCTCTCCAAGCTGCCCGCCTCCAACTGGAAGGGCCGCAAGGTTGTTACCTCCGGCATCATCTGCGACAACCCCAAGCTGCTGCAGATCTTCGACGACAACAACATTGCCATCGCCGCCGACGACGTGGCCCAGGAGACCCGTGCCTTCCGTGTGGACGCCAGCGAAGAGGGCGATCCCATGATGGCTCTGGCTCAGCAGTTCGCTGATCAGGATTATGACGTGCTCCTGTACGATGAGCACTCCAACAAGAACCGCCGCGCCGACTATGTGGTGCAGATGGTGAAGGAGTCCGGCGCTCAGGGTCTGGTGCTGTTCATGCAGCAGTTCTGCGACCCCGAGGAGATGGAGTATCCCTACCTGAAGAAGGCTCTGGACGACGCCGGTATCCCCCACATCAAGCTGGGCGTGGACCAGCAGATGCGGGACTTCGGCCAGGCCAGCACCGCCATCCAGGCTTTCGCCGACGTGCTGTAAGTTTTCCGTTAAAGTACCGGGAATTTCTTGACAGAAATCCTGCAAAAATGTTACAATGGTTGTAATTTCGGTCCTTCGCCCGTTCTGCGGGCGGGCGAAGGACCGACCGTTTGACTTTCCAGACTGCAAAATTGGCTGGAAAGCCAACCCATTCCATTTAGAAAAGGGGAAAACAAACTATGAACTACAATGTTACCGTGAACGGCAAGGTTTACAGTGTAACGGTGGAGAAGACCGGCGCCGCCGCTCCCGCGGCCGCTGCTCCTGTCATGGCTGCCCCTGT
>ENA-OROH01001497-OROH01001497.1-human-gut-metagenome-genome-assembly--contig:-NODE-1497-length-21681-cov-14.159438_pt1 | contig 21681 bp, 4 predicted proteins | sample MGYA00242125_ERZ509042 | MGnify/ENA primary metagenome ERZ509042 (study PRJEB26280, sample SAMEA2338738) | human gut metagenome | biome: human gut; feature: human-associated habitat; material: faeces... | reverse complement strand
TGCGGCCGGCCAGCGGGCGGCAGCTCACCGCACCGATCTGGAAGGCCGTCATCGCGAGGCCCGCCTCCATGTCGCCGCCGCCGAGCGTCTCCATGATGAATATCGGCAGCGAAGCCACCATGATGTACTGCGACATGAACAGGAAGAGGTTGCTCCCTCCCATCCCTAGGAATTCCGGCGTCCATAGCTTCTCTCTCTGCATGTGATCTTCCTTTCCAAACCATTCCACACCAATAACGGGCAGTCGTGCGCCGCACTCAGAGCCTTTCCTCGATCTTGCGCAGCATGCGGCGCAGGTCCTCCTGCTCCGCCTCGCTGAGCGCCCCGAGGAAATCGAAGTTCTTGTGCTCGTCGAGCTCGGTGAGCCGCGCGACGAGCGCTCTGCCCCGCTCCGTCGTCCGCAGCATCATGTGGCGCATGTCATCCGGATTGGGTGTGCGGTCGATGAATCCCTTGTCGTCGAGATGCGTGACGAGCGCCTTGACCGTGTTCTGGTTCTTCTCGATCTTCTCGGCGAGCGCCTTCTGGCATAACGGTTCATATTCTGCAATCGTCTTGAGCGCCACCCACTGCTCCACCGTGATGCCATACGCCTTGAACACCTCGTCGACCGCATAGTGAATCTTGCGCGCCACGCGGCTGATCATGTACCCGATCGTATTGTCCAAAATCATGCCATATCCTTCCTTTCTCGTTCTCTTACATTCCGCCTATTATAGTACGGCCTCGTACAATTGTCAAACAGAGCGCCCTCACCCTGTCAAACCGATCGATTTTTGTATATAATAGAAGCAGACTGGAGGATGATACAATGGATATCTGCAAGACATACACGGCTGCCGCATCGCGTTACGAGGCGATGGCTTATCCGCACTGCGGCAGGAGCGGGCTGCGCCTGCCGCGCGTTGCGCTGGGACTCTGGCACAACTTCGGCGACACGGCAGACTACGCTACGATGAAGGCGCTCTGCTGCACAGCCTTCGACCACGGCATCACGTACTTTGACCTCGCCAACAACTACGGGCCGGCCTACGGCAGCGCCGAGCGGAACTTCGGCCGCCTCATGGACGACCTCTTCCGCCCCTACCGCGACGAGCTCGTCATCGCGACGAAAGCCGGTTACGACATGTGGCCCGGCCCCTACGGTAACTGGGGCAGCCGCAAGTACCTGATCGCGAGCCTCGACCAGAGCCTCAGGCGCATGCACCTCGACTACGTCGACATCTTCTACCACCACCGCATGGATCCCGAGACGCCGCTCGAGGAGACGATGGGCGCGCTCGCGCAGATCGTCAGGAGCGGCAAGGCGCTCTACGTCGGCCTCTCGAATTACGACGGCCCGACGCTCCTGCGCGCTGCGACCATCCTGCACGAGATGCACGTGCCGCTCATCGTCAACCAGAACCGCTACTCCATCTTCGACCGCACGATCGAGAAGAACGGCCTCAAGAACACGTCGGCAGACCTCGGCCTCGGCATCGTCGCCTTCAGCCCGCTCTGCCAGGGTCTCCTGACCGACCGCTACATGAGCGGCATTCCCGAGGACAGCCGCATCCGCCGCGACGGCCGCTTCCTCAAGGAGAAGTCCCTGACGCCCGAGAAACTCCAGGCCATCCGCGCGCTGAGCAAGCTCGCCGAAGAACGCGGCCAGACGCTCGCCGAGATGGCCCTCGCCTGGGACCTCAAGGACGCGGATGTCACCACCGTCCTCATCGGCGCCTCCAAGCCCGAGCAGATCCTCGACAACATCAAGGCCATCGAGAACACCCACTTCACCGCTGAAGAGCGGCAGGAGATCGACGCCATCTCCCTGGCCCCCGGCGTCCAGGGACTCGTGCGCTGAACATGTTCCTGCACACAAAAACCGCTTCGCAGCAAGATTGCTGCGAAGCGGTTTTCTGTCAGTCCCAGACGATCTTCATCAGCTCTGGATAATGGTCCTCAAGTTCCTGCAGGAGGACGCGGAACATGGCGTAGACGAGGTCGCCGTCAATCTTCTCTTCGCCGCAGAGGATGCAGGTGTCGAGCACGACGTTCTCTTCGTCGTCAATGTAGTACTTGCATGTCTTGTACTTCTTGTTGTAGCGGTTGAGCGTCTCGAGCAGTTCCTCGCGGTTCTGGCTACGCACGGCGCGCGGCACGACGAGGATGCGGATCATCGCGTAGATGCTCGTGTCGAGGATGACGACGAGCGGCAGCCGGTTGCCGCGGACCTCCGCAAACGACCGGAAGGCCACCGTTTCGTAGTTGTCATCGGGGATCTCCTCGATCGTGAAGGCCAGAGGACGCGTCTTCTCGACGTATGCTTTGAATTCTTCTGCTTTCTTGTTCATGATGCTCACCTTTCCTTATCTGTATCTTCATCTGTATCTTCTGGAATGATTTAACAGTCCGCCGGGGCACCACGGAACTCGATTAGTGTGTCCCGGCTTTCCTGTCATGACGTCATGCCTTTTCGCTTTCTGCTTCATCAACGTCCGTCACTCCTGGCTTTGCCTTGGATGCGCCGAGGTAGTCCGACGCATCGACGAGGCCGAAGCGGTCGTGGAGCGAGAGTGCCGGATGGTAGTACGTACGATAGAAATCGTAGCGGTCCTTGTTCTTCATCATGCGCATCCAGTCCGCCTCCGTGTAGCGCTCGCGGTTTACCCGGTAGTGGTCGGCGAGGTCCAGGAGGTTGCCATTGCTGTGCTGCGCATTGACCTGGCCGTAGAAGCGCAGGAACATCCAGCGCTTCTCGTCCGGCTCACCATTGAGCCAGGACGAGAGTGCCTCTTTCGGGTCGTTGATGGCCGTGTCGTTCCAGTATGCGCTCGTCACGCCTTCCTCATAGACCGGCGCCGTGCCGAAGACATTTGTCGTCATGACGCCATTGCTGAACCGTGCCTTGTTGAGGACGTAAAGCTTGTCGAGCAGGAGCTGTCCCTTGCTGACCGAGACGTCGCCGTTCTCCAGCCAGAGGTGCTTGAAGCGGACGCCGCTGCCCTCGTTCGTGCGGATGTCGCCGATGTGGAGGTTCTTGATGGGCGCATCGTCCGACGCACCTTTCGGCGTGATCGTCAGCAGCCCCTCGGCACCTTCGCGCTGCAGGATGTCGTCGATGCCGATGTCGGCACCGGCGACCGCGATCTCCTGCCCCGCCGTGATGTGCTTGACATTCATGACCTTGTCCGGGTTGCGGACAAACATGGCCACGAGGTCGCCGTCCATCGTGTCGAGGTAGAGGCTGCCGTTCTTGATCTCGGTCGCCGCCTCTTTCTTGGCATAGAGGCCGTAGAGGTCGACATTGCCCGTTCCCTCATGGCGGATCGTGACATTGCCATTCGTCGCATTGACAAAGGCGCGGTCACCGTTTGCCTGGCGGTGGCTGTCCTTGATATCGCCCGTGCCCGTCGTGCGCAGCTCGACATTGCCGCTGACTGCGGTCAGGCGGATGTCCTCGGCCTTGCCCGCATCACGGCCGTCAAAGACCATGCTGCCGTCGTGCGTGTGCATCTTGATATCCCGATTTGCCGTGACGTCCCGGCGCAGCGTGATCGTGCCCGACTGAGCCGCATCTGCGATTGCATCGCGGCCAGCATTGATGAGGCCTGCAAAGGTGATGTCGCCCCTGCGCTTCGTCGCAGCCGAGAGGTCCCTGCCGCTCGTGGTCTGTTCCTCGAACGAGATCGAGCCATCGGTCGTCTCGGCCGTGAGGTCCGTGCCACTCGCCGCCTTGCCCTCGAACGAGATATCGCCGACATCCGTCTTGGCTTGCAGTCTGCCCACCACAGCCTTGGCATCGCCGACGAAGCGAATCTGCCCCGTCTTCTCTGCCGCCGCGCGGATATCCTGCGCCGCCTGCGTCGTGCCGCCGACCTCAATCGCGCCATTGTCCGTCGTCATCTCGATGTCATGTGCGGAATCGACAGAGCCCGTCACGCGGATGTTGCCCTTGTCTTCAAGTTTCTGGCTGTCCGATGCCGAGAGCACCGTGTCGCCGTCCTTCGAAGTCAGCGAACCGTCGACTGTGACATTGCCTTCCGTCGCCTTTGCCTCGGTGAACGTGCCGCTCTGGACATTGCCCGTCACAGAGACATCGCCGCCGGCTGCCGACAGGTCTGCCGACGTGCCGCTTGTGATATCACCCGTGACCGAGACGCTGCCATTATCGGCCTGCGCCGCAAAAGAGGTACCGCTCTGGACATCGCCGTGGATCGAGACATCGCCGTCAGTCGCTTTGGCAAGCGTCGCCTTGCCGCTTGTCAGGCTGCCTTCGACCGTGACACTGCCCTCATCGGACTGCACTGTGACGTCGGTGCCGGCCTTCATCTGGCCTTTGACCTTCACATCGCCGCGCGCCGTGCGGGCCGTGGCATTGCCGTTATCGGCGACGAACTCGCCGTCAATCGTGACAGCACCGTCGCCGGACTCAGCTGCAGCGTCCTGGGCCGCGTGCATCTTGCCGCTGACCATCACGCTGCCGCGCTGCGTCTTGACTGTGGCCGCACCCGTCTTCGAGTCGACCTTGCCCTGGATCTCGATGTCGCCATCTTTGCTCAGGGCTTCGGCATTGCCGCTTTCCGTGGCGAGCAGGTCGCCCTTGACCGAGATAGCGCCCGACTCAGCCGCCTGGAGCTTCACGCCGTTCTTGGCCGTCACGAGACCGCGGACCGTGATTGGCCCACGGAGAGTCGTCAGCGCTGCCGTCGTGCCAGCATTGACCGTGCCGTCCTTCACCGACGTGCCGACGGTGATTGCACCGTCTTCCGTCGTGACGTCAACAGCCTTGTCGGCCTTCAGCGTGCCGTCGACTGCAATCGCACCGTCATCTGTCGTCATCTGGATGTCATGCGCGGAATCGACAGAGCCCGTCACGCGGATGTTGCCCTTGCCTTCAAGCTTCTGGCTGTCCGATGCCGAGAGCACCGTGTCGCCGTCCTTCGAAGTCAGCGAACCGTCGACTGTGACATTGCCTTCCGTCGCCTTTGCCTCGGTGAACGTGCCGCTCTGGACATTGCCCGTCACAGAGACATCGCCGCCGGCTGCCGACAGGTCTGCCGACGTGCCGCTTGTGATATCACCCGTGACCGAGACGCTGCCATTATCGGCCTGCGCCGCAAAAGAGGTACCGCTCTGGACATCGCCGTGGATCGAGACATCGCCGTCAGTCGCTTTGGCAAGCGTCGCCTTGCCGCTTGTCAGGCTGCCTTCGACCGTGACACTGCCATCCGCAGACTCAGCTGTAATGTCGGTACCAGCCTTGGCATCGCCCTTCTGTTTGATGTCATGATAAGCGTTCAGGGAAATCGCACCGGTATAGGCCGTTGTTGCGGCACGGTTCTCGATGGAATCGCCAGCCTTCATGGTCACATTGCGCTTTGCTGTGATGGCTGCATCGTTGATGATGCTACCATCTGTTGCCGTCAGGACGATATCCTGCTCGGCGTGAAGTGCATCGCTGTTATTGAGGCTGCCCTTTGCCGTTTCGCGGATATCCGCTTTGGCATCCAAGCCGCCCGTCGTGACCAGCGAACCTTCGTCGTTTATGAGCGCAATGCCTGCTGCGGCTGCAATCGGGCCGTGGATATCGAGGTCGTTGGCCTCGCCGTTCGCATAATTGCGGACGGTGACATCCTTGGCCTTGCTGCCGTCGGCGAAGATGACTTTCAGGTCCTCATCGCCGCCGTTGCCGAGCACGATGTCCGTCGCCTCGCTGGCGTTCTTCAGCGTGACGTTCTCGAACGAATTGAACTTCGGATTGACTGTGAGCCCGGCACCGCTGTCAAGAGCAATGCCAGAACCCGCCTCGACAGAAGCCGTCTTTGCCGTGATGGCATGGGCCGCCGTCTGGTTGATGGAACCGCCGGCCTTCAGTTTCAGCGTGCCAGCAGTGAGCGTGCCGTTTTTCAGGTTGATTTCCCTGTCACTTGACAGGTTCACCGTATCTGCCTGCACCTGGCTCACAAGCGGCGACGCGTTTTCGTTGCTCCCAAGGCCCAGGCTGGTTTCAGCCGCCACATCAATCGTATGGCCCGGATTCGTCTTCACCATACCGAGCAGGAGAAGACCGTCCTGTTCCCCGGCCTTCCTCTTGCCGGCCAGGTAAATATTGCCATCTTTTGCTTCAGCATTGATGGTCGCGCCATTTCCCAGGATGCGTACGCCGCTGTCCTTTGCACCGATGCCGCCCTCTGCCTTCAAATCAAGTAGTCTGCCAGCATTGAGGTAAGCCTGTGCCGATGCGTCAGGACTCATGGCGATATCCTTCTTGGAGGCCAGCACCATATCCTTGCCGGCATAGAGCCCGGAAAGCTGCAGATTGTGATTGCCCACACTGCTGATATACATGCTACCGTCCGTCAGAGCAGACAGGCTGCCCGTGAGGTCGACGTCAATGGGTTTGTCCGTTGCCCCGATGTCGGAACTGCCGCCTTCGAGGATGAGGTCCTTGCCCTTCAGGTTGGCACTGCCATCCTTCAGGGAGTTGGTCACGCCGGCTTTGCCCAGGACGCGAATATCGCCCGTGCTGGTCGTTACTTTGCCCAGCTTCAGAACCGTATCCTTGTTTTCGCCGGATGTGCGGCCGGCCACATAGATATTGCCGTCGGACGCGATGTTCAATTCACCTCTGGCTTCGATGCCCACAGGCACCTTGCCGTAGATGCGGAACACATTCTCACCCTTGTCATTCTTGGTATAGCCCACATCGGAAACGTTGGCATTGACGACTTTCTTCAGGTCATCGAGACGTGCATCCGTGGTGATATCCTTGACCAGCACATCTTCGGCCGCCTTGTCCGAGCCAATGTTCTTCGCGTGGAGCGTGATATTCTGACCGGAAATGTTTGCTTCCTTCAGTTCTGTATCCGTACTGCCCTGAGCCTTGTTGACGATGGCATCGCTGATGGCATAGAGAAGCTCATTTTCCGTCCAACCGGCACCGGCCTTCTGAAGATTGGCCAGATGACTTTTGGCCGTATCGCTTTTAGCCAGGTAGTCGTCAGCACTTGCATAAGCGCCATAGCGGTCTTTCAGGATCTGATAGTTGGCATCTATTTGGCCTGCTTCGGCTGCTTCTTCATCTTTTTCATAAACAGCTTTCAATTTCAGGTACTGGGTAAATTCAGACTGAACACCTGCCCTGTAGGCAGCCACGTCTTCTGCCTGTTTCTGCTTGTACTGGCCATCGCCATCAATCAGGCCCAGGTCTTTCCAGCCCTGAACGAGGGTTGCCGTATTGCCGCGGTCGATGGTCTCGCCGCTGGGCAGGGCATCGATGAGGCTGCCTGCAGTGGTCAGCGTCACATTGCCGCCCGTCGATTTGATGGTACCGACGCGCATATCGCTGTCTTCTGCCAGATGGATATTGCCTTTGGCCGTGACGTTGACACTGCTGGAAAGCGGGTTCAGCGCGTCCACAGCGTGATCCGGTGTTTCCACCTTCAAAGCCGCCGTATCCGTGCCGATGCTTCCCTGTTGGCTGACGATGTCGATGCGATTGCCTTTGACAGCCTCAGCCGTGCTCTGGGTCAGATTGCCCAAAACAGTCAGGCTGACATCGCCATTCGTGTTCTTCGCTTGTACCAGATTGACATGGCCAGTTTTGCCATAGGCACCGTCAACGGTGATGTTCATATTGCCGCTGCCGGTATTGGCCGCGTCGAGCTTCACCGTATCGCCAAGGGACTCGATGGCAATATTCGTCAGGCCCTTTTGGGCACTGAGCCTTACATTGTCGCCTTTGAGCAGGCCGCCATTCTGATTGATGGCACCTTCCTGCGATGTGATGGCGATGGTCGAGCCCGCTCCGCTCTGGCTGGACTGGATTTTACCGGTCAGGGCGACATCGGCCTTACTCGTCACATTGATGGCCGAATTGCCATTCTGATTGCCGAGGAAACCAATATCGATGCCGTGATCCGCTTTGACACTGCCCACATACTGCTGGGCCGTACCCGTGTTGGTATCCCATTCGGTGCGTTCCCAATGGAACCAGCCCAGGAAGCCTGTCTTCCAGCGCTTGGTGACCACTGGCTGCGTCCGGGAATTATTCAGGACCACATTGTCGTAGACAAAGACATACTGCTTGTCCTTATTCGTAAGGTTGCTCGTATCGATATAGACGCCGTTATCATTGGTAAAAGTCTTATGACCCATATCCTGCGGCGTGATTTCCTGTTCATACTTCGCCAGTTCCGTTTCATCCAGCGTCGTGACAGCACCCCAGAGGCCGGCTTTATGGTCATGCTTGTAGTGTTTCCTCGTCGTGACTTTCTGGCCGCTGGTCCAGTTGTAACGCAGGTCTTTCTGCGGATTGTACACAGTAGATGCGTCACTGCTGCTGATGACTTTCCAGTCGCCTGTTGTTCTGTCCCACGCCTTCAGATCCTTGACCACCGTGCTGCCGCGGGTGTATTCCGTGAGCCGATTGGTGGAAGAGTCGGCAATGCTGATCAGGCCGTCATTCTTGTTGCTGATAAGTTTGCCCACCTGCAGAGCCGTGTTCGTATTGTTAGTCACGCTGATGTCATAGGCACCGTCGAGGGCCACAATTTTGCCATTGCCCGTGCTGGAAATGCGGCCGCTCAGATAAATCTTGCCGCCGTGGCCATCGATATCGGGAATGACCAGTTTCTGCGTCGACGGGTTGTAATAGACATCGGGCTGGTACTTGTAGGTACCGTCCGTCTGCAGGACTTTGCCGCCCGGTTGTACGAGATAGTATGTCCCTGTCGTGATGACCGCATCGGACAGATTCTGTTTGCCCATGCGCGCCCAGCTGCGGTCCAGCTTCTGGACTTTCGGCATTACCGCATCGGAAACGGTGACTTCGTATTTGCCGTAGCCGCTCTGGATCAGGCCATTGACATTGATGTCCGACGCATTGATGTAGATGTTGTCACCGGCAATGCGCGAACCGTTGCCATTGAGCACAGTATCCTGCGTCCGGTCTTCCTGATGGACTTCCTGATGGACACGGGAGGTGTGTTCATAACCATAGGTTTCGTTGAATGCATTTACATCGCTGTTGAACTGTTTTTTGTACAGCTCTTCCGGGTTGCCGCCGATGTTGACGATGCCCTGGGTAAAGCCCTGGCTGATGCTCTTGCCGGCGGTCAGGTGGATTTCCTTGCCGTTGACTTCCGCCGTGCGGCTGCCTGCACCCTGCAGGAGGATGTTGTAGTTCTTATCTTCTACCGTGACGACGCCATTTTCCGCTTCCACGCTGCCGTTGATTTCGATATCGGCCTTCGGGACGAGTTCGGCATCGACCTTTTTGCCCGTCTTATTGTTATTGGCATCGACTTCGTCGATTTTCGCCTTGATGGCAGCCGTGCCGTAGTCGCTCTTGATGGTGACCGTGCCGCCGGTACTGATGGCAGCGTCGGTGCTGACCGTCAGATTGACGGCAGCCGCCTCATCCTGATTGGCACTCTTGATGATCGCAACGGCATCTTTGGCCAGAGATTGGCCATTGTAGTGGATTTCACCGCCCGGATTGACGGCTCGCACATCTCCCACTTTCAGATAAAGATTGGTATGGTTTTCCACAGTGGCTTCCGGACTGCCCTGGGCTTTCAAGGTACCTGCGCCTTTCAGGCTGCCTGCTTCCACCGTGATATTGCCGCCCGAAGCGACGATATCCGGCAGGACGATGGTATCCACCATAAGCCCGCTGACAGGTACCAGATACTCCTTGCCGTCTGCCCCGGTTGCCCTGGAAAGAAGGCCGAGGTTGTTGAGTTCATTATAGATGCGCGTCTGCTCATCCTGGTAGCCTTTCAGAGCCGTCAGGTCTTTGCTGTCACTGTACTGGCTGATCAACCTAGCCAGTTCATAGTAGCGTGCCATCAGGGCATTGGCGTAGTCGATGCTCGCATAGGTAATCTGCGACTTATCGATGTTACCCGAAGCGTCAATTGTCGGCTTCTGGACTGCATTTTCCTGTCCTTTGACCGCTTTGACGGCAGCCAGTTCATCTTCGTTGAGAACAACAATCTGTCCCGCCCCGCCGATGACGATCTTCTGCTTGTTCTGTGTTCCAGCCGTCACCTTGCCGTCAATCTGTACATAGTTATCCGTCGTATCGTTGATGTTGTCGGATTTTTTGCCTACCGACGTGCTGGTGAAGTTTTCATTGGCATCGCTGTGATACCAGGTATACTTCACGGACTGTTCGCGCAGGTATTTACCGGCTTCATCTGCATACGCATGGACATGGCGTACACTGGAGACGTCTGCGTCCTTGCCGACGACGACCTGATTGGACTGGGTCAGCGTATCCTTGAATTTCGGGACAGCAACGGAAAGCGCCGTCTTGTTGTAGGCTTCCGAATCGACCTGGAGATCCAGGTTGTCCATAGCTCCATTCTCGTCTTTGCCCGCGTAGAGATTGACGTCATTGAGGCTGTAGACGCTGCCCTGAACATCGACTTTGTTGGTCCGCTGCAGGGTGTTCTTCACATTCGACGAAGCACCGCCGACGGCGCCGCCCTGGGTATCGGCCACGCCTTTGGCCGTTACATTCCAGTCGTCCGAAGCCGCGAGGGTGATATCGCTGTCCACCGTATCCGTGCGCAGCGAAGTCTTCCCATCGGTCGTGATGGTATTCTTGCTGGTCAGGTTGTTGTCCACATCCACCCAGGTTGCCGCACCGGCGCCAGCCGCCTTGATATAGCCGGCCGCGTTGATCTTACCGCCCGATTCAGCTGCCAGGATCTGGCTGCCGCTGCTCGTAAGGGACGCATTGCGGGCATCCACAGTGGCCGTGCGGTTCACCGTATTATTGAGCTTAGCGCCCTGTACCGCTACACCACCATAACCGCTGCCTTCTACGGCATACGCCTTGTTCTGACCGAGATTTACCTTGCTGTCCGCCTTGGCCGTGAGCAGGCCGCCACTGGTAATCTGACTGCCCGTCAGCACGACATCAGCAGCCCCATTGGCCGTATTGTCGGCCTTGGTGGCACTGGCACCGACGACGGCTGCCTTCGTGGCATCGGCGTTCAGGTCCATATGGTCCGTCTGGGCCGACTGGATGGCCACGTCACCGTTCACATCCCAGCTGCCCTTGAGGGTAACCTTGCTGCCCGTATACGTCTTGTTGTCTACAGCACCGGCCAGGTCGCCGCTGATCATGCCGCCGCCGCTGCCGTCGGCTGTCGTCAGATTGTGCGTCGTGCCGCTGGCATTGGCGGACAGCGATTTCAGCTGCGTCTTATTGCCCTGCAGCGTAATCGTCGCAGTATTGGCATCTTTTTCCGTGCCGCTTCCCGTATAGGCCAGATTCGTGCCGCTGGCGAAAAGGCCGCCGACGGTAATGCCGCGGGCATCGGCTGCAGTCTGCGTCGTGTTGGCCGAGGTCACGTTCAGAGCCGTTCCCCTATTCTTCTTGAAGGAAACCTTGCCCATCGTCACGTCCGTATCGATATCCGTATTGGCTATCGCCGTATTGATGACGGCCGTACCGCGGCCGGCTGCTGCAAACCCCTTGACCTTGGCTTCACTGTTGTTTTCTCCATTCTGGCTTTCGGCGCTGGCTGTGATTTCTGCCTTGTCAACATCGAGAGTCGTGCCGTCAGCTATCTGGACGCCGGCTTCGCCTTTGGCAGAGGCCGTTGCCACAGACGCACTGGCACTGCCGAGAAGGGCAACAGAGAGACTGCCCGTCTCCGCCGTGACAGCCGGACGGGTCGTGGCCTGCAGGCTTGCCGTCTGACCACGGAAGACGCTGTTTTTCTTGCTGTCGCTCTGCGCGACGAGAATCTTGGATGCACCCTCGTCACTTGCCAGGGCAACGACGCCGTTGGCACCGACCAAGCCGAAGGAGCCACCATATGTTTTGGCCGTGACCACATTGGCCTTATCGGCCTGCAGGCTGGCCGTTCCCTGGGCCGTATGCAGCGCACTTCCCTTGACTGCAAGATTCACATCACTGGTATTGTCTGCCTTGGAGACAAGGGCTCCGGCCGTCACGAGGCCTGCCGTAGCGCCGTAGACCGATGAAGCCGTCTGGGACGCATCCGCTGCCTTCATCGTGATATCTTTGTTGCCGGAAGTCAGCGTAGAACCCACGGCTTCGACTTTCGTCTCACCGTTGGAGCTGCTCTGGGCATAGGCCGCACTGACAGCAGCCACACCGGCGATATTAGCCTGATACGCATCGATGCTCGTCTTGCCGCCTTGATCAGCCGTTACAGTGAGAGCGTTGTTCGCCTGCAGCGTACTGCCGCTGATGCTGACGCCGGCATCTTTCTTCGCATCGAGGACGGCAACCGTCGCACTGAGCCCTAGCGAACCCGAAACGCTGGCCGAAGCTGCTGTAATCTGGGCATCGGTCTTGCGATTAGCTCGGAGGGCCATCGTATCTGTCGTGGTGATATCAGAGTTTGTCACTGCCACCTGGGTCCCCTTGGCGTCGCTTTTGCCGGAAGAAGCGGTCACGCCAGAGGCATCGGTGGCCGCGACGCCCGTATCCCTGTTGTGGAGGGTGTCCTTGACCACCTTGCCGCTGGCTGTCGTGTCATCGGTGGTGGCCGTCTTCTGGGAATCCAGGGCCGTATTGGACCTCTTCAACGCAGCGGTCGTATCAAAAGAAGCCCCGTTATTATCGCTGCTGCCGTAGGTATCCGCCAGTTCGGTGCCGATGGAGGTCACCATCACGTTGGCATTGATGCCGAGGCCGCCCGCCGTAGCGCCCACCAGGTTCTGATTTACATCCATCTCTTCCCGGGAGGTGATGGCCGCCTTCTGAGCCTTGATGGTGCTCTTGTTCACCTCGGCCAGGGTAGAGGTGCCGATGGTGTTGACGCCCACCCCCGTAGCAATGGCGGCGCCGCCCGCACCAAGCGTAGCCGCGTTGAACTTCGTGGTCACCCGGTTATGAGCATCCACGGCAAAGTCCTGGTCGGCCGCCACGGTGCTGTTATCCACGACCGCTGCAGTCTGGCTGTTCAAATTGTTGACGGAAATCGTCGAAGCCGCCGCACCCATGGAACCAGCCACACCGGCCACGACCGTTGTTACAGAAGTGCTGCTGTCGGCTGCCACTTTCACGGAACCGGAACCAGTCTGGCCGTCTTCCTTACTTGCCGTGACATCACTGTTTATAAGTTCTGCATTGGTGGTGAAGTCATCGTTGACCACGCCAACACCAGCTCCCACGGCGCCGGAAACCATAGCCGCCGACATTGCTGCCGAAGCGCTGACCAGAGTGGTCTCATGGTCGTGTTTGGCCGAGATGTCCAGGCCCTTGTTGTTGCTGATGATGTTCTTCATGGTGGCGGTCACGGAGCCGTCCAGTTTGGTGGCGGCTGCTGTTGCCGCTACTGCGCCTGACCCGTAGATTCCGCCGGCACCGGCCACGCCGTCCGCATTGGTGACGACTGTGGACTGCTGGTCTGCCGTTACGGCCAAGTTCCGGCCGTTGACCGTCTTTTTCGCCGCATCCGTGCCGCTCAGTTCCGCAGCCGTCTCCCGGTCAAGGAGCATGGTATCCGATGCCGCGCTCACACCGGCCCCGCCATCGGCGCCGATGCCCACAGACAGGGAGCCCACATGGCTTTCGCTCTTGGTCACATCATGGGCTTTCACGGCCACATCACCGGCCATGCTGTTATCCAGCTCGGCATTGATGTCCGTGCCGGTCACCGCCGCCCGGGTGGCCCCGCCGATGTTGTTCACCGTCACCGTGCCGGCGGCACCCACGGCCACCGTGTCAGAACCGGCCAGGCCGGCTGTCAGGACCACGCTCTTCAGGTTATGCTGACCGGACGCGGTCACAGCCACGCCCTTCTGCGCATCGCCCACCGTCTCGGTCTCCTTGCCCCGGGCCTCCAGGGAACTTTCTCCCACAGTGCTTTCCACATTGCCCGTGATGGCATTGTAGCTGACGCCCATGCCGAGCCCTGCATTGCCGGCCGTACCGCTCACCGTCCCGGCATAGTTGGTCAGATTTTCCTTCCCGCTGGCCAGTACGCCGATGTTACCGCTGCTGGTCAGGGTGCTGCCCGTCACAGCAGCCTTCACATTGTTGCCAATCTGGTTCACGGCGATGTTTCCCGCAAGAGCTACCTTGCCGGCCAAAGCTGCGCCTACACCAATGGACGTAATGGTGGAATTCCCGTCTGCCTGCACGGTGGTATGCTTGTCTTTGACCGTGCTGCCGCTCATGGTGGCCGCAGTATCCTGATTGATGCGGTTGACGGCTACGCCGGCGCCGCCGGCAAAGGTGCCACTGCCTGCGCCTACCACAGCCGTACTGTTGATCTCGCTGTTGCTCGTTGCCTGTACGCTCACAACAGCAGCCTTGTCTTCATCCTTGTCGATGGAGCTGTCCTTGATTTCGGCCGAAACAGCCTTGTTGACGAGCGACGTCGCCGCTGCGCCCTGCACGGCCACCTTGCCAGCGCCGCCGACGCCCACGCCAACTGTCGTCAGGGTGGAGTTATCCGCGGCCTTCACGGTCACTGTGCCATTCTTGACATTGGTCAGCGTGGTGGAGACGAGTGCCGCGCGCGTCTTCTGCTTGGCATTCTCTGTGCCGGAAGAAGCGCCGCCCACATCGTTGTAGGCTACGGCGCCGCCCAGGGCCACCTTGCCGCTGGCACTGACGTTTCCGGCAGCAGCCACCCGCACATCGTCGCTTTCGGCTTTCACTTTCACGGCTTTGGCAGCAGTAATCACGGTATCTTTCGCGGTATTGGACCCATTTTCAGCGCGCACTTCACCGACAGCTGCTTCCGTATCACTGCCGCCATGGTTCACCACCACGGTACCGTTCACGGCTGCATTCTGGCTGGCGGCCACAGCAGCTCCGATGCCATAGATCTTGCCCGTATTCTTGCCTTCCACATCCACGCTTACACCGGTGGACGGCGTTTTCGCCGTCACGCTGCCTCCGGCCAGGTAGGCACCGATGTGGTTGTCCAGGCCATTGTAGGCCAGGGCGGCCCCGACGCCTGCCGTCTTGCCGTAGGCCACGGAACCGGCCACGTTCACAGCCTGTGAATTGCTGGCCGCTTTGACCGCCAGGGAGTCTGCCGTGATGGCCGAATCACTGGCCTTGGCAAGGACCGTGTTGTCCATATCCTGCCAGGTCACGCTGCCCATGCCGCCGAAGTCCTTGGAACCGGCGGCCACACCGGCCGACACGTTGACGGCCAGGGAATCTGCATCCGCCTCGGCCGAGACGGAATTGGCTGCAAGTGTGGCATCGGCGAGGGCTGCCGTGAAATCATTGTCGACATTGGCCACGTTGACCGCCGCTCCGGCCGCATTGCCGCTGGAGCCGGCCACCACAAAGGCGGCGCCCACGCTCAGGCTGCCCTTGTTGCCGTCGAAGTCCACTTTTTCACCGGCCGTATCCAGGCCGTTGCTGCTGTCGGAGGTCTTGTAATAGGAAGAACCGTCCGTATCCACGCCGGCATCTTCGGCAAACTGCTGATGCTCCTTGTAGTTCCCCAAAAGGTCCTGATACGGCTTGGCTTCTGCCGAACCGCTGGTGGTATCGTGCGCGCGGACCGCGATGGAATCCGCCGTCACCTTGGCACGGCCATCGATGCCGACCTTCACCGTATTGTGCAGCCCGTTGTAGACCATGGCCCCGGTAAAGGCGTTGTTCGTCCCACTGCCGCCCACGGCGACGCCTGTGGAGATGGCCGCCGTGATCTGCTTGGTGGCCAGGAGGCTCTCAGCATCAGCCGTTTTGATATTCGTATACATCCCGCCGCTGATGCGGGCATCGAGATCGTTGTTGATATCCGCCACGGTGATGCTGCCGCCCACGGCCGTACCGCCGCCGGTGGCCACATTGGCATTGACGCCGCCCGTGACCTGGAGGTCGCTCTCATAGGCCGTCAGCTTGACAGCGGCCTTCTCGTCAGCCGAAACGCCGGAAACGGTATTCTTCTCGGCGAGAGCCTTCACATCCTTGTCGATGAGGTTGACGGAAACAGATGCGCCGCCCGCGAAGTTGTTGCCGGGCTGGCTGTTCTTGGTCAGGGACAGACCGGTCCCCACTGCCACGGAAGTGCCGCCGGAAAGGGCCGTGACGTCCATGCTCTTGAGGCCCTCGACCGTGCTGTTCTTTACGGCAGATTCGATGGTATTGTCAATCTTGTTGACGCCCACGGCCCCGCTGAAGGCCGCACTCGTCCCGCTACTCTGACCCTTGCGCGCCGAGATGGCCGCACCGCCGCTGAAGGCACCGACAAAAGCAGTATCCCGGGCACCTGCCTGCAGGACGCCGTCATTGTTCAGATTGACATGTGCCCCGTCGATGACGGCCTGCGTCGTATCGCTGACGAGGTTCAGCGACACACTGCCAGCCCCGGCAAAGGCAAAGGACGGAGCCGTCTCGGATTTTGTTGGCACAGCACTCTGCGTCCCGCCCTGGGATGCTCCGGCCCCATTGACGGTGCTGATGACATTCTGTACCTTTTTCGAGACGTCATTGATTTTCCCGTTGACGGTATCCGTGAGGCTCGCCAGCTTGCCAAAGCCGTCGCCGAGCTTGTCAAGAGGCCCTTTGTCCGCTTCTGGTTTTTCGGGATCCTTGCCACTGGCCGTCACGCCGCCAGCCACACTGATGATGTTGATGAGGCCGGTGGTCTCCGCGCTCACGCCCAGCTTGGAAGCCTGGATGCTGCCGCTTTTTTCATCATCATCGGCTGCATCGATGTTCTCCACCGCCGCCCGGTTGACCACATCCACCTTGTTGATGGCCGCCGCAATGCCGGCAGCAGCCGCACCACTTCCTGCCGAGAGCGACAGGATGGCATTGTTCACATTCGTATCGTTATAGCCAGTAATGGCAATGCTGCCCTTCTTGTCCGCATCTTTAACGGCCTTCAGGACAGCGTCTTTGTCCACGAGGGTCTGATTCTTGCTGTCCGAATCGGTCATGGCCAGCATGCCGCTGATGGCGCTGCCTTCCGCCTTGCCCGCCGAGAGCATGACGCCCGTATGGAAGATGTCCGAGCTGCTCGCAAGCTCCATGTCACCGGCCGTCAGGGCTGCGCCCTTACCGACCTTGACAAGTGTATCCGTATCGAAATTCTGGTAATTCACGCTGCCGCCGATGCCGACGCCGCCGGCTGCTTCCGCATCATTCTTCCAGACTTTGTTCTTGCCGGTGATGTTGACATCCTTGATGGCTTCTTCGGCCCTCAGGTCCAGCGCATTCCCCGCCGTCAACGACGCATGCTTGCCGACCGTCACATGGCTGCCGTAATCGAAGTCGGTCGCCGTGACCGCCGCGGCCAGGGATGCCTTGGTGTCACTGCCGCCTCTCGAGACAGCAGCTGCCGAGACATTGGCATACTGATTCGGCTCCGTGAAAGCCACGGCATTCGTGACGACGGCCAGAGCATTCGTGACCACTTCACCAAAAGGCGAGGTCACATCCTGCAGCTGCGCCACAGACTGCTGGATTTTCGTGACAGCATTGAGGATTTCCCAGCCTGTCCCGGCGACGTTGCCGATCTTGTTCAGCGTGCCCTCTGCCGTCAGGTTCTTGACATTGGATGTATCCTGCAGATAGTCCGTCGTAAAGGCTGCAGCCATTCCCGTCATGGATGTCTTCAGCTTCTCCAGCTGCTCCAGGATTTCCTTGGCCTGTTCTTGCTTGGCTTCCGGCATGTTTGCAATGGCATCAATCGCCGTATTGAGCTTCTCGATGCTGCGGTCGATCTCGCGTTTCATGCGCTCCGGGCGGTGGTATTCCATGATATTGCTGCTCTGGAGGTTCAAGTTGCCGTTGGCCTTCAGCGTGGCGTGCTGATCATCCGTTCCGTCTGCTACCGTGACATCGGTCTGATTGTCCATGCCGGCGTAGACGACGCCTGTTGCGATGGTCACGGTATCCGAGCTATTGTCGCTGTTCTTGAACGAGCTCGTAGCTCCTGAAGCCGTCATCATCGTGTCGTAGACCTTCGATTCCGCCTTGGCCGTCAATTCCTGCCCGGCCTGGACGGAAGCCTTGCTGCCGATATTCACTTTGGCCTTGTTGGTTTCATCCGCCACCGTCACGGCAGCACCGGCCGAGAGCGTCTGGCCAAGCGTTGTGCTCAAGGGAACGTCGGTATTTCCGCCGTCCTTCTGAAGCTTGCTCAAGATGCCGGCGACAACCTTGTTCTCCTTGACTTTATTGCTGATGCCCGTGAGGTCTGCCGCCTTCATAGCTTCCGCTTGCAGTTTCCCCATACCCAAGTTGTTGTTGCTCACATGGGTGTTCTCATCCGTAGTATTTGTCGCCTTGATCGTGACATCGTTTTTTGCGTTGACCGTTCCCTGCACATCTACGGCACTCGTGCTCGCGTGGACCACTACATCCACGGCAGCTGTGCCCACTGTCTCATCGGCAGCTTTGGCCGTGGCCGAGGTGTTGAGCTTATGGACCGTGTCCGCCGTGACAGAAGCCGAGCCCTGCGCCGCCTCTGCCGTCCCGTTGATGGCAACCTTGGCATCATTCTTGTGGTCCGTAATGGCCACAGCAGCTGCCAGAGAAGACGAACCTGCTCCAAGTACCCCGCTCTTGACCGTCGTGCTGGCGGAATGATCCACAGCTGACTGGGCATCTGCCTTGATCTGGAGGGCTTTATCCTTGACATTGCCCTTGTCATCCACGGTATCGGCCCCGGTGGCCTTGACTTTGCCGTCAATCTGCACCGTCGCCTCATTCGTGGCCTTGGCATAGCCCATCCCCACAGCCGGAATGGCGCTGGGGACCTTGCTGACCAGCTTGCGTCCCGCAGCCGTCACGCCGGCAGTGCCATCGAGATTGGCCTCGGCCGAAACAGCCACCTGGCTGCCTTCCACCTGGGCCTCTTTCTCCACCGTCACACTGGCCTTGTTGTCGAGGATCATGACATTGGCACCGACAGGCACCACATAGCTGAGAGTATCCCCCAGATTATCCGTAACGGAATTGCCGCTGTCCACATACGTGTTGTCAGCCTTTGCCGCGAGCTCCGCTTTGCCCGCTGCCTTGACAGCCCCCTGGACTTTGATGTCAGCCACGGTCTGGGCAAAGGCGCTGGCACCAGAGGCCGAGTAGTCCTTATTGCCGTTGGTGGCTTCTGCCTTGAGCACAGCATCACCGGCCGCCGTGATGGTGCCGTAGTTCTCCACGCTGGCTGTGATGGTCTTGGGCACATTGATTTCCGGGGTCTCCGTGGTCCCGAGGATGCCTGCCAGTTTGCCAAGGTCGTTGAAAGCCTTGTCATAGGCATTGGCGTACTCCGCCCTGGCCGCCAGCACGATGTCGCCATTGCCCGTTTGCGTGGCCTGCAGATCGCCAAGATCAGCTGCCTGTTGCTGCTCAGTGTTCAGCTTGACCAGAGAGGAAAAATCCGTCACGCCCGTCTCGATGGCCGCTGTCTTCTCGATGCCACCGGCTGCTGTGCCGTCAATCGCTTCCCCTGTCAGATTCCTGCCCACGGCAATCTGCGCAGCGTAGAGCTTCACATCGTCCGCCGCGTTGATCTTGCCCAGCACGCTGATGGTGCCGCTGGGATTGAGCGGGATGAGCGGACTGCCATTCTTGATGGCATTGAGATGATCCTCAGTGGCCGCTCCTTTATCAAAAACGCCTTTCAGCGATTCATAATTCGATTCGCCGGGCAGGGATGTCGTAGCCGGTGCCATGACATAGAGGGCCCCCGTATTGATGACGCCACTCTTGCCGACGGCCATGCCCTCGGGGCTCAGGAAGAAGAGATTGCCGCCGATCGTGCCGTTCCTGATGGCATTGACCGTGCCGTTGATGTCGATGCGCGTGTTGACGAAGTTCAGGAGATTCCCGGCATTGATTGTCTCGCCTTGCTTGTGGAAGTACAGATTGGCGATATCATTGGCATCCAGCTGGAATTTCGCGAATTCATTGATGGCAATATCGCCGTGGAGTTTCTGGGCATAGATGTTGTAGACGCCACTCTCCGCAGATACCGGCTGGTTATTGACGTCTTTGATCTCCGAAGCATCCACCGCCGTGGGGCTCATCACGAGTCCTGCTGCCATCAGGGCCGAGAGGACCTTATCGGTCAGCCGATTCGCTTCGGTGCGGGTCATGCGGGCCGCATCCTTGGTGCTTGCACGCTCATTCTTTCGATTCGTATAACGTGTATAACTCATGATGATTGCCTCCTTCTTGATGGTCTAGCAGTCAGAACTGGCTGTTGAACGAGAAATGGACGCGGGCTCTGCTCTGCTCCACTTCATTGACCGTGCGGATCAGCGGGAAGCCGAGGCCGACGTTGAGGTAGGCGTGGGCACCGAGGCTACCCTTGAGGCCGAAGCCTGTGCCGGCAAGGCTGCGGTCGCCGAAGGCGCTGCTGCCCCAGACGCGGCCGCCGTCGAGGAAGAGATAGGCCTCGAGTCCTTTGGTGACGGGCACGCTGTATTCAAGGCCCATCGAGAGGCCGCCGTCACCGCCGAGCAGGCTCTCGGTGTAGCCGCGCACGCTGTACATGCCGCCGATGTAGAACATCTCGGCGGATGGCAGGTACTGCGTGCTCGAGAGCTGGCCGTCGACGCGCATGGTCCACGACTGGCCGTGCGCAAAGTGCTTGCGGAAGAGCCCATTCATGTTGTATTTGCCGAAATTGCGGTCGCCCTGCATCGTCTGTGCCTTGCCGATGGCGTAGGCGTGCTTCTGGTACCAGATGGTCGAGCGGCCGTAGTCGAGCTGGTCGTAGAACGCCTGCAGCGTCTGCACCGTGTCGTCGACCCAGGGCATGCCGAGGAAGTCCGTGCGCGAGTGCTGGTAGCCGTAGTCGAGGCCAATCTCGGAGCGCACCGTCTCGCTCGTGACGACGGGATTCATCACGAAAAGGTCGTAGGCATACGAATGGCCGCGGACTTCGAGCGGCTCGAGCGCTCCATCCGTGATGTGGACGCTGTTCGTCGTGTAGTTGACCCCGATCTTGCTGCCCATGCGGTCGAGCGGCGCCGTGTAGCCCGCGGCAAACGACTTTGTGCCCTGCGAAGCCATTGTGCTCAGGAACAGCACATCGCGGTTGCCCGTCAGGCTGCGGTCCTGCCAGAAGAAGCCGCCGCGGTAGAGGCCGCTCGACTTATTGCCGGCATTGTCGGCAACGATGCCGAACTGGTACAACTGCGGCTCGCGGACGGCGATGACGTAGTCCGTCGTGCCGACCTCGGCGCCCGCCTTCATCACGATGTGCAGCTGAGCGTCGTTCGTCGCGTTGAAGCGCAGCAGCTCTTCGTTGAGGTCATGGATGTTCGCGACTTCGCCCTTCTTCAGCGAGAGGCGGTGGCGGACGTAATCCTCGCGCGTCGTGCGGTTGTCCGTCAGACTGACCTGCCCCGTCCGCCCCTCGATGAGCTCAATCTTGACGACGCCGTCGTGGATCGTCTGCGGCCCGAGGAAGGCCCGGCAGGTCATATAGCCTCTTTTCTGATAAAGCGCATTTATCTGATTTATCAAGGTATAGAGGTCCGCTAGCTTGACCTCATGGCCGACGTACGGCGCGGCGAGCTGCTGCAGCTCGTCATCCGTCAGCACGGACGAGGCGCTCCACTCGATCTTCTTGAGCGGAAACGAGATATTGCCGCCCTGCTGCGCTTCCGGCACATCGGCGCCCTCGACGCCTGCTGTATTGTTCTCCTTGGCTAGGCGCTCGCGCGCCTGCTGTTCTTCGAGATACTGGCGCGTGCGGCTCAGCTGTGCGCCCGAAT
>ENA-OROH01001455-OROH01001455.1-human-gut-metagenome-genome-assembly--contig:-NODE-1455-length-22115-cov-4.919447_pt1 | contig 22115 bp, 15 predicted proteins | sample MGYA00242125_ERZ509042 | MGnify/ENA primary metagenome ERZ509042 (study PRJEB26280, sample SAMEA2338738) | human gut metagenome | biome: human gut; feature: human-associated habitat; material: faeces... | reverse complement strand
TTACCGGGCGTCTGTCTCCTAATGAATTAAATAGTAATTTCCCACATCTTGTGATACAATTATATGATAATGTCTAAATTTAAGGATTTATTTCTGATAGTAGAGGGTGGACATTTTTCAGATAGAGAAATAAAGAAAGAGAACAAAAAGAAAGTTAGAGGAAAGGATATGACAAAGTTTTTTGTGAAGAAGCCATATTTTGTATTGGTGACCGTAATCATTGTCCTGGTTATTGGTTTTGTCAGTCTCGGTGAGATGCAGACAGATCTTTTGCCGAAAATGGAACTCCCATACATGGCTGTGATTACAACGGAAGTGGGTGCTTCTCCGGAAAAGGTGGAAAGTGATGTTGTTAAACCGATGGAGAGTACGCTTGGTACGATTAACGGCGTGGAGAAGCTGACAAGTACTTCGGCAAATAATTATGGAATGTTGATGTTAGAGTTTGCAGAAGATACAAATATGGAGGCAGCTTTGGTTCGTGTATCGAAAGCGCTGAATTCATTAGATTTGCCGGAGGGCTGCGGAACACCCAATATCATGGAAATCAGTGCGGATATGATGGCAACGATGTATGCCAGTGTCAGTTATGAGGGAAAAGACATTAAGGAACTGTCCAGTTTTACGGAGCAGACGGTAAAGCCGTACCTGGAGCGTCAGGATGGTGTTGCCAGTGTATCTGCGAATGGCTTGATACAAGATCATGTGGAGATCCGACTGAATGAGAAGAAAATTGACCGGATGAATGATAAGATTCTCGGACAGACGAATGATAAGCTCCTTGAGGCGAGTGATAAGATTGAGGAGGCGAAGGCTTCTTTAAAAAAGAGTAAGGAACAGTTAAAGAAGCAGGAAAAGACGCTGAGCAGCAAGCAGGAAGAGACGAATACAAAGCTTGCAGAGGCACAGACAAAGCTCGCAGAAGCGTTATCCCAGAAAGCAGCATATGAGGCGGAACTTAACAGCTTAAAAGCGAGTCAGAGTGCATTAAAAGCGGAGAAGAAAGCATATAAAGATGCAGGTTTAGAGAAGACGTATAAGATGCTGAATAACACATTCAAAAGTTTGAATGCGACAATGGGAGAGGCTGCAAAGCAGATGGGAATTACGATTCCGTCTTCTGTAAAAGAAGCAATACAACATCCAAAGCAGTTTGAAGCCTTTGTTTCCTGGATGGAGCAGATGGGGTATGGTGAACAGTTTTCCAAGCTGACAATAGATTCATTAAAACAGATGTATAAGGCAGTGGAGGTTCGCCTGCCACAGATTGATACTGAACTTTCTAACCTGCAAGTAAAAATTAAGGTACAGAAAGCGATTATTGATAAATTAAATGAACAGATGAAAGGCTTAGATGAGCAGCAGTCAAAGCTTATTGCAGGCGGATATTCAGCCGCTGCAGGATTTGGTTCTGGACAAGCACAGATTGCGGCAGGTAAGACACAGATAGAATCTGCGGAAAAAGAGTTAAAGGATTCAGAAGATAAACTGGAAGATTCCCGAAAGGCGGCAAGAGAGAATGCAAATATTGATACCCTTTTAAGTCTCGATACACTGTCTGCAATGATTTCAGCACAGAACTTTTCCATGCCGGCAGGTTATATTGAGGATAAGAGTTCACACCAGTGGCTTGTGGAAGTCGGAGATAATTTTACCAATGAAAAGCAGCTTAAAAACCTTGTTCTCACAAAGATTGACGGAGTGGGAAAGATTCGGGTAAAAGATATTGCTGATATCACAGTAGTGGATAATCAGGGAGATGCTTATTCTAAGGTTAATGGAGAAAATGCGATTCTTTTATCAGTATTTAAAGGAAGTACTGCAAATACGAGTACCGTATCCAAGGGAATTCAGAACTCTTTTAAAGATTTAGAGAAAAAATATAAAGGACTTTCCTTTACCACGATAATGAATCAGGGTGATTACATTAACATTATTATAAAGAGTGTATTGAGCAGTATCCTTTTAGGAGCAGTACTTGCAATTATTGTACTTGCTCTTTTCTTAAAAGATATCCGCCCGACAATCGTTGTTGCATTCAGTATTCCGTTTAGTGTATTATTTGCTATTATTATCATGTATTTTACGGGAATTAATATTAACGTTATGTCGTTGGCCGGGCTTTGTCTTGGTATCGGTATGCTCGTAGATAACTCCATTGTAGTAATGGAAAATATTTACCGTTTTCGAAATGAAGGAATGTCGGCATCAAAGGCAGCGGTGAGGGGAACAGCGCAGGTAGCAGGGCCGATTCTTGCATCCACGATTACAACAATCTGCGTATTCCTGCCGATGGTATATACTTCGGGTATGGTAAGCCAGCTTTTAATGCCGTTTGCATTTACCATTTCCTATGCATTAATTGCTTCTTTATTAGTGGCACTTACTGTTGTGCCGACAATGGGTTCTGTGCTTCTTAGAAAAACAAAAGATGTAAAACAGCCGTGGTTTGATAAGATAAAAGATGTGTATGGAAAAGTGTTAGAACTGGCTCTCCGATTTAAGATTGTTCCGTTAGCGATTTCTATTGTACTTCTTGTACTTTGTGTGATGCAGAGTATGCGGACGGGAATTGTTATGATGGATGACATGGACAGTAATCAGATTGCAGTCAGTATGACATTAGATGATAACGTAAAAAAAGAAAATGCTTACAAGACAGCAGATGAGGTTATGGAAATTCTAACTGGAGTAGACGGCATTAAAAAGGTTTCCGCCCTTGATGGGAATGCCAGTGTAACTTCCAGTATGCTCGGAACAGGAACGACAGATAATTACACAAGCTTCAGCTTTAATATCATCACAGAAGATAATATAAAGACAACAAAGGAATTTCGCAAAATCCGAAAAGAAATCGAGAGCAAAACTAAAAGAGTAAAATGTAAGGAAATCACGGTTTCTTCTTCTGCAATGGGCGATATGTCAAGTCTTTCCGGTGGAGGGCTTTCTGTCAACGTATATGGAGAGGACCAGCAGAAGTTAATTAAAATCAGTGAAGATGTTATCAAGATGATGAAAGAGATTTCCGAAGTAAAAACAGCGTCAAATGGTATTGAGTCCGCTGACAAAATGCTTCATTTGAAAATTGACCGCAATAAAGCGGCAGAACATGGACTGACTATCGCACAGATTTATCAGGAAATATTGAAACATACTACAACGGAGAAAAATGCGATTACGCTCAACATGGATGAGAAAGATGTGGAAGTCAACCTCATTAATGAGACGGATAAACTCACCTATGAAAATATTTTAGATATGAAAATAGAAACAACCGAGAAAAACAGTGATGGTGAGGATGAAAAACATACATATAAACTGTCTGATTTTGCTTCTGAAGATGATGGATACAGCATGGACAACATCACCAGAGAAAACCAGAAACCATATCTTACCGTAACGGCAGAAATTGATGAAAATGCAAACGCAACCCTTTTATCAAGAAAGTTACAGAATAAGATTGATAAATACAAAGCGCCAGGCGGCTATGAAGTAGAACTTTCCGGTGATGCCACACAGACAACAGATATGTTAAAACAGATGGGAAAAGCATTAGCACTTGGATTCATGCTCATTTATTTAGTAATGGTTGCACAGTTCCAGAGCCTTTTATCCCCATTTATCGTTATCTTCACTGTACCATTAGCGTTCACAGGAGGAATGATCGGACTTGGATTTTTTGGAATGTCCATCTCCGCAATGGCGTTGATGGGATTCATGATTTTAATGGGAACCGTTGTAAACAATGGTATTGTGTTCGTTGATTACGTCAACCAGCTGCGAATAGGTGGCATGAGTAAACGGGAAGCCCTGATAGAAACAGGAAAAACAAGAATGCGCCCCATTCTCATGACTGCACTCACCACAATTCTCTCCATGAGTGTTATGGTATTTTCACAGGATGCCGGAAATGCGATGCAGAAGGGAATGGCAGTGGTAGTTGCATTTGGACTGCTCTATGCAACATTGATGACCCTATTTATCGTTCCAGTCATGTATGATATTCTCTACCGCAAACAACCCAAAGTGATTGATGTGGAGGATTCTGATTTGTAGCGTGGGCTGTCTTTGGCTGTCTATATAAATTCAGAACTCATATTGGAGGGATTTGAGGAAGGCTTTAGAGGGGTATGGCTTTCTGGAAAGTTGGTTTTAACTATTAGTGGAAATCATAAATCAATGTGCTATTATAACAATAGTTTAAGTGTCAACCTTATGGTATTTCATTTCTTGAATATTCTATATCGCCAATCTCCTTCCTCAAATTTCTCAAAAATAATTTCTGAATTTCCTTTAACTGTCAAAGACGATCCTTCGACGGATTTGAAAATTATTCCAAAATAGATTGCATTTTTTCTTGCCCATCCAAAGCACAGCCCACAGTAAATAAAAGAAACTATATTTGTGGCCTCGGAGCAAGGTTTGGATACTCGCGTGTATAAGCGAGTATCCAAACCGCCGCGACTAAAGTCACAAATATAGTTTCTTTTATTTTCTGTGGGCGTCTATTACTGTGCAAATCAAAATTTAGAAAAATTTATCATATAATCCAAAGAAGAAGATAAACAGTACAATTAGCGGAAGGATGTAAGTAATATATCCTCGCATCCAGTTCTGCATCTTAAGCCCCTTTCCCGTGTTGGCTTCTGTAGTAAAGTTCTTCCATCCCCATCCGTATCGGCTTGTACAGAATAAAAGATATACAAGGGAACCGAGTGGAAGGAAGAGGTTACTTACTAAGAAGTCCTCAAAATCAAGTACAGCACCGCCAAATACAGCAAATCCATCCCAGCTCCATAAGTTATATCCAAGTACGCATGGAATAGAAAGTAAGATAATAGCGATGGCATTGACAAAGCTTGATTTCTTTCTGCTCCATCCAGTTAATTCCATACCGCAGGAAATGATATTTTCAAATACGGCAAGAATCGTGGAAAATGCGGCAAAGGACATAAATACGAAGAATAGGCTTCCCCATAATCTTCCCATAGGAATATGGTTAAAGATATTTGGCAGAGTGATAAAAATAAGCCCTGGTCCGGAAGTCTGGTCTACGTTAAATGTAAAGCAGGCAGGGAAGATAATCAGTCCGGAAGTGATTGCTACGAATGTGTCTAAGAGAGCGATGTTTAAAGACTCTCCAAGTAAAGAGCGTTCCTTTCCGATATAACTTCCGAAGATTGCCATGGCGCCGATACCAAGACTTAATGTAAAGAATGCCTGGTTCATGGCACCGGTAATCGTTTTAATGATTCCGATTTCTTTCATTCGTCCAAAGTCAGGAATTAAGTAAAAACTTAAGCCTTCCTTTGCACCGTCCATAAAAAAGCTGTTGACAGCAAGGACAATCATAATAAGGAGAAGGGAAATCATCATTACTTTTGTTACTTTTTCAAGTCCATTCTGTAATCCAATGGAACATACTAAAATACCGGCGATAACGACAACAACCATCCAGAATCCCATAACGAGCGGCTGACTGAGCATCGTGTTAAACTGTTCGGATACTGTCTCGGAATCAAGTCCGGTAAACTTTCCAGTTGCGGTCAGATAGAAGTAATGAAGCATCCATCCGGAAACGGTTGTGTAGAACATCATTAACAGATAACATCCGATTAATGTGATGTAACCGTGGATATGCCATTTCTGTCCTGGTTTCTCCAAAGCGTAGTAAGCTTTTACAGGACTTTTCTGACTTGCTCTTCCAACGGCAAATTCCATTGTCATAATAGGAAGTCCGAGCATGAGCAGGAAAATGAGATAGAAGAGTACGAATGCACCGCCGCCTCCCTGCCCAGCCATGTAAGGGAACTTCCATACATTTCCGATTCCAATTGCACAGCCGGCGGAAATCAGAATGAATCCAAGACGAGAACCTAATTTTTCTCTTTCTTTCATAAATACCTCCCTGATGATGCACTCACGGAGTTTTCCTGTATTTGATTTTGAAAATAGCTTTTTGGTGGCTGAATTCAAATTTTATTAATGTTATGCATCATATTTATTTTATAAATTTGAGTACAACCAATCAAAAAATAACAAAATTAAATATAGAATAATTCCGAGATTACAAAAAATGCTTCAAAAATTATATAGTTTAGGCACTAAAATGTCAAGAATTACTTTCCTTGATTTTATGGGATTCTCTGTTATAATTATAATCATGGGATAATGAGAACAATTTCAGATTATAGAGGATTTTTACATGTGATTTTATGAATTGTTTCTGAAATAGTTATTTGAATTTTTATATAGTAAAATGTCAGGAGGAGAATGGTGTGGGAAGGAAATGTGTCGGCTTTGTAGAAGCCGTCGGTCTTGCAGCAGCCTTGCAGGCAGCGGATACCATAGCAAAAAGTGCCAATGTCAGGCTTTTAGGATATGAGTATAGTGGATATGATGGACATATTCTTATTAGTTCGAAGGAAATGCTGGAGCAATCAAGGCAGCGGCAGAAGCAGCAGTCGTTGCAATTCATAAGGTACATACGGACTTTGACCAGACAACGGCTGTGAATCTGGAAAAGACAGGACTGGATGAAGCAGTATATGATGTTTTAGTTCATAACAAGAATACAGTAGGAGATCCGTTACAGATAGCCTCCGGCAAGCGGCCGCAGGGTACAAATCGGCAGGCAAAGTGGGTTGGCCACTGGGAGCAGAAAGGCTGTTATATCCGAGAATAGTACTATGCAATATGTTTACATAATGGTATAATAAAAACAGTAATATGTCATAAAATATAACACAACCGTGGGACACACGGGGATAGCTCGCATATGCTTAGCACAGTAGTGCTATCGAACGAGAACCAAACTTGCCGAGGTTGGGAAGCCCCACCTATACAGGCGGGGAGGATGTCACAACAGACAAAAAGGAAAGCGAGGGGAACGGATGCAGGCAGATGAAACAATGACAAAGCAGGAATCAGAAGAGATGATAAAGCAACTTGAAAAAGTATTCGACATTGTGCGTTTGCTTGATGAAGAAACTCTCTATGGAGGCAGTGGTATTGAGTCAGAGGGCGGCGAGGTATGCCAGTGCTATTCTTTCTGGGGAAGGAATGAAGTTTGTGAGAACTGTATTTCATTAAAAGTAATGCAGGATAAAGTACAGCGCACGAAGCTTGAATTACTTGGACAGGATTTTTATCAGGTAATTTCGAAATATGTAAAGATAGATGGTAAGCCATATGCGATGGAAATGATCAGCCGTCTTGACAGAGAAGTTCTGGTAGATGATGATGGAAAGAATCAGTTATTGAGTGAGATTAGCGGATATAACGATAAGCTTTACAGAGATGCACTGACAGGCGTATATAATCGCAGGTATTTTGAAGAGAAGATTAAGACAACACGTTTTTCAGCCGGAGTTGCCATGATAGATCTGGACGATTTTAAAATTTACAATGATACCTATGGCCACGAAGCAGGAGATATGGTATTAGATACTGTTGTACAGATCATAAAGAAGAATATCCGTAAGAGCGATATACTCATAAGATATGGTGGTGATGAGTTTTTACTTTTATTGCCGGATATCAAGGGAGATGCTTTTGAGATTAAGCTGCGCCAGATTCAGGAAAGAGTTCATACAGCAGCAGTTCCAGGATATTCACAGCTTCGTCTTTCTGTGAGTGTTGGAGGTGTTTTATCAAATGGAGAGAAGATAGAAGATGCAATCCGACGTGCAGACAAGTATATGTACCAGGCAAAGATGACAAAGAATAGCGTAGTTACAGAACAATCTAAGATCTGTACTGAAGATAAAGAAACTGGAAGAAAAGGCGGGCAAAAGATTCTTATTATCGATGATTCGGAAATGAACCGCATGCTTCTTTCAGAAATGCTTGGAGAAGAATTTGATATTTTAGAGGCGGAGAATGGAAAAGAGGGACTTGAAATTCTTCAACAATATGGTACAAGCATTTCCATTGTACTCTTAGATATTGTTATGCCAGTCGTGGATGGATTTGAAGTTCTTGACTTCATGATAAAGGAACATTGGAATGAAGAAATTCCGGTTATCATGATTTCCAGTGAAAATTCGCCGGATACCATGTGAAGAGCATACGAGATGGGCGTTGTCGATTATATCAGTCGGCCATTTGATGCAAGAGTAGTATATCGAAGAGTGCTGAATACTATCAAGTTCTATGCAAAACAGCGACATCTTGTTACGTTAATTACGAATCAGGTATATGAAAAAGAAAAGAATAATCGGATGATGATCAGTATATTAAGCCAGATTGTGGAGTTCCGTAATGGAGAAAGCGGCCAGCATGTGCTTAATATCAATATTCTCACTGGACTTTTATTAGAAAGTCTTGTACAAAAGACAGATAAATATCATTTGAATGGGTCAGACAGGCTGCTTATTATAACGGCATCTGCACTTCACGATATTGGAAAAATTGGCATCAGCGATAGAATTTTAAATAAAGCAGGAAAGCTGACAGAGGAAGAATTTGAAGTCATAAAAAGACATCCGATTATTGGCGCATCTATTTTAAAGAATCTGGCATTACACCAGGATGAACCAATAGTAAAAGTTGCTTATGAGATTTGCCGCTGGCATCATGAACGGTATGATGGAGGAGGCTATCCGGACGGCTTAAAAGGAGAACAGATTCCTATTTCCGCTCAGATTGTATCGTTGGCAGATGTGTATGATGCATTAGTGAGTGATCGCATCTATAAGAAGGCCTATTCTCATAAAGAAGCGGTTAGAATGATATTAGCCGGAGAATGTGGGGCATTTAATCCACTTCTTTTAGAATGTCTCGAAGAGATTCAAGGGAAAATAAAGGAAGAACTTGAAGTTCAGGATGTTCCAGAAATTTCACCAGTACCAGTACAATGTCCGATTTCAGAAATATCAGAATTATCCATGCCAGAAGACAAAAAGTAAGAAATGTTAAGTAAAATGAAGAAGAATTAAGGAGAACGACAATGACAGTAAAAGAATGTTATGAACAGATGGGGTCTGATTACGAGAGTGTTTTAGGAAGAATGGGCAGCGAAGCCATGATTAAACGTTTTGCCTTAAAGTTCTTACAAGATCCAAGCTTTAATAATTTAAAAGAAAATCTGGAAAAAAATGATGGCGAAGAAGCGTTCCGCGCAGCACATACATTAAAAGGTGTATGCTTAAACCTCGGATTTGATGAACTCTACGAAGCAAGCGCAGAAATCACTGAAAAGTTAAGAGGAAAAGAAACAGCCGGAAGTGAAGATATGTTCCAGAAAGTAGAAGAAAAATACCAGAAGACAGTCAACGCAATCAAAGGTTTAGAGTAACTTCTGCTTTGCCGCAGGCAAAGGGAGACACCCTCAGAGAATAATCCTTATTTGTGACTTTAGTCGCAGCGTGTTGAATACTCGCTCTGCCCGCCCGTATCCAACACTTGTTCCGAGGCCACAATAAGGATTATTTTATTCTCTGAGGCTGTCTTTGGCAGTTGAAGAACAGTCAGAATTTTATTTATTTTGTGATACAATGCTTCAAAATAAACACTTTAAATGAAAAAGCAGGATTATGATGAGTTTGTTATGGATATTTTGAAGAAATAAAATTACAAGGAGAGTTTAGATGAATACAAATAATATTCAGAAAGTAAATTATCAAAAGATATTGGATAAAATCACAGATAAAATTGAGAAGGAGTGTGCTGAGGGAGAAAATCGCCCAGCTCTTTTCCTTCATGCATGCTGCGCGCCTTGCAGCAGCTATGTTCTTGAATATCTGACAAAGTATTTTAAAATTACGATTTTTTATTATAATCCCAATATCACACCAGAAACAGAATATACCAAAAGGGTAAAAGAGCTTCAGCGTTTTATTCATGAAGCAGGTTATGAGGAAGATGTTACTTTCGTAGAAGGTGATTATGACCCACAGGTATTTTTTGATATGGCAAGGGGAATGGAAGACTTGCCGGAAAGAGGACTTCGCTGTTATCACTGCTACGCACTTCGTATGGAAGAAGCCGCGAAGAAAGCTGCAGAGATGGGAGCGGATTATTTTTCGACAACCCTTTCAATCAGCCCGCACAAAAATGCCCAGTGGATTAATGAGATTGGAGAAAAACTTGCTGATAAATATGGGGTGAAACATCTGCCATCTGATTTTAAGAAAAAAGGAGGGTATTTACGTTCTATTGCATTGTCTGAGGAATACCATCTGTATCGGCAGGATTATTGCGGATGTGTGTTTTCGAAGAGGGATTCGGAGGTGCCGAAACAGACGAACTCAGTAATAAAAATAGCACCTACCCCCACGAGGATGCTCAATAACATATAGAGAAAAGCCACTTTCGGATGTCCGCTTTTCATCAGAGTTGCAGATTCTAAAGCAAAGGTTGAAAAGGTAGTAAATCCCCCACAAATTCCAGTCTTTAAGAAAAGTACGAGCTTTGGATTCGGAATTGATCCTTTTGAGGCGAGCATGGCAACAAAAGCGATAGCAATACAGCCCGCTGAGAATGAAATAATCCTTATTTGTGGCCTTGAAGCAAGTGCTGGATACGAGCGAGTATTCAACACGCTGCGACTAAAGTCACAAATAAGGATTATTTTCATTCTCAGCGGGCGTCTATTTGCCTGCGGCAAATCAGAGTTTAAGACCTGCCAGCAAAGCTCCTAATCCTGTTGTTGCATCGCCTTCATCTTTATAGCTTACAACTTCTTCGCCGCTTGTATCTTCCTCTTCCGGAGCAACTTCCTCTAAAGCCTTCATGCTGAGACTAATCTTGCCATTCTCAACTTTTAATACTTTAACATTGACTTCCTGCCCAGCTTTTAAAACTTCTGCTGGAGATTCGATACGTTTCTGTGCGATCTGAGAAATGTGTACCAGACCGGAAATGTCATTGCCGAGATCAACGAAAGCGCCGTAAGGCATGAGAGATTCTACTTTACCAGTAAGAACAGCGCCAGCTTCAATTGCGTTGATACGCGCTTCTTTTTCTGCCCGCTTTTTATCGTAAAGAACTTCTTTTACAGATAATACGAGACGATTCTTTTCTGGGTCAGCTGTGATAACTTTCGCTTCAACAGTCTTTCCAAGATATGGATTTGTGTCTTCTACATAACCAATTTCAAGATGGGATGCAGGAATAAAACCGCGAAGCCCATCAACATAAACGATAACACCTTTATTTACGATACCGCCGACTTTTAAAGTAAGAACAGTACCATCCTCTAAATACTGCTGTACTTTATCCCAAGCGTTAAATCCAGTTTCTTCTTCTGTAGCCTCTCCCTCATTCTCCACAACATTCAGTGTTTTAAGAGATTCGTCAATTTCTTTTTCGAAATCTGCCATTGATTCACTCATGATATCATCCTCTTTTCTTAAAAATAAATTACTATAAATCAGTTAGTTTCCTGACAACTATTATAACATAAGTTCGAATACTTTGACAAAAAAATTAAATTCGATATATAATCATATTATAACAAATTTGAGTTACAGAGAGCAGAGGGTAAAAAAGTGAAGAAGCCAGCTGCGCTCATCTGTGCTACGGATGATACAGGAAAAACCAGTCAGTCAGATACAGGTTAATCCGTATGAATTTATCGAACGAGAGAGTGTGAGATGAGATTTTAATGTTGAGTCATTTGTTTGTCACGGCATTCTCTCCACAGAATACTATAATAAAAAACGCAGGTGTTTATTATGCCAGATGTAGGAACCTTACAGGTATCTCTTGTTTCCAACCGGGGAAAACGCCCGATTACGGATGCTGCAGTGGAGATTTCTTCTGCGGGGGAACCGGATAAAATATTAGAAGTATTAAAAACAGATTTGTCGGGACAGACAGAAGTGATTGAGTTAGAGACCCCTCCTTTAGAATATTCAATGGAACCAGGACTGAATCAGCCATACTCAGAGTATAACTTAAAAATAACAGCTCCAGGATTTGAGCCAGTGGAAATTGCAGGAAGTCAGATGCTTTCCGGGCAGCTTGCTTTGCAGGATCTCTCTTTGGAACCGACAATTACAGAAACGGCTTCGTATGAAGTTTTTGCAATCGGCCCGCACACATTATATGGAGATTATCCACCAAAAATCGCAGAGAGCGAGGTTAAGGATATTCAGGCAACAGGCGAGGTTGTATTGAGCAGAGTTGTAATCCCGGAGTATGTTATAGTACATGATGGAGCCGTTTCTGATAATACGGCAAAGAATTATTATGTACTATATAAAGATTATATTAAAAATGTAGCTTCCTGCGAAATTTATTCTACATGGCCAAAAGAAACTTTGAGGGCAAATATATTGGCGATTATGTCATTTACGTTAAACAGGGTTTACACTGAATGGTATCGGGGAAAGGGAAAAGACTTCACCATCACATCATCCACCGCCTTTGACCAAAAGTGGATTAACGGCAAAAACACCTATGATTCCATCAGCAATGTAGTAGATGAAATTTTCAATTCCTACCTTTCAAGACCAGAAGTGACACAGCCAATACTCACACAGTACTGTGACGGCAAGCGGGTAAGCTGTCCGGAGTTTATGAGCCAGTGGGGTTCGAAGGCATTAGGGGATGACGGGCTTTCTGCGATTGAGATTTTAAGATACTATTATGGGGATGATATGTATATTAATGAAGCGGAGACGATTTCAGGAATTCCGGCGTCATATCCGGGATATGAGCTGACAATTGGAGCTTCGGGACAAAAAGTGAGACAAATGCAGGAACAGCTCAATGTAATTGCAGGGGACTATCCATTGATTCCAAAAATCAGGGTGGACGGCATTTATGGACCGGCAACAGCAAATTCTGTAAAGATTTTTCAGAAGATTTTCCATTTGCCGGAAACGGGAGTTGTGGACTTTGCAACGTGGTATAAAATTAGTCAGATTTATGTCGCAGTAAGTCGAATTGCGGAGCTGAAATAATTTCTTGCTGACAGAAAATTAGTTATCGGAATTATGCACAAAGCAACATGGTAATAAGGGGGGGAATGGGCGGCGAAAGATAGAAATTGTAGTTTTTCGCTGTTCCTCTCTTGTAATTGCATTCGATGTATGCTAGAATTTGTACAATTTAAGTATTTATGCAAAGAGCGGCAACGTAGATGTCAGTTTTTTTCGCAAGTCTGAAAAGACACGTTCCCGGCCGATTTGTTTGATAAGCATAGTTTTCGCACAATGAGCCGGGGGAACCCGTCTTTTTTTTTGCAAAGAACTGTAATTAGGGGTGACTTACTCCAGTGCTGTTTTTGCATTTTCCTTAATATGCAGTTGCAAATGATTGAATATAGAAAGGAACGTGAATCATGAAGGCATTTCTAATCTTAGAAGACGGAACTGTGCTGACCGGCGAAAGCTTTGGAGCAGCCAGAGAGGTAATCAGCGAGGTAGTTTTTAATACTTCTATGACAGGATATCTGGAGATATTGACAGACCCATCCTACGCAGGACAGTCCGTTGTTATGACTTACCCATTAATTGGTAATTACGGAATCTGTATGGAAGACATGGAGTCCATTCATCCGTGGCCAAAAGCTCTTATTGTAAGAGAATGTGCAAAACTGGCAAGCAACTTCCGTAACGAGATGACATTAGATGAATTCTTAAAGAAATATGATGTTCCGGGAATTTCAGGAATTGACACCAGACATCTGACACGTATCTTAAGAGAGTACGGTGTTATGAACGGAATGATTACAACAAGAGAAGATTTCGACCTGGACGAAGTAGTAAAGCAGTTAAAAGAATATAAAGTACAAGGTGTTGTTCGTGAAGTTAGCTGTAAGGAAAAGAGAGTGCTTCCAGGAGATGGTTTTAAAGTTGCCCTCATGGATTTTGGAGCAAAGAAGAATATTGAGAAGTCTTTAAATAAGCGTGGATGCGAAGTTACGGTTTACCCTGCTTACACAAAGGCAGAAGAGATTATCGCAGCAAATCCAGATGGAATTATGCTTTCGAACGGTCCTGGAGATCCAAAGGAATGTGTGGAGATTATCGAGGAGCTTAAGAAGTTATTTGCTACGAATATTCCAATTTTTGGTATTTGTCTTGGACATCAGCTCATGGCACTTGCCAACGGCGCAGATACAAAGAAGATGAAATACGGACATCGTGGAGCCAACCATCCGGTAAAAGATTTAAAAACAGGAAAGGTTTATATTTCCTCACAGAACCATGGATACATGGTAATGGAAGATTCTCTGAACAGAGATATTGCAGAAGTAAGCTTTATTAATGTAAATGATGGTACATTAGAGGGAGTTCACTATCTTGGAAAGAACGTTATGACAGTACAGTTCCATCCGGAAGCTTGTCCTGGGCCAAACGATTCCGAATTTTTATTTGAAGAGTTTATCAATATGATGGAGGTTGCAAAAGATGCCTAAGAATACCAGTATTAAAAAAGTCCTTGTAATTGGTTCCGGTCCTATTGTTATCGGACAGGCTGCAGAGTTTGACTACGCGGGAACACAGGCATGTCGTTCCTTAAAAGAGGAAGGAATTCATGTTGTCCTTGTTAACTCTAACCCTGCAACAATCATGACAGATAAAGATATCGCAGATGAAGTATACATTGAGCCATTAACACCAGAAGTTATCAAGAAGCTCATTTTAAAAGTTTCTCCGGACAGTCTTCTTCCAACATTAGGTGGACAGGCAGCGTTAAATATCGCTATGGAGTTAGATGAGTGTGGTTTCTTAAAAGAGCACAAAGTAAAGCTTATCGGTACAACAGGTAAAACAATCCGTAAGGCTGAGGACAGAGAAGAATTTAAAGAAACAATGGAAAAGATTGGAGAGCCAATCGCACCAAGCCAGATTGTTACGAATGTAGAAGATGGTCTGGAATATGCGCAGAAGATTGGATATCCGGTTGTTCTTCGTCCGGCATACACTCTTGGAGGAAGCGGCGGCGGAATCGCAGATAATGAGGAAGAATTCGTGGAAATCATCCAGAACGGTCTTCGTTTGAGCCGTGTAGGCCAGGTATTAGTAGAGAAGTCCATCGCAGGATGGAAGGAAATCGAGTACGAAGTAATGCGTGACGGAAATGGAACATGTATTACCGTATGTAATATGGAGAACCTTGACCCGGTTGGTGTTCATACCGGTGACAGTATCGTAGTTGCTCCTTCTCAGACTTTAGGAGATAAAGAGTACCAGATGCTCCGTAATTCCGCATTAAATATCATTGACGAACTTGGTGTAGAAGGTGGATGTAACGTACAGTTCGCTTTAAATCCAGATACATTTGATTATTGTGTAATCGAGGTTAACCCTCGTGTAAGCCGTTCTTCTGCATTAGCTTCTAAGGCAACTGGTTATCCGATTGCCAAAGTTACTGCAAAGATTGCGCTTGGTTACCACTTAGATGAGATTAAGAATGCCGTAACAGGTAAGACATTCGCAAGTTTTGAGCCAGCACTTGACTATTGTGTAGTAAAGGTTCCAAGACTTCCATTTGATAAGTTCATTTCTGCCTCCCGTCATCTGACAACACAGATGAAGGCAACTGGTGAGGTAATGAGTATCTGCACTAACTTTGAAGGTGGTCTCATGAAGGCTCTCCGTTCCTTAGAGCAGCATGTAGACAGCCTGATGCATGGCGATTTTGACAAGTTAAGCGACAAAGAATTAGAAGAACATCTTCATATTGTAGATGACCTTCGTATTTACTGTATCGCAGAGGCACTCCGCCGTAAAGTGAATCCACAGAAGATTCATGACATTACAAAAATTGATTTATGGTTCATCGATAAGTTAAATAACATCGTTGAGATGGAAGCAAAACTTAAGAACGCAGAAGAATTAGACCGTGACCTTTTACTTAAAGCAAAAGAAATGGAATTCCCTGATAAAGTTATCGGAGAGCTTATCGGTCAGAGTGAAGAATATGTAAAGAACTTAAGAAGACAGATGGATATCGTTCCTGCCTACAAAGTTGTTGATACTTGTGCGGCTGAGTTTGCAGCAGAAACACCATATTATTACTCTTGTTTTGGAAGCTTTAATGAAGTAGAAGAAACTTCTGATAAGAAGAAGATTATGGTACTGGGTTCTGGTCCGATCCGTATCGGACAGGGTATTGAGTTTGACTACTGTTCTGTACACAGTGTATGGGCATTTAAAGAAATGGGTTACGAGACGATTATCGTAAATAATAACCCTGAAACAGTAAGTACTGACTTCGATATCGCAGATAAGCTTTACTTCGAGCCTTTAACAGAGGAAGATGTAGAACATATCGTAGAATTAGAGAAACCGGACGGAGCAGTTGTACAGTTTGGTGGACAGACAGCTATCAAGTTAACAGAAAAGTTAAATAAAATCGGTGTTCCAATTCTTGGTACAAGTGCTGAGAACGTAGATGCAGCCGAAGACAGAGAACTTTTTGATGAGATCCTTGAGCAGTGCTGTATCCCAAGACCAAAGGGAGGTACTGTATTTACAAAAGAAGAGGCAATCAAGACAGCCAACGAGATTGGTTATCCAGTATTAATCCGTCCTTCCTACGTACTTGGTGGACAGGGTATGCAGATTGCTATTTCAGATGAGGATATTTCAGAATTTATGGATGTTATCCAGAGATATGCACAGGAACATCCAATCCTTATCGATAAATACCTGATGGGTGTTGAGGTAGAGGTTGATGCCGTATGTGATGGTGAAGAAATCGTTATCCCAGGTATCATGCAGCATGTAGAGAGAGCTGGAATCCATTCTGGAGACAGTATTTCCGTATATCCTGCAAGAGACCTTTCTCCTAAGATTAAAAAGGTTATCGGACATTATACAAAGTTACTGGCAAAGGCTTTACACGTTATCGGTCTTATCAATATCCAGTTCATTGTATATCAGGATGAAGTATATGTCATTGAGGTTAACCCTCGTTCTTCAAGAACCGTTCCTTATATCAGTAAGGTAACAGGTATTCCTATCGTTGACCTTGCAACAAAGGTTATGACAGGAATGAAGTTAAAAGACTTAGGTTACGAGTCAGGACTTCAGCCAGAATCTCCATACTGGGCAATCAAGATGCCAGTATTCTCATTCGAGAAGATTCGTGGTGCGGATGTCAGCCTTGGACCAGAAATGAAGTCTACAGGTGAGTGTCTCGGTATTTCTAAGAACTTTGAGGAAGCGTTATTTAAAGCATTCTTAGGTTCTGGTGTAGATTTACCAAAGCATAAGAAGATGATCATGACTGTAAAGGATTCTGATAAGTTAGATGCAGTAGAAGTTGGTAAGAGATTTACAGCACTTGGCTACGAAATCTATGCGACAAGAAATACATGCAAGACATTACAGGAAAGCGGTGTGCCGGCGAAGAGAGTCAATAAGATTGAGGAGTCACATCCAAACCTGCTGGATTTAATTTTAGGACATCAGATTGATCTTATCATCGATACACCTTCACAGGGTATTGAAAGAAGCAAAGATGGTTTTGTTATCCGTCGTCATGCGGTAGAAACAGGTGTGAACTGTCTGACTTCTCTTGATACAGCAAACGCCTTACTTACCAGCTTAGAGTCTTCCTGCCGAGAAGATTTATCTTTAGTGGATATCGCAGAAATTGATAAAGAGATTGAGAGCAAGATTAACGAGGCATAAAAAGGGAAGTGAATCCCTGATATAAATAAATATGTACTCATGGAGTCTTTTATGCATTTACCCTTGCAAAAGATTTCATGGGTACATAGCATAATTGGGAGGATACCAATGGGAAATTATACAAAGCAGGATATTATTCAGCTTGTGGAAGAAAAAGATGTACAGTTTATAAGACTTCAGTTTACAGATGTATCTGGTACCTTAAAGAATGTGGCAATCACAGCCAGCCAGCTTGAAAAAGCATTAGATAATAAGTGTATGTTTGATGGCTCATCTATTGAGGGATTTGTCCGCATTGAGGAATCCGATATGTACTTATATCCAGATCTTAATACATTTGAGATTCTTCCGTGGCGTCCACAGCATGGCAAAGTTGCCCGTTTCATGTGCGATGTATATCGACCAGAGGGCGTGCCTTTCGAGGGAGACAGCCGTTATGTATTGAAAAATGTATTAAAAAAAGCGGCAAAGATGGGATATACTTTTGATGTAGGACCAGAATGTGAATTCTTCCTTTTCCATACGGATGATAATGGACAGCCGACAAATATCACCCATGAAAAGGCAAGTTATTTTGATGTTACTCCATTAGATTTAGGAGAGAATGCACGAAGAGATATCGTTCTTACATTAGAGAGTATGGGCTTCGAGATTGAGGCTTCTCATCATGAAGTAGCTCCGGCACAGCATGAGATTGACTTTAAGTATGATAATGCATTAGTAACAGCAGATAATATCATGACATTTAAGATGGTTGTAAAGACCATTGCAAAAAGACATGGATTGTATGCGACCTTTATGCCAAAGCCAATTACAGATGTAGACGGTTCTGGAATGCATATCAATATGTCCCTTGAAAAAGATGGAAAGAACATTTTCTTTGATAAGAGCAATCCGATGGGACTGAGCAAAGAATGTTATCATTTCATTGCAGGTCTTATTAAGCATGCTAAAGGTATGTCCTGTATTTGTAATCCTCTTGTAAACTCCTACAAAAGACTGGTTCCGGGTTATGAAGCACCGGTGGCAATCTGCTGGTCATCCATTAACCGAAGTCCATTAATCCGTATTCCGGCATCGAGAGGTGCAGGAACAAGAATCGAATTCAGAAGTCCTGACCCGGCAGCAAACCCATATCTTGTTATGGCACTTTGTCTTGCAGCAGGTCTTGATGGAATTGAGAATGAATTAGAAGCGCCAGAACCAATCGGTAAAAATATGTATTTACTTACAGAAGAACAGATTGCTGATATGAATATTGATGTCCTTCCGGCAACACTTGGAGAAGCCTGTGATGCCTTTGAAGAGGATAAATATATTCAGGAAGTTTTGGGAGAGCATATCAGTAAAAAATATTTGGAAGCAAAGAGAAAAGAATGGCATGAATATTGCAGACAGGTTTCTGATTGGGAAACAGAAGCATATCTTTATAAATACTAACAGCTCAGCTGCCTAAAATATCGACTGTAGATTGAAAAACTGGAATCCTTATGAGGGTGAGTGGAAAGTGTTGAATATTGTTGTTGTGTTTCCGAAAAAGGAAATTGTACTAAAAATGAAAAATGTTCTAATAAAGAATGGCTTTGATGTGTCAGCTGTCTGTGTTACCGGAGCACAGGCGATTCAGGCAGTGGAAAGACTGGAAGCGGGTGTTGTTGTCTGCGGCATCCGCTTTGCCGATATGATATATAATGAATTAAAAGAGTGTATTCCAGATACTTTTGAGATGGTCGTTATTGCCAGCAATGCCCAGTGGCAGGAATATGGAGATGATGATGTCATTTATCTGCCATTGCCGTTAAAAGCATATGATCTGGTAGATACCGTATCGGATCTGCTGACAGATATACATAGAAGATTAAAGCGGGAAAGGGAAAAGCCGAATAAGAGATCTTCTGCTGATCAGGGAGTTATTAATCAGGCAAAGTCTTTATTAATGGAGAAAAATGGATTGACAGAAGAAGAGGCGCACCGTTACCTTCAGAAGAGAAGTATGGATAATGGAACGAATATGGTAGAAACGGCATATATGGTTTTGCAGGTTTTTTGATCCGGCATTTTTGAAACTGTATAGAATGAAAGTAGATTTTTGCGCTTTTTAATAAGTTGTTTTGGAAATCTTTGCTTAATTTCATAAGTAAAACACACTTTATAAATGAAATCTTGCAGGTGAAATCTAAATAATTGTAAGAATTTTATTGAAAAATGAGGATAACTCTTGTTAAATAACGAAGATTATCGTATATTTTAAGTTGCTTATATGTGCAAAAGAAGGGAGCAGCCTATGAAGTTTACAAAGATGCATGGAATAGGAAATGATTACGTTTATGTAAATTGTTTCGAAGAATCAATAAAGAATCCTGCAGAAGTATCAAAGTTTGTCAGTGACCGTCATTTTGGAATCGGTTCAGATGGATTAATTCTTATCAGTCCGTCTGCAAAAGCAGATTTTCGTATGAATATCTATAATGCAGATGGTTCTCAGGCAGAAATGTGCGGAAACGGTATCCGTTGTGTGGCAAAATATGTGTATGATTACGGTCTGACAGATAAGACAGAGATTTCTGTCGAAACTTTAGCGGGAATCAAATATTTAAAACTTCAGGTGGAAAATGGCAAAGTAGCAACCGTAGAAGTAAATATGGGTGCACCAATCCTTGAACCAAAGAAAATTCCAGTTGCAGTAGAGAATAATCCAGTAGTGGATGTCCCTGTTGAAGTAAAGGGAAAAACTTACCATATGACATGCGTATCTATGGGGAATCCTCATGCGATTATCTTTATGGATAACGTAAAGGAATTAGATATCGAAGCTATTGGGCCATATTTCGAAAATCATCCGGTATTTCCGAAAAGAACAAACACAGAGTTTGTGGAAGTGTTAGACAAAAACACAGTAAATATGAGAGTATGGGAGCGCGGCAGTGATGAGACACTCGCCTGTGGAACAGGTGCCTGTGCAACTACCGTTGCCTGTATATTAAATAACAAGACAGAAGACGAAGTTACAGTACACTTACTTGGAGGAGATTTAAAAATCCGTTGGGACCGCAAAGAAAACTTAGTTTATATGACCGGTCCGGCAACCGTTGTATTTGATGGGGAAATTACTCTTCCGGAAGGAATACTGTAATAGACAGCAGTAGGCGAAAGCCAGTTAGGAGCAGCTATGTTTAAAGTAAACGAGAATTATTTAAAACTGCCAGGAAGCTATCTTTTTTCTAATATTGGGAAAAAAGTAGCAGCATACAAAGAGGCAAATCCAGACAAATCTATTATCAGTTTAGGAATTGGTGACGTAACACAGCCATTAGCACCAGAGATCATCAAAAGTCTTCACAGTGCAGTAGATGAAATGGGGAAAGCAGAAACTTTCCACGGATATGCACCAGACCTTGGATATGAATTCTTAAGAAATGCAATCGCAGATGGTGACTACAAGAGCCGTGGATGTGATATCAGTGCCGATGAAATCTTTGTCAGCGATGGTGCAAAATGTGATTCCGGAAACATTCAGGAAATTTTCAGTGTAGATAACAAAATTGCTGTATGTGACCCTGTATACCCAGTTTATGTTGACACAAACGTTATGGCAGGAAGAACAGGAACATATAATCCGACAACAGAAACATGGAGCGATGTAATCTACATGCCATGTACAGCAGAGAACGATTTCGTACCAGACTTCCCAAAAGAAGAACCAGATATCATTTATCTTTGCTTCCCAAATAATCCAACAGGAACGACAATCACAAAAGCACAGCTTCAGGAATGGGTTGACTATGCAAACAAAATCGGTGCAGTAATCATCTATGATGCCGCTTATGAAGCATATATCAGCGAAGATGATGTAGCACATAGCATCTACGAATGTGAAGGAGCAAGAACTTGTGCAATCGAGCTTCGAAGCTTCTCCAAAAATGCAGGATTCACAGGAACAAGACTTGGTTTCACCGTTGTCCCTAAAGACTTAAAAGCAGGAGACGTTGCTTTACATTCCTTATGGGCAAGACGTCACGGAACAAAGTATAATGGCGCTCCATATATCATCCAGAGAGCCGGCGAAGCTTGCTACAGCGAAGCTGGAAAAGCACAGTTAAAAGAGCAGGTTGCGTTCTACATGAACAATGCCAAAATCATCAAAGAAGGCTTAAAAGACGCGGGATATACTGTATTTGGCGGAGTAAACGCACCATACATCTGGTTACAGACTCCAGACAAAATGCCATCCTGGGATTTCTTTGACTTCTTATTAAATAAAGCAAACGTAGTAGGAACACCAGGTTCAGGATTTGGACCAAGCGGAGAGGGATACTTCCGACTCACAGCATTTGGCTCCTATGAGAATACATTAGAAGCTATCGAGAGAATTAAGGCTCTCTAAATTCTGGTTTGCGTAGCGAAACAAACAGACGCCGCTACAGAAGCATAGTAATCGGATTGCCAGAAGAATTATTAAGAAAAAGCCCTAAAAAATTTATTGATTTTGTTCCGTTGTGCTAAACGCTCCATTTTGCC
>ENA-OROH01001422-OROH01001422.1-human-gut-metagenome-genome-assembly--contig:-NODE-1422-length-22543-cov-12.383716_pt1 | contig 22543 bp, 19 predicted proteins | sample MGYA00242125_ERZ509042 | MGnify/ENA primary metagenome ERZ509042 (study PRJEB26280, sample SAMEA2338738) | human gut metagenome | biome: human gut; feature: human-associated habitat; material: faeces... | reverse complement strand
GAAAATGAACCATATTAGTACTGATATATATAAATAATTTAGATCACCTACTTAAGTATACTTTCATCAGGAATAGGCATATCCTTTCTGATCGTTTATTTTATCAGTAAAAGAATGTTGGCAAAAGAATTGACGCACATCGATTCTGTTATACTACCTGAAAGGATATTCTATCAAAGAAATCAGTGTCATTATTGACGTCAGTGTGGATGCCGTAAAGAAACAGTTGTCGCGCGGAAGAGAACAACTCAAACTAAAAATCAAAAGGGAATGAAAAAGGAAGATATTTTAGAACAAATATTTCAAGACTACAAGCCCTGCCTTGAAAGTAACGAATGCTTCATGGAAAAGCTGAATCAAAGATTGGATGCAGTCGAATACATCAAGCAAGTACAGGATAAACAAATTCGCCGGTATAAATATCTGGTGATTACCGCCTTCGTATTGGGAATTCTGTGCAGCAGTGTCTTGTTTGCCTTTATCCTTATGCTTCCGGAAACGGCATTTACCTTCTCACTCGAAACGGAAATCAAGGGACTTTCATTCCTTGAACAAAACAGCCGTTTGCTTTCTCTTGCTTTTATTGCCGGAATCATCAGTTTTGCCATCATCAGTATTATCCGCAACATCCAGGACGTCATAAATCTTTCCTCATATCAAACAAAGGCAAAATAGAAAGAAGATATGACCAGTGCAAAGCACAAAACCGGATAAAAAGACTAAAGGCTAAATATCTACTTGGTAGATATTTAGCCTTTTAATAGTCGGGATGAGAAGACTCGAACTTCCGACCTCCACGTCCCGAACGTGGCGCGCTAGCCAACTGTGCTACATCCCGATTTTTATGTCTTGTAACCGCTTCGGTAGTACCGTTCTCGATTACGGTTGCAAAGGTACGACTTTATTTTAAACCAACAAGCGTTTCAGCAAAAAAATTATCAGAAAAATTCATTTTTCTTTTTCCTCTGCAGGCAACATACCTAGTAATTCAAACATTTTCCGATAGATAGCCGCTTTTTCCGGTAATGGCTTCGGATATGCCCGCGAAGAAGAAGGCATGCGAAATAGTTTCATATCTCTTCCTTGCCAAACAAAAGAAGAGAAAGATCCGACTGCCGGTTCTTCGACCGATACATACAACGACAAGACCGACAAAAGCGTATCCATTGCCTTTTGTCCGGTAACCACAATGGCCCGGCATTGTGGAATCTGACCCAATACCTGTTCCAAATCAATCGGTCGGACAATTTCAAGGAACATATCCGAAGCATTTCCTTTCTGACGGATCACTTCTACACCGGTATCGCCTATTCCCAAACCTTTTTCCCGGCAAAAAGCCTTGCATTTCTCTTCACTGAACTTCCGGGGCGCTTCTAAAAAGAAGTCTTTGTCCACATAAAATAAAAGTCCAAGAATTCTCCACATATCGTTTTGTATATTCGGATAGTAGAAATTCATGGACCAACGTTGCTGAGGCGGAGGAAAACTCCCCAACATCAGCAACTGTGTATTTTCCGGCAGAAAGAATCCCAGCGGATGCTTCTCGGCTACGGTTTCTTTCATGCGTCTTTCTTTCCTTCTTTTGCCTGTTTCTTCTGATCTTCGCGAGCCAAAAGAACCACATTATAGACAAAGTCTGTTACCCATTGCTCTGAATACCCCAAAGACTGAGCATACTTACGAACACTCCAAGCGGCTTTCTGCACACTCACATCGTTCCATTCCGAACGTGTCATGATTTCATGCACCGTCTTTACGGTCTGTGCGTAAAGCATCTTCTTCAACAACAGCGCCAAACGGAACTTCCATTGCATCAGATTACCCAACAGACTGAACAAATCATTGCAGAAACCTTGGAACATAAAGAAATAGGTCTTGATATCGTTCTGAGTCTTACAACATCTCCTCACCGACGAATCTATTTCCTTGAAGAATGTTTCGTTTAATCCATAATCCTGCATCAGGACTTTGCGGACACGTGCCTTTTCAGCAACACCTAATTTATTATTCTGAGTCGGAATCTTCAGCATACGCTTGAATAAAGCCATATCAGCCAGCATATTCAGATTCGTCACTCCCAAGTTAACGGCCATGACAGCCTGATAGTAAACCCGGATCAGTGAAACGAACTCTTCAACAGAACCTTTCGTCGTTTCTTCTGTTGTTTCCGGTGTATTTTTCTTGAATAATTTTGATAAGAAACTCATTTCATTATGATTTAACGCGCAAATATACAAAATATCACTGATTCAAACGCCACTCCCGATGATAAGAATCAACAGCTTCACGAACAGAACCATGCAATTGCAACAAATGATGCGCCGTATCGTAATCCAAACCTAACTCATCCATAATCATCCGCGTTCCCCGATCAACCAGCTTTTGGTTAGTTAGTTGCATATTCACCATCCGGTTGTTCTTGACTCTTCCCAATTGAATCATCGTAGCCGTACTGATCATATTCAATACCATCTTCTGGGCCGTTCCGCTTTTCATCCGTGTACTACCCGTAACATATTCCGGACCGACAATCGGTTCAATGGCAATATCAGCCTCAGCCGCTATCGGAGAATCCGGATTACAAGCAATCGCACCCGTCAAAATCCCTTCCTGACGCGCCTGATGTAAAGCACCGATCACATAAGGCGTCGTGCCTGAAGCAGCAATGCCCACCACAACATCCCGAGAAGAAACCTGATGTTCACACAATTCTTTCCAGCCTTTCAACGCATCGTCTTCAGCTGCTTCCACCGGATTCCGCAAAGCCTTCTCTCCGCCAGCTATCAATCCGATCACATACGTATTAGGCATTCCATAAGTCGGTGGAATTTCGGAAGCATCCAAAACGCCCAATCGTCCGCTTGTCCCGGCACCTAAATAAAACAGTCGTCCACCTTGCTTCATCCGTTCAACAATGCCTGTCACCAATTTCTCGATCTGTGGAATCACCTTTTGTACAGCCAATGCCACTTTCTGATCTTCCTGATTAATCTCTGTCAATAGTTCGTGTACAGATTTCTTCTCCAAATCATGATACAACGATTCTTGTTCCGTTATTTTCTGAAAACTCATTTCCTTACCTTATTATAATATAAAATCAGACCGTCCATAGGAGCCTTCTCTATCTTTCCCGGCGTCAGTTCATATTTCTCGAGGACTTGCCGTAATACCGACTGAAAATAAAAAGCCACCGAACCTACAAAATGAACCGGATATCGGTCATGTCCCGTATATTGCATTACATTTCGCCGGATAAAGGCATCAAAACTACGATAAACCAATTGGAAAACCGGCTCTACACCCAAATGCTCTTTCAAGAATGGAACAAAGCTGGCCAGGTAACGATTCGGGAAAGGCTTCTTGTAAACATGTTCCAAAATAGAAGCCGGCGTCAGTTGGTAAGTTTCCATAAATTCCTGACATAGCGAAGCCGGTAACTGGCGCTTCAAACAATCTCCGATCAACAGTTTCCCTAAAACGGCACCACTGCCTTCATCACCTAAAATAAATCCCAAAGGAGAAATCTGTTCTTTTACCTCTTTCCCATCATACAGACAAGAATTGGAACCTGTTCCCAAAATGCAAGCGATACCTGTTTCGGTTCCACACAAGGCATGAGCGGCTGCCATCAGATCACTGTTCACTTTCACCGGAACAGACCAACAGGAATGAATCGCCTTTTCTACCAAAACATTCTTCTCGGGAAAAGCACAACCAGCCCCATAGAAGTAAACGGCATCAATCACCAATCCAGTCCATTGCGGATACAAAACCTGCTGAATCATGGCTGTCATTTGTTCTTCCGTCTGGAAATAAGGATTCATTCCCGGCGTAAAACACCGGGAATGAATCTGACCTGTTTCATCAACCAAGCACCATTCTGTCTTGGTCGAACCACTATCTGCTATAGCAATCATTTTCCGTTATATAAGCGTACATTGAAGAATATATACCAAAGCTCCGGCTAAATAACCCAAGAAAGCCATTCCGGTAATCTTCTTCAAATACCAGCCAAAGCTGATTTGTTCCAAACCCATAACCACAACACCTGCTGCTGAACCGATGATCAACATACTTCCTCCTACACCGGCACAATAAGCCAGGAATTGCCAGAAAGTTCCATCTTGTATAAAGTTCATCCAATAAACCGGATCTGCACTGACTGCAACGGCTTCTTCCGTCATTACCGGATACATTCCAATCGCTCCTGCCACCAAAGGAACATTATCGACTACTGCCGAAAGTGTACCAATAACCATATTTACAATAAAGACATTTCCGACAGAAGTATCCAACCATGAAGCAAAAGCGCCTAAAACACCTGTATATCTCAGTACTTCAACAGCCAATAAAATACCTAAGAAGAAAAGAAGAGTTGATCCATCAATCCGATGTACGACCTTCGACACACGCAACTTGCGGTCTTCTTCCAATGATTCTTTCTTGCCATAAATAAACTCAGTAAAGAACCACAAAATACTAACGCCTACCATTACACCCATAAAAGGAGGTAAATGAGTCACCATTTTAAAGACCGGTACAAACAACAGACAAAGTATGCCCAAAACAAAGATATACAAACGTTCCCGATGCGCTAAGGCAAAAAACTCTTCCGGACTATTCGCTTGACCTTCATTCTCTAGAGTCGTTTGTTCAGGAGATGTAACACTGCCCTTCATCCGTCTGGCCATTAACAACATCGGAACGAACATCGACACCAGACTAGGAAGAATCAGATGCGGAATAGTTTCACCGGTCGATATGTTTCCTTTGACTCACAGCATAATTGTAGTCATATCGCCTATCGGAGACCAAGCACCACCACTATTTGCGGCAATCACAATCATACTACCAAAGAACCAACGGGTTTTCTGATCGGCTATGATCTTCCGAATGAGCATAATCATCACGATAGACGTTGTCAAATTATCCAATACTGACGACATAAAGAATGTCAGGATAGAAATCATAATCAACAAAGGCTTGGTCTTCCGCGTTGTGATCCGATTGGTAATAAACTCAAAACCGCCATGCACATCTATCAGTTCCACAATAATCATGGCACCGACCAGAAATATCAATGTCTGACAAATTTCACCGATACTTACTAAGATTTGATGACTGACGATATATTGCTGGCATTGTTCCATCAACGACAAAGAAGCCACTTGTGGATCTTGAACAAAAGCCTTAAATCCATCACTGGAAACCAAAGATTCAAATTCGGGACCGTTCATCACATACAAAATCCATAAAATCGTTCCCGTCAACAAGGCTGAAGCCGCCTTGTTTATCTTTATCGGATGTTCAAATGCAATCATTAAATATCCGACAATGAAAATTGTTACAACCAATATCAACATCTATACTTCTCTTTCTATCTTTTATAATTCATAAATACATTCACTACACACAAAAAATGCAGATCTGAAAGCAAATGCAAATATGTATAGATTGCATAACTTCCAGATCTGTATATGTATCTCCGAATCAAACCATCCGGAAAACCAGCTTTCAACAACGCGTCTTATTGATGTTCACGGCGAAGCAAATCGTTTACAGTCTTCACTGGATTAAATGTTTCAATCGGAACTTCTACAAAGACTGTATTCCAGTCGCTCATAGCACCATTCCAAAGACCTGGCAACTCAAGAGCCTTCAATTCTTTACCATCTTTACTCTTATAAGAGATAAAACCAGTATTCTTATCTACATAATCCGGCAAATTGAATTTCTCGCCCTTATAGTTCTTAATCGCACAAACCAGATCAACAGGATTAAAGTGAGTTCCTTTCTCAAACAAGGCTTTCTTGACTGGATCATTCATATCAATCTGTGAACTTTCCAATACTTGTAAAGAAACAGAACCATCCGGATTAACGGCTAAGAACGGACCACCACCCGGTTCTCCTACATTCTTCACCATACCACAAACACGCAACGGACGGTTCAATTTATCCTTAATGTAAAGGACCAATTCGGCATCTTCCATCAACTTGATATCTGATTTCCGGGTACACAAATCGTTTTGCAGGAAATGAATCATTTCTTCAATCTGATCATGTGTGTATTTACCGGTATCAATCAATTCCAGATATTTGAAGATCTTTTCTTGCAGACTGACCAAAACACCTGCAATTAATTTCTTATAGATGATAGTTGCTGATTTGAAACTATCCGGAACCACATTATCAATGTTCTTAATGAATACGACATCAGCATCTACATCGTTCAGGTTTTCGATCAATGCACCGTGACCACCCGGACGGAACAACAACTTGCCATCTTTATCCCGGAACGGAGTATTATCCATATTGACAGCAATTGTATCCGTACTCGGCTTCTGAACACTGAATGAAATATCATATTTCACAGAGAATTTATCTTCATAAGCATCTTTCTTCTCTGCAACCAACTGTTCAAACAAAGCCTGATGTTCCGGAGAAACTGTAAAGTGTATATTTACCTCACCCGCATTGTTCTTGGCATACATGGCACCTTCAGCCAAATGTTCTTCCATTGCAGTACGGAAAGTTTCAGGATAAGTGTGGAACAACAACAAACCTTTAGGCAAAGAACCATAATTCAAGCCGACCTTTTCCAATAAGTTTGAAACGACTTTCTTATATTCACCCAAGGCTACTAAAGCCGGAATATCCTTCCCCGTATTTTCCTGGCATTTCTGATTCAATGCTTTATAAAATGCGAATTTACGAATATCGGCAAAAAACTTCTTTTCAAAGTCTGTTGTAGGAACATCGTAGTCGGCAGAAAGGAATCCAAACAGATTCTTAAACATACGACTGGCAGCACCCGACGCCGGGACAAACTTAAGAATACGCTTGTTCTTTGTCAGATAAGCATCCCAGACAGCCATATAAGCCGGCTGAGATTCTGCCGGAATCACCTTTATTCCTTTTTCAACAGAAGCCGATGCCTCTATTTCCAGGAAAGGAAACCCTTTCTCAAAACAGGATAACTGTTCCTCAATTTTCTCTTGTGAAATACCTTTTTCAGATAATTGCTCCAAGTCTTTTGCGTTTAACATAGTACACTATTTTTATGAATAAAATATTTTTTCTTCATCCTTAGTACGCAAATGTATAAAAATACCGACAATAATATCATAGATATTTCAAAATAAAAAGATACTTTTACAACACGTTTTACCGTACTTGTCCTCAAATGGGCAAAATAAAGCATAAAGCTTATGGAGACATTACCATTTTTTACACCAGAAGAAAAGAAAGAATTCTTCACCAAATACAGATTACTGTTACGTAACCTGTATTCGTTCCTGGAAAAAGACGATATTTCCAAGATGAAGAACCTGATGAAGCAAGTTGTAGCCAAAGAATGTTATGGAAGAGACAAGAACGGAATCAATGGCCTGCTCAGAAATATTGATACGGCACTGATCGCAACGACTGAAATAGGTCTGAAAAGGACATCTGTACTGGCACTGTTACTCTACCGTCCCGTCTACAAAGGTGTTATTACCAACGAGGAAGTAAAAGAGTTATTTGGGGAAGACATCACGCTCATGATTCAACGTTTGCTTCGTACTTCCGACTTATACGCTCGAAATACGGCAGTTAATTCGGAGAATTTCCACCATCTGTTACTCTCGTTTGCCGAAGATGTGCGTGTCATCCTCATCATGATTGCCGACCGCCTCTGTATGATGCGGCTCGGGAAGAAACTGTCAGAAGACGACCGTATCCGACTGGCAACAGAAGCAGCCTATCTATATGCCCCATTGTCACACCGAATGGGACTTTATAAAATAAAAAGCGAGTTGGAAGATTTGTCTCTTAAGTATATCGACCGGAAACAGTTCGATTATATCAAGCAAAAGCTGAATGAGACAAAACGTTCGCGCGACGCTTATATAGCCCGATTCATTGCTCCACTGAAAGAAAAGCTGGAACAGGCAGGGTTTAAGTTTGAGATCAAAGGACGTACCAAATCTATTCATTCCATCAACAACAAGCTGAAAAAGCAAAAGGTGGACTTTGAGAATATCTATGATTTGTTTGCCATCCGGGTTGTTTTGGATACGCCTCTTGAAAAAGAACGCTCCGATTGCTGGCAGGTATATTCGATCGTAACAGATATGTACCAGCCAAATCCCAAACGATTAAAAGACTGGATTTCCATTCCGAAATCGAACGGATACGAAAGTCTGCATATTACGGTTATGGGTCCGGAGAATAAATGGGTAGAAGTGCAGATCCGAACCAAGCGAATGGATGAAATAGCCGAAAAGGGTCTGGCGGCACACTGGCGTTATAAAGGAGTCAAGGCAGAAAAAGGCTTGGATGAATTCATGAATACAGTGCGGGCTGCTTTGGAAGCAAAAGATTCCAATCCGCTGGATCTGATGAAAGATTTCCGGATGGATTTATATAAAGATGAAATCTATGTCTTTACTCCAACCGGAGAACTGATCAAACTGGCTAAAGGCGCAACGGTGCTGGACTTTGCCTTCGCTATCCACTCTCAGCTGGGTTGTAAATGTGTATCGGCCAAAGTAAATGGGAAAAATGTTCCTATCAAATATGAATTAAACAATGGAGATACGGTTTCCATTGTCACTTCGCCGACTCAATCGCCCAAACGTGACTGGTTGAATTTCGTTGTTACCTCAAAAGCCCGCGTACGAATCAAACAGGCATTGCGGGAAGAAATGGCCAAGATGGTTGATTTTGCCAAAGAGATGTTGCAACGACGGTTCAAGAACAGAAAGATCGACATGGAAGAGGCTTCTCTTATGCGTTATATCAAGAAGAAAGGATACAAGACCGTAACAGACTTTTATGTTAATATAGCCGAAGAGCGTTTGGATCCGAATGTCATTATTGATGAATATTTGGATTTGATCCGTAAAGAAACCGAACAGCAAGAACATCTGGTTGCCAGAAGCGCGGAAGAGTTTGTTACTACGACCGAAGCGGAAGAGATAGCAACCAACAAAGATGTATTGGTAATCGACAAAAACCTGACCGGTATCGAATACAAGCTGGCCAAATGTTGTAATCCGATTTATGGAGATGAAGTGTTTGGATTTGTCTCTACGCAAGGTATTAAAATACACCGCATGGATTGTCCGAATGCACAGGAAATGTTCAGCCGTTTCGGCTATCGTATCATCCGTGCCAAATGGAGTGGCAAAGGCGACAACGGATATATCGTTACTCTGCGCGTAGTGGGTCGCGACGACATTGCCATTGTTACCAACATCACCTCTGTCATCGGCAAGGAAACCAATGTCTCTTTACGCTCTTTACATATTGATTCCGTCGATGGATTATTCCAGGGTAACTTCACCGTTCAGGTAAGAGATACGACGACATTAAATCAACTGACTAAAAAACTCAAGACTGTCAAAGGTGTAAAGAATGTAGAACGCCTCAATACTTGAGCAAAACGGAATGTAAACGCTTTTAAAGTCCTTCCCAACAGTCGGGAAGGACTTCTTTTTTATTTTAAGTCACGTTCTACCGTCGAATGTGACTTATTCTTATTTATCAGTCACATCGGATCGACAATTTCAAGATTACACATAAAAGAAACGGCATAAATCCGTAATGGATTTACACCGTTTCCTGTTACTATGACGATTTATGTATAAACCTTATTTCACAATTACCTTTTGAGCAACTTCTCCTTCGATAGCAACAATCAGCAAGCCACGAGAAGCTGGAACGGTAAAGCGATCACTTGTTACCAAATAGTTACCGACAATCTTTCCTAAGATATCCGTCAGGACAATCTTCTTGTCTTTAGCATTCATCACAGTTACTGAATTATGACCACCAGCAACAACGACAGATGTAGGAGCTTCTATTTCTTCATTTGCTGTTGGAGCAGAAGCCTTTTCTGCAGAGAAGTTCATACCCATATTCGACATTACCAAGGTATTGGCAATCTGTGAAACGAAAGCCCCACCCTTTACATTGATATTTTCCAACCACAAACTACCGTCTTCATTCTTCTTCAAAGAGAAGTAAGCCGGACTATTCTTGGATGTTCGGATTGTATCATTTGAAGGAATAAATCCTAAACGATTCTTTCCCTCATGCTGTACTGTGTCAATAGCTGACAGATAATAGCGAACATCTGAAGTTTCATCATCTGCACCAATCATACAAGTAGAGATCAAATAAACAGGTTTACCCGGAATAACCGTATCTGCCTTTTCAATCTTGAATGAGAAGTTATCAGCAGTATAACCCGCTTTTGTAATTTCCTGACCTTCGTTCTTCAACTCAGCCCACAAAGTAAGCGGATTCATTGTCAAGTATTTGCCATTAGATCCGAAACGCAGATGTGAACTTTCTACTGTTTCATATTGCGGAGCGTCAATGATATCGACATCAAAACTTACTGCTTCTTCTTTTTTATCACTCAACAACAAATTAGACTGCTTATTATAAGTAACATATTCCTTACCCACTGTCATTTCATAAACAGTACCATCATTCGACTGTCTGAAGACAATATCCAATGGATCTTTCTGGTAACTTGACATGATTAAAGAACCAGTTTTAGAATCTTTCACTAAAACCCGATCACCAAACTGATCAGCCAAGCGATATGAAACCGTATACAAGGTATCACCTAAAGACTTTGCTCCGGCAGTTTTCTCTTCCGTTCCAGCAAACAAACGGAATGAAGTAGCTTCTTTTTCCATATCTGCCAATAACAAAGAATCTGAAACAGAGATAGGGACTGTTCCTCCAACAGCCTTCACATTCAGCTGAATGGTTTTCTCTTTCAATTCAGCTTCTGTAAGACGAAGAATACCCAAATACTTATCCTTCAAATCCACCTTCGGCTGATATTCAAATGAAAGTGTATCAGTTTTTCCTGCTACCGTATAAGCACCACTTACACCCTTAACAGCAAAGATTTCACAATTAGTAGCATACGATTTATTACTCAAACGATCTACAATACTATATTTACCATTTTCTTCCTTTACATACCATTGTCCGTCCGGATTATAAACAGAAGGAGTTTCAGAAGCATATACTTCATTTCCATACAGGTATTTGCCGGCATTCGCAGTCTTCCCTACATTCTTCAGGAAATAAACACCTGAGCCGTTCGCCAATGTAACTGGGATTCCTCGGCGGGTTGTAATAAATGGAGCTGTGCCTTGCAGAGGTTCTGTTTCACTAACCGTCAATACTTTTTTATCGCCTAACGTAGCATAAACTACTTGGAAGTCTTCGCTATATCTATTATCTATACTCAATGACGGTGCTTGTTTAACAAACATCGCAATAGAATCGTTCTTCAAGTCAATCGTAAACTTAAACTTTTGGAAGTCTTCATTTCCCCAAGTATGCTTACCTTCATAAGTTGAATCAGCAACAAACTTAAAACCGAAAGAATTTTGTGCACCTGAAATCTCTGTATAAAGCGTATCAACACCTAAATATTTAGCTTTTCCATCAGGAAATTCCTGATCATCCTTATATTGGAGCTTCAAATAACCACCTTCAGCCTTTTTAGCAATCAATTCCTTGCCACTGAAAATATCGCCTTCATACTCTCCTCCTAAATCCATATAGAAAGTAGAAATGCCATCACCTAATTCATCCGCTTTAAGGGTATATAGCTTTGTTTCTACTATATTAAAGTTAGAAGAATTAGTAGTAGCTAATGACAAAACACCATCTTTACTTAGTGATAAACTATACGATTTACCATCTCCAAAAAAACCTTTAATTGCATTACCATCACTAAATGCCCATTCTGAAACACCAGCTGGATCTAATTTAGTTGTTGCATTTTCTTTTGCAGCAAAAGCTAACAAAGCATTGGTCGCCTTATTTCGGAATTGATAAACAATCCCTCCAGAAGTTGTACGTTTTGTTATTTGCCACAATGTTGAATCCAATGAAGCCTTTGATTCTGCAATAGTTTTTTTTACTATAACAGAGTCTGATACAACTCCATCTACAGCTAAATAATAGCCGTTTGATTCTAATTGATAATAATAGCCTTCTTTCCATTCTGTATTACCAGCAGCCCCTGCAGAGAGAGATACAGCTAATAAAGCAGTTGATAACAATGTAAATCTTTTCTTCATATGTTTTTAATTTGTTCTTATTCTGATCCTTTTTAATCAATAACTTAGCAAAGATAGAAAAAGTTCATGACTTTGTCCTATCTATGTCCGGTTTATGCGCCAAATCCACATTTTATTGTACAAAAACCCGTATTTATAATACCAGATACAACATTATTACACCGGCAAAACAGAAGTAACGAATATTAAAAACGAAAGTAATTGGAATCATTTCCGATTCTCGGGAGTTTTAAAACACATATCGCATAAACATTGGTTGGAAAGGTCAAGAAAGAGTTTTCATAACTATATCTCTTATAAATAAAAAAGCCCGGTATATAACATCCGGGCTTAACGATAATATTAATAATAGTGTAATAAAAGATTGATATAATCATTTATTTTTGCTTTAAACAAAAATAAGAGTATGTTTCCTTTTCTACACTACAAAGATATATAATTCCTTTTGAATAATAATCAGAATCAAAAGAATCTTTCTAAACGGTATGTTTTCTGAACAAACCCAATTGTTTTCTGTACAAAAGGCTTCAATCCTTAGCCTGATGTATGGTCAGCTGAGGAAATGGAAAACCAATACCTTCTGCATTGAAACGTTCATATACAATCCGGGTGATGTCATAATAAACATTCCAATAATCCGGACTATTTACCCAAACACGGACAACATAATTCACACTGCTATCGGCCAATTGACTCATAGCAATAAAAGGAGCTGCCGGTTCTTGCAAGATTCGCTCATCTTTTGCAAGTATATCTTCCAAAACCCCTTTGACTTTGGCATAATCTGTACCATATTCTACACCAAATGTCCAATCGATACGGCGGACTTGCTGGTATGAATAGTTAATAACAGCGCTACTACTCAATGAACCGTTAGGTATATAAATCACCTTATTGTCGGTAGTTGTCAATACCGTATGAAAGATCTGAATCTCCCGAACTGTTCCTGAAAGATTCTGGGCTTCGATAAAATCGCCTACTTTATAAGGCTTGAAGATCAAAATAATCAATCCTCCGGCAAAGTTTGACAGATTACCACTCAAAGCCATACCAATTGCCACACCGGCAGAAGCCAATAAAGCTGCAAACGAAGCCGTTTGTACACCCAATGCTCCAACAACCGAAACAATCAGCAGGATCATTAATACAATGTGGATTAAGCTACCGACAAAGGTTTTGATGGAAGGATCAATATTCCGCTTCAACAAGACTCGCTGTACTAATTTATTAATCAAGCTTATCAAAAAGCGACCGACAATAAACACCAGCAAGGCTTTAACCAAAGTCCAACCCAAAGCAGCTCCCTGCTCAATAAGAGAATCCAATACACGAGACAACTTAGTGCCCGTTTCAACTACTTCTAATAAAATCATATTGTTTTCTATTTTAAATTTGTTTTACTTTATCCGTTATCACTCAACTTAATTCTATCTTGAATTCTTACAAAGTGTAGCAAAGCTATAAATAATTTATATTTGGACAAATAGCCGAAATAAATCCTTAGTTTTGCACGTGCTTATTTAGTAAACAAATTAAATGGGAAAAAGATCTATATTTCTTTCGATTTTTTTTATTTCTTGTGGCTTCGGGTCTCTTTCTGCACAGACTTATGAAGAATGGATACAGAAAAGCTGTGATTATTTTGATAAAAACGATTTAGTTTCGGCGGAAGAAGCGCTCAAAAACGCCATGCGCGAAGAACCGGGTAATCCGGCTAATTTCGCTTTACTCTGTAATTTAGGAACAATTCAACGGAGACAAGGGAAAAAACAAGAGGCAATCGTTTCTTATACAGCTGCGTTAAGCCGTCACCCCAAAAGCGTTACCATATTGGAAAACAGAGCTTCGCTTTATACGGAATTGGGAGAAATAGACAAAGCCATTAACGATTATAATGCGTTGCTGATTGTAGATCCGGAACATCAGGAATCACTGTATGCACGCGGACTGCTTTATCTGGCACAGAAGAAATATGCAGCGGCAGAAGGTGATTTCGACAAGATTCTCCAACTGAACGAAAAGTCGGTTTTGGCCCGCATGGGATATGCCATCTTGGAAAAGACGCGAGGGAATTATGATGAAAGCGAACGAATCTATAATTACCTGATTGATAAAATGCCTCGTGACTGGATCTTGTATGAAGGAAGGGCTGATCTTTATTTCCTGATGGGGAAAAATGCCCGTGCCATGAGCGATATTAATCGGATTTTCGTAGAAAGTACGCCCAATGCTTCTTTATATATCTTGCGAGGGAAAGTCAAATTGGCACAATATGAAAAAGAATCGGCCAAGAAAGATTTCTTGAAAGCACAGGAAATGGGCTATGATCAAGCGATCGTGGAAGAACTATTACGAATGTGCGAATAAGTATAAGCTTTTCAGTTTTTGAGTTTATAAGTTTCATTCCTCGAAGGATACAAAACTTATAAACTCAAAAAACATCAGTACTCATTATTTCTTTTTAATGTACTCAACGATCCATTGACCAACTTCTTTAGTACCGTATTTGGCTCCACCTTCAACCTGAATTTCCGGTGTACGGACACAAGCATCCAATGAAGCATCTACAGCTTCGCGAATCAGTGCACCTTCAGCCTTTAAATCGAAGTACTCAAACAACATGGCAACGGAGAGAATTTGTGCCAACGGATTAGCGATGTTCAAACCTTTTGCCTGTGGCCATGAACCGTGGATAGGTTCAAATACCGGTGTACTTTCACCCGTAGAAGCAGATGGCAACAAGCCCATTGAACCACTGATGCAAGAACCTTCGTCTGTCAGGATATCTCCAAAGGTATTCTCAGTCACCATAACATCAAAGAAAGTCGGTTCCTGAATCATACGCATGGCGGCATTGTCCACATACATATAATCGGTAGTCACTTCCGGATATTTCGGAGCCATTTCCTGAGCAATTTGTCTCCACAGACGAGAAGAAGCCAATACGTTCGCCTTATCTACAACCGTCAGATGTTTACGACGCTTCATGGCATATTCAAAACCAACCCGCAAGATTCTTTCTATTTCCGGACGTGTGTACATGTTCGTATCGTAAGCCTTTTCGTTGTCCTGATATTTCTCTCCGAAATACATTCCTCCGGTTAATTCGCGGATACACAGAAAATCGGCACCTTCTACCAGTTCAGCGCGAAGCGGAGATTTATGCAACAAGCATTTGAATGTCTGCACAGGACGAATATTTGCGAAAAGTCCCAAACGCTTACGCATAGCCAAAAGTCCTTGTTCCGGACGCACTTTGGCTGTAGGATTGTTATCAAACTTCGGATCACCTACCGCCGAGAATAATACAGCATCAGCTTCCTTACAAATCTGATACGTTTCTTCAGGGAACGGATCGCCCACCTTATCAATAGCATCTGCTCCACAAAGAGCATACTTATAACTTACCTGATGACCAAACTTCTCGCATACGGCAGTCATAACATCTACACCTTGTACGGAAATTTCCGGTCCGATTCCGTCGCCGGCTAATACAGCTATTTTGAAATTCATTTTCTTTGATGATTTATTTTGTTTACTATTATTCTTCTATCATATTCAACATTTTGATGGTAGCTTTGATAGCCGCCTCTGCCTGGTCGGCATCCAAGCCTCGAGTTCGGAATACCTTTCCTTCGAAACTCCAAGTAATAACGGTTTGTACAAAGGCATCTGTCCGTCCGCCTGGTGGAATGGTTACCGCATAGTTGGTCAACATCGGGAACTTCCGGCCCAACGTCTCCTTATAGACTTTCCGCAAGGCACGAACGAATGCATCATACTGACCGTCACCACTCGAACTTTCTTCGTATTCTTTCCCGTTGATTTCAATCTTCAGGGTTGCCATCGGTTTCAAGCCATAGGCCAGATTGACGATATAACTCTTCAGTTTTACCTTCTCACTGACAACACCATGTTTCAATACGTCACTGACAATATACGGAAGATCTTCAGGAGTGACAACTTCTTTCTTATCTCCCAATTCAATAATCCGTTCCGTCACCTTACGCATCGACTCTTCATCCAAATCCAGTCCCAAAGTTTCCAGATTCTTACGGATGTTTGCCTTTCCGCTATTCTTACCCAGCGCATACTCACGCTTGCGTCCGAAACGTTCGGGAAGCAGATCATTACAATATAAGTTGTTCTTATTATCTCCATCAGCATGAACACCGGCCACTTGCGTGAAGACATTCTCTCCTACAATCGGTTTATTAGCCGGGATGGAGATTCCTGAATACGATTCGACCATGCGGCTTACCTCATTCAGCAAGCTTTCGTCGATATTCGTGATCGCCTGGAAATGATCTTTTAATATGGCTTGCACACTCGATAAAGGAGCATTACCTGCACGCTCGCCCAAACCATTGATCGTTGTATGCAGCCCTTTGACTCCGCTTAATACCGCTGCCAACACATTACTTACAGCCAAATCGTAGTCATTATGAGCATGGAAATCGAAATGTACGCCTGGATAACGCTTCTTCATCTTACGCATATACTCGATTACCTGCAAAGGATTCAAGATTCCCAATGTATCCGGTAGCATAAACCGACGGATTGGCAGGGCAGTCAGCGCATCCATCAGTTGGAAAACATACGACGGTGAGTCTTTCATCCCATTACTCCAATCCTCGAGATAGACATTCACTGACAAGCCTTTTTGTACGGCGTATAAAACGGTCTCGGTAATACCCGCAATGTGTTCTTCGGGAGTTTTCTTCAACTGGCAACGGCAATGCTTTTCCGAACCTTTACACAACAGGTTAATGACTCTACATCCCGCATTATAGATCCAATCTACCGATACGTTTTTGTCAACGAACCCCAGGACTTCCACCTTCGGAAGAAGATCTCGCTGGGCAGCCCAATTACAAATCATCTTAACGGCATCGAATTCGCCTTCCGACACACGCGCCGAGGCTACTTCCACCCGATCTACTTTTAAATCCTCAAGTAACAAACGGGCGATCATCAACTTTTCATGTGGCACAAACGAAACACCGCAGGTCTGTTCACCATCGCGCAACGTCGTGTCCATGATTTCTATACGAGGATGTTTATTCTTCATACTAAAAATTAAATTCTTTATTTGGAACGGATACCTATTCCAAAGTTCATCATCTACCTATCTAAAATGAATACACAGGCTGAAATTCTTATATACATCTTTTAAATTCTTTAGTTCACGTCGAGAATTACTTAGTTCACGTCGTGGATTAAGTAGTTCACGCCGTGGATTAAGTAGTTCACGCCGTGCACTAAAGAATATGGCGTTAGATTGAATATTATACCTACCGATCAAAAGAAGAATTAACAATAGGTAGAAAACCTATACTTACGCCTCAATAAGAATAAAAAACTTCTCCTGTTCAATATTTTCGAGCTTGTTCAAATGCTTCTACCTTTCCTCGGTTTTCAACCAGGAAATCTACATCATCCAGCCCATTCATCAAACAATGTTTCTTATAAGCATTGATTTCGAAATGCTCCGATTTTCCGGTTGCTTTATTCGTAATCGTCTGCTCCGGCAGATTAACTTCGACTTCCATCTTCGGATCAGCATAGATAGAATCAAACAATTCCTGCAAGAAAGCCTCACTCACCACCACCGGAAGAACAAAGTTGTTCAATTCATTATTCTTGTGGATGTCGGCAAAGAAGCTAGAAACCACAACCCGGAAACCATAACCGGCTATAGCCCACGCAGCATGTTCACGACTTGAACCGGAACCAAAGTTCTTTCCAGCCACCAAAATTTGTCCTCCGTACGTTGGATCATTCAAGACAAAATCGGTATTCAACGAACCGTCGGGACGATAGCGCCAGTCACGAAACAGGTTATCCCCGAAAAACTTTTCCTCTCGTGTAGTTGCTTTCAAGAAACGAGCCGGAATGATCTGATCGGTATCCACATTTTCCAGCGGAAGCGGGACACACGTACTTGTTACTATATTAAATTTTTGTTTCATAAATAACTTCTCAAAATAAAAAGACATATTACAAAAGAGTTCTAGGATCAGTAATGACGCCTGTCACTGCAGCTGCAGCCGCAGTAAGCGGACTAGCCAACAAAGTACGCGAACCTGGGCCTTGACGACCTTCGAAATTACGGTTACTAGTCGAGACTGCATATTTGCCGGCAGGAATCTTATCGTCATTCATAGCAAGACAAGCGGAACAGCCCGGCTGACGAATCTCGAAACCAGCTTCTGCCAAAACCTGATCCAAACCTTCTTCCCGAATCTGGGCATCTACCATCCATGAACCCGGAACAAGCCATGCTGTGATATGTTCCGCTTTCTTCCGACCTTTTACAACGGAAGCAAAAGCCCGGAAATCTTCGATACGTCCATTTGTACAAGCGCCCAAAAAGACATAATCTACCGGCTTGCCTAACAACGACTCGCCTGGCTGGAATCCCATATAATGCATGGATTTCTCAAACGAACCTTTCTCTACTTCGCCCATTCCATCGGTTGTCGGAATAGAATTCGTAATTCCCATACCCATTCCCGGATTGGTTCCGTAAGTAATCATCGGTTCAATGTCAGCCGCATCAAAACGTACTTCTTTATCAAAGACAGCATCATCGTCACTCTTCAAAGTCTTCCAATAAGCCAAAGCCTTATCCCATGCTTCCCCCTTCGGTGCATATTCACGTCCCTTCAAATAGGCAAAAGTTACTTCATCCGGAGCAATCATACCGCCACGTGCTCCCATTTCAATAGAAAGATTACAAAGAGTCAGTCTTCCTTCCATTGTCAGACTGCGGATTGCTTCGCCTGCATACTCAACAAAATAACCGGTAGCCCCACTAGTAGTCATCTTTGACATCATATAAAGAGCCACATCTTTTGCGGTTACCCCTTTACCCAACTTACCATCAATCGTAATCCGCATAGTTTTCGGACGAGACTGCAAAATACATTGGGAAGCCATGACCATTTCCACTTCACTCGTACCAATACCAAAAGCTACGGCACCAACAGCTCCATGTGTAGAAGTATGTGAGTCACCACAAACAATAGTCATTCCTGGAAGAGTTAATCCTCGTTCGGGACCAACAACATGAATGATTCCATTCTTCGGATTCATCATGCCGAAGTAATTCAAACCAAAATCTTTAGCATTCTTCTCCAGCGTATCCACCTGAGTCTTTGAAACCGGATCTTCGATCGGTTTGTCCTGATCGTGTGTCGGTGTATTATGATCCGGCATACAGAAAATATGATCCGGACGGAAACAACTTAATCCTCTTTCCCGCAATCCTTGGAAAGCCTGCGGACTTGTTACTTCATGACAATATAGTCTGTCAATATATAACTGGACAGGCCCATCTTCCACTTGCTGAACCACGTGGGCATCCCAGATTTTATCAAATAGCGTATTCATGCTCTGTTATTTTACAAATTTATTAATAGCGTCAATGTAAGCTTCTACCGAAGCAGCGATGATATCCGTATTAGCACCGAAGCCATAGTAAACATGACCGTCGTATTCCACTTGCATGTGTACTTTACCCACATCATCACTACCTTTACTAATAGCCTGGATCGTAAACTCCTTCAGTACCATCTGACGATGTATGATCTGCTTCAATGCTTTGATGGCTGCATCTACAGGACCATTTCCTGAAGCCGCAGCTTCAAATTTCTCACCAGCTATACTTAAACCTAAACTGGCTACTGAACGGACACCTACACCACTCGTCACTTGCAGATAATCCAATTTGATATGATGATTCATTGTCCGGTCAGCTCCTGCCAATACAAGTACATCATCATCCGTAATTTCCTTCTTCTTGTCTGCCAGCTTCAAGAAATCCTCATAGATCTGATCCAACTTTTCCTGATTAGTCTCTATACCCAACACATGCAGACGATGCTTCAGAGCGGCACGTCCACTACGAGCCGTTAAGACAATAGCATTATCATCAATACCAACATCTTTCGGATCAATGATCTCGTAAGTCTGTACATTCTTCAAAACTCCATCCTGATGAATTCCTGACGAATGCGCAAAAGCATTTCTTCCCACAATCGCCTTATTCGGTTGAATCGGCATATTCATCAAGCTAGACACCGTCCGGCTGATACCATATATTTTAGTAGTATTAATATTGGTTGTGATTCCACATTCTTTATGGCTCTTGAAAATCATGGCTATTTCTTCCAAAGAAGTATTTCCGGCACGCTCTCCAATACCATTAATCGTTACTTCTACTTGACGAGCTCCATTCAGTACCCCTTGAACGGTATTGGCAGTAGCCATTCCCAAATCATTATGGCAGTGAGTTGAAAGAATAGCCTTTTCGATACCATCCACATGTTCCATCAGATACTTGATCTTGGCACCATATTCATCAGGCAGACAATAACCAGTTGTATCCGGAATGTTCACGACAGTAGCACCTGCTTTAATGACTGCTTCTACCACACGGGCCAGATATTCATTTTCAGTACGCCCTGCATCTTCACAATAAAACTCAACATCATCCACATACTTACGAGCATATTTAGTTGCAGCAATCGCTCTTTCAATAATTTCTTCTCGTGTCGAATTAAATTTATACTTAATATGAGGATCAGAAGTTCCGATACCCGTATGGATACGAGAACGCTTAGCAAACTTCAAAGCTTCAGCTGCAACATCAATATCTTTTTCTACTGCACGAGTCAAAGCACAAATCGTGGGCCAAGTCACAGCTTTAGAAATCTCAACTACACTCTTAAAATCACCTGGACTTGAAACCGGAAAACCTGCTTCAATAACATCAACTCCCAAAGCCTCTAACGCCTTTGCCACTTGAATCTTCTCAACAGTGTTCAACTGGCATCCGGGAACCTGCTCCCCATCACGAAGTGTCGTATCAAAAATAAATAATCTGTCTGACATATCTGTTTTATCTTATAGAATTATATACAAATAAAAAAGACCTTTCTCACAGGGAAGCGAGAAAGGTCTTTATCCTTATTTCATCTTACAGAATCACGCACCGTCTCACTTCCTATCCTGTTGCCAGAGTAGAATAATAATACCCAACGAATTCAATAGACTGTTACGCAAAATCTGTTCCATTTGAATTATCTTTTTTCTATTTATCTTTTTGACGGTGCAAAGTTACATTGTTTTCTGAAATCACAAAATATATTCCTAACTTTTTTCGCAATGAAAATTACAAACCGTAAGAAAAATATTAAAAGTAACGAGAATCTATCAGGATAATTCGTGTAAAATGACTTTTTAAGCCGATGTGAATATACTTCTTTTCAGGTATTATCAGCTTATAAAATACATCGATTTAGGTATTGATTGAGCTTTTGAAATAGAAGACCTTTGCAACCGTTACTAACATTAAAACATATCAGAATGAAAAAAACAGGAATTTTCTTCGGTTCATCCAGTGGAACGACCGAAAATATTGCGAACCAGATAGCGAATCTGTTAAGTATTCCAGCAACAGATGTATACAATGTCGCGACAGCTTCTCCAGCCGATCTAGGAAAGTATGAAGTTCTACTATTAGGCAGTTCGACATGGGGCGCTGGAGACTTGCAAGATGATTGGTTTGATTTCCTTGCTAAAATCAAATCATTGGATTTGTCTGATAAATTGATCGGACTGTTCGGCTGCGGTGATTCGGCTTCTTTTGGCGATACATTCTGTGATGCCCTAGGCACAATTTATCAAGAGCTACAAGGAACGGGGGCTAAATTCATCGGAACAGTCAGCACAGACGGATACTCTTTTGATACTTCAACGGCTGTCATTAACGACCAATTTATCGGATTACCCCTCGATGAAATGAACGAAGACGATCAAACAGCTGAAAGAATAGAGAATTGGATAGAACAACTGAAAACAGAAGGACTAGCGTAAAGTATTATTAAAGACTGCAGAATTTATGGTTATGACGAGCACTGGCATTCCGGGTGAAATAAAAGTATTCCTCAATCACATCTACGAATATAAAAAAGGAGTACGCAACATGGTTTTATGTACATTAAACAAATGCTATGAACCGATAGCCGTCGAACGGTTGGAAAGCCAAAAGATTTGCTTTATCAAGCAAGAGGCCAGCGATCGCTGTGTCAATCTTTACTTTGGCAAACCAGAATGTATCGAAACCATCCGATTGCTTGTCACTCGCCCTCTTAACCAATTATCTCCTGAGGAAGATTTCATTTTAGGTACATTGCTGGGGTATGATATATGCCAGCAATGTAAACGATTCTGCTCCCGCAAGCATCCTTGAAGGTACATTCTCCACGACTACATGAACAATGTTTTCGCTGGTTATTTGGATAACTACCTGAGAAATCGTCTTGTCAAGGTCTAAAAAGAAAGAAGCCGATCCAACATTTTGTTGAACCGGCTTTCATTCTCTCTCTAAAACGGCGGCTACCTACTCTCCCACTGTTACGCAGTACCATCGGC
>ENA-OROH01001387-OROH01001387.1-human-gut-metagenome-genome-assembly--contig:-NODE-1387-length-22841-cov-14.252655_pt1 | contig 22841 bp, 18 predicted proteins | sample MGYA00242125_ERZ509042 | MGnify/ENA primary metagenome ERZ509042 (study PRJEB26280, sample SAMEA2338738) | human gut metagenome | biome: human gut; feature: human-associated habitat; material: faeces... | reverse complement strand
CGAAGGTGTAAGCCATGCCGCCGCCGATGATCAGGGTATCGACCTTCTCCAGCAGATTGGAGATGACGTTCAGCTTATCAGCGACCTTAGCGCCGCCCAGGATGGCGGTGAAGGGACGAACGGGATCGTTGACTGCGTTGCCCAGGTACTTGATCTCCTTCTCCATCAGGTAACCGACAGCGGTATCCTTGATGTAGTCGGTGACACCTGCGGTGGAGCAGTGTGCACGGTGGCAGCTGCCGAATGCATCGTCAACGTATGCATCTGCCAGAGAAGCCAGCTCCTGGCTGAACTCAGGCATGTTCTTGGTCTCTTCCTTGCGGAAACGGGTGTTCTGCAGCAGAACGACATCGCCGTTGTTCATGGCAGCAACAGCAGCCTTTGCGTTCTCGCCCACAACGTTGTCGTCGTCAGCAAACACAACGGTCTTGCCCAGCTTTGCGCTCAGAGCCACAGCAACGGGTGCCAGGCTGAACTTTGCCTCGGGGCCGTTCTTGGGCTTGCCCAGGTGGCTGCACAGGATGACCTTAGCGCCATCGTTGACCAGCTTCTGGATGGTGGGCAGAGCCGCATTGATGCGGTTCTCGTTGGTGATCACGCCGTCCTTCATCGGGACATTGAAATCGCAGCGGACAAGGACCTTCTTGCCGCAGTAATTCTGATCGTCGATCGTTTTCTTACCTAAACCCATGGTAACAAACTCCTCTCAAATTCTTTTCGTTCGGAATCGAATTTTGCTCTTCATCGGGGGCCGCGCACTGCGAACTTCCCCGTACATCCCTATTATAAACAAAAAGCGTGTGTATTGCAAGGACAGGAGATGGATAATTTATTAACAAACATTTGTTGCAGAAGCAAAGAAATGTGGTGATTTTGCCGGAACGCACCAAAAACCGCCGTTTTTTCTGAAAAAGACCCGCTGCAGGGAGTGTTCGCCCCCGCAGCGGATCCTGTCCATTCAGGATATTTTCCGGAACTTCTGCTTCGCTTTTTCCAGGTATTCCAGCACCAGCGGATTTTTCATACCCAGCAGGAAGGCTACGTATGCAGCCACTGAGCCCAGCACTGCCGCCAGAATGCAGATGAGATTGGGCAGAGCCAGTGCCTTGACCCCGGTACAGACAAGAACGATGCCCACACAGCCGCAGAGCACCGAGCCAACGGTGCGCCGGTCAGCAGAGACCGTGACCAGACCCCTGGAGCAGCGGATACAGAGCATCATGGAGCACAGCTCTGCCAGCAGGGTGGTAAAGGCCGCCGCATTCTCCCGGAACCGCGGGATGAGCAGGATGTTCAGCCCCACGTTCAAAATTGCACTCACAAGCGTTGCTACCAAAAATTGACCTTCTCTTTTCCATGGCACCAAAACACAAGTATTATAGAGCCACCCAAATAAACTTGCTACCAATGCTATACTCAAAACGCGAAGTGGCACAGCTGCTTCCAGATAGCTTTCGCTTGAGATAAAAAGAACGACCTCTTGACTTAGTTCAAACAATCCCACTACAGCCGGAAGAACGGTTAATACCATTGCCCCAAATACTTTATTAAAAAGCCTTTCAAAATTCAGCCTATCCTGCATTCCCGCATAACGAGACAACCTCGGAACAGATACTAAAAGAATAGATGCCAGAACCGATTTTACCATCGTATATATCTTCATTGCAACGGTGTAAATTCCCACATGATAGTCTGAAGTTAAAACTCCGAGAATTGTCACATCTGAATTTACATAAATCGTAATTGCAAAGCTCGATGCAAAAATCAGAAGTATTGGTTTTAAATGCTTTTTCCAGTCTATTTTTGCTGTCAGTCGAATCGTGCAATATTTCCTAGCTCGAAAGAAGTTCAATATATTCGCACCTGCTGCGGCAAACACCGTAATTCCTGCGTAAATACAGTAATCGTCCTGCGTTTTAACAAATGCGAACATCATCAGAATTGATATTATTTGAAAAATAATACCTCTAACTGTGATATAGGTATACTCCTCAAAGATCGTGAACACCCATTCGGTGCCGATGGTCGTAAAGAAGATCTGTAAACTCAGCACCAGCATCAGGTCGGTATAGGCATGGAGCTTTGTCCAGAAAAGCATCGTCACAGCCAATGCCGCATAGGTCAGGGCCGTGGAGATCATATTGATGGAGAACATCTCCGAGGCAAAGGCCGACAGCTTTTCCCGGTCGTTCACATAGCGGGACCCCTCACGCACCGCATAGGAGGAGATGCCAAGGCCTGCAAACAGCAGAAAATACCCGCAGACGGAGCTGGCAAAGTTCACTTTGCCCAAATTATTTACTTGTAGAATGTTAGATATGTACGGGAATGTAATCAGTGGAAAGATGATTTGTAGAATCGTCTTGGTTCCACTCATTATTGCATTTAATGTAAGCGATTTCTTCATAACTAGATACTTTCACTCACCCTGTTTTTTCTTTACCCATGCGTCCCAGAAGAAATACGAATACATGGTTTTAAGCCAGTAAAAATATCTCTTTTCCTGAAGTTGCTGTTGCATCATTTCCTTTGCCCATCTGTAAAACCCTGCTTTTGCTTTCGGATAACCTTCTTCCATAAAGTGTGCACTCTTTCCATATTTAACCACTAACTCACGACAAACCTGTGAATATCCCGCTTTTGCAGTCTTCTGTACAAGTGATTCATTCGCATACAATACAACAATTCGCTCCCACGCCATCATTTCTGTTAATTTTCCAGTAAAATAATCGCACAGCGTTACCGACTGATCATTGCGGTAGTAATAGTATAATTCACTTTCCGAACGAACAATCTTAGATGCTTTTTTGATGCATTCTGCTAAGAAAAGAGTATCTTCTCCAATATACAGGTCATCAGAAAATCGAATATCCTTCACACAGCTTTTTCGGTATACTGCGCTGCAGGCGACTTTATGCGCTGCTGGTGTAAACCAATCGTACCGTCTTGCATCCAATATGCAAACTTTATCTGTAATTTTGGGAATATGTTCTACGTCACTGCCTTCCCAAACATCCAGCATTTTACAGTATGCAATTTCCGCGTCCGATTGCACCAACATCATTTCCAGCCGTTCTATAAATTCCGAATGAATAAAATCATCTGGATCAACAAATGAAATATACTTTCCTGTACTTTTTTCCAATCCCAGATTTCGCGCAGAGGAAACACCACCGTTTGGCTTGTGGTATATCTTGATTCGCAGATCTTTTTCCGCGTAGTGCTGGCAGATGGCAAGGGAGTTGTCTGTTGACCCATCATCCACCAGAATGATCTCCAGATCCCGATAGGTCTGTCCAAGGATGCTGTCCAGACATTTTTCCAGATACTTTTCTTTGTTATAGATCGGCACAATGATACTGACGGTATCGTTCAGCACAAATTATCCTCCCTTATTTTGCCGCCGGGCCATTCTTCAGCAGGAACAGTTTTGCATATATCCTCCGGCTGCATCTGAGCAGCTGATACTTCCGCTGGCTGCTGGTGCAGAGCAGCTTTGCCGCCGCCGGGTCACACTCCTGCAGAAAGGCCTCCATCTTTGCGCGGCGCTCCGTATCCTGCATCAGATACGGATAGCAGTGCTCCACCACGCTCAGCATGGCGGCATCATTTTCCGACATTCCCGGGTATGCTTCCCGGATGGCCTGATATTTCTGATAGCCCATATCCAGCTTATCCTCGTAGAACTTCATGTTCCTGCGGTGAAGGATGCTGTCCGGGCGCTGATAGTAATAATACAGCGGCACCGGGCGGTACGCGACCTTGCTGCACTGCTGAAAAATGCGGTATGTCGTACCCTGATCCTCCATCATCCGCCCCAGCGGATAGCGGATATCCCGGAACAGCTCCCGCTTGTAGAGCTTGTTCCAGGCAAAATCCCCCAGCTCATCCGAGACAAGGGTGCTGCGGATGGCCTCCCGGCCTGTCATGCACTGCACCGGTACGGCGAGTTCTGCCGGGGCAAGCTCTTCCTCCCGTTCAAACATCCGGAAGCCCACCACAGCCATGTCCGCATCCTGTTCCTGCAGGTCACGGCAAAGCGTTTCCAGCATCCGGCTGTCCAGAAAATCATCACTGTCCACAAAGCAGAGATACATTCCCTGTGCCCGTTCGAGCCCCGCGTTGCGCGCTGCAGAGAGTCCCCCGTTTTTCTGGTGGACTGCTGTTACACGTTCTTCCTGTGCGGCATATTCGTCGCAGATGGCTCCGCTGGCATCGGTGGAACCATCATCCACCAGCAGGACCTCAAGATTCCGATAGGTCTGGTGCAGGATGCTGTCCACGCAGCGGCGAAGATATCGCTCCACATTGTAGACCGGAACAATGACACTGATCAGCTCTGTCTCCATGTTCTGTTCCCTCAGAAGAATGTTTCTCTGCCAATGTGGAGGATCTCCGAGGTGTACGGGCAAATGGCATTGTTGCCCTGAATATACGCCTGATAGATCCAGATGATGACCAGCATTCCCCACATGGCAGCCTTCAGCAGCTTGCGCAGACGCTCATCCTCCACGCACTTGACCACACGGCCAATGGCGAGATAACGGAAGAACGCAAAATACAGGCAGATGCGGTAGAGCGGCACATTGATGTTGCGCAGCTGGGCCGTTGCCATCTCGATCAGGATCATCACGATCCAGAAATCAGCATCCGAGCGGGTAAAGCGGCGGCGGCCCTCCCCTTCCTCTTTTGCGTACCAGCGGTACAGCACAATGGGCAGGATCAGAAAAGGCAGACGCACAATGATGGGATTCAGCGTGAAGCCGCCCGCATTGGCATCATAATAATATCCGTAAAGTCGATCAATGAAGTCCACATTCAGGGCCAGCCTGACCACAGCCTTGCTGAAGAAGGCAAGGTAGACCGAAAATGCCGCCAGGCCACCCTTGACCCACCAGTTGTCGAAATGCTGAAGCAGGATATAGATCAGCAGCGCACCAAACGAAATAAAGGTGGCATTGTGGAACAGGCAGGAGACCGCCAGCAGTAGGACCGCCCAGTGATACTTTTTCTTCCACGCAAAGCTGAACGCCAAAAATGCCACACCCAGCGCCACAGACTGCCGCTCGGCATTATAAGTATCGCCATAATACAGGCAGAGGTAAGCCAGCCAGCCATAGGGCACGGAGACATACTCCTTATACTGCACCAGCCCGATCATAAACAGGCCGCAGGCCAGCAGGTCCACCATAAAGTAGAGCCAATGGACATCACCAAAAACATGTGCCGCCAGATAGACCAGCGTCATAAACAGCGGCTCTGTTTTGTGCCGCTGCCGGATGCAGGCCAACAAACCATCCTGCAGCTTTGCATCCGCCACCCATCCCTCATACACCACGCTGTCCGTGCCAATGGACGGGTCCCGCAAGCCTGCCAATACCGCCATCACCAGCACCGCCAGCGCCAGGCAGAGATAAAAGCCCTTCTCGTTGTTTTTCTTCGTCCGCAGGTGCTCGCCATAGGCGGCAATGCCCACAGAAACCGCAAAAGCCCCCAGATAAATCAGCATAACTTCTCCATTTTATTTTTCGACTGTGTGTTTATTTTTCCATTCTCCCAGCCCATAAACGGCATAAAACAGCCGCTTGCTGATCAAAAGTGTTTCCACCTTGATCCGGTCTGCTCTTTTGGCCCAGGGCCGCCGGGCAAGCGCCCGGTGTTCCTGCACAAAGCGGCAGATCCGTGCCTGAGCCTCCGGATAGCTGGCAAAATCGCCATCCAGAATGCCTTTCAGTGTCTTCAGGTAAGTAACCAGCTGCAGATATTCCGCTTCTGCTTTCAGCACAGGGACCGTTTCCGCAATAAAGCGGGTCACGTCTTCGCCCACATCCAGAATGACCAGATTCTTCTCGGCAATGCCGCTCTTCATGGTCGAACCGGTATGGATGCGGTAATCGTACATCGGTTCCGGAAACACTTCCACTTTTGCACAGCGGGCAATGGCCCGATACATCACCGCATAGTCCTCGTACAGGATGCCAACGGGGAACTGCAAATCTCCCCAAACCTCCCGCCGGAAGAAAACGCCGCCTGCTCCATGCCCGATGCCCTGATGCAGCAGCATCCGGCGCATGGTCTCTTCCCGGTTCAGCAGCTCTGGGATCTGGAGCGGATTTTCCGTCCGTCCCTCCGGCTGCTCTGTCGAGAACATCTCCAGCGGGGTCAGGGCTGCATCAGCACCATCTGCCTCACAGCGCTCCACAAATTGGTCAAACGCTGTGGAGCGGATCAGGTCATCGCTGTCCAGCAGGTAAAAATATTTTCCCTGCGTCTGTTGCAACCCAACGTTCCGGGCATCAGACTGCCCCCCATTGGGCTTATGGAACACCCGGATGCGGCCATCCTCCACAGCCAGTTCATCACAAAGTTCCCCGCTGCCATCGGTTGAGCCGTCATCTACCAAAAGCAGCTCCCAATTCTGGTAACTCTGCGCCTGCACGCTCTGCACACAGTCCCGCAGATACGGATAAACATTATAGACCGGCACAATGACCGATACAAGCGGTTTTCTTTCCTCCAACCGGATCCCTCCACCTTACTTTTTTCCACGCCACTGCGTTTTTTCATAGACCCGTCGGGTCATGGCATAGCCGCTGTAGGAAAGCGCCGCCGCCAGCCGGGCCTTTTTGCGGGCCTGCGGGTCCAGCAGAACGTTCCGGCGGTATTTTTTCACTTCCTGCCAGAGGGCCTTCTCTATTTTTTCATGCTGCCTGTCCTGAATCTGGAACAGGATATTGCAGACATTGCTCAGATAGCGGCACTCCGCTGCACGGCTCAGCCGGGGGAAATCACGCTTCACATTTTCCATCAGCGCGTGGCAGTGCCGCACACTATCCAGCTTTCTGGGGTTGAAGGCCATATTTTGGATACTGCTGCCCCGCTGGAAATAGTAGTAATCCCGGTTTGCGATATGTGCCACCTTATGGGCACGCTTTGTCACCTCGTAGGCGACCGGGATATCCTCATAGAGCTTGCCCACCGGGTAGCGCACGCCCTCAAACAGTGCACGCTTATAGAGCTTGGTGGGGGTGGTCACCTCCATGCCCTCCTGATACAGGATGCGGCGCAGGCATTCCTCCCGGCTCAGGATCTCGAATGCTTCCAGACGCTCTGTGGGCACGGACTGCACCGGCTGGCCCTCGAACACCTCTTCAAAACAGCTGGCTGAAAAATCCGCTCCCGCCTGCTCCAGTGCCCGGTACAGGTTCTCGATGTAATAAGGTGACACCCAGTCATCGCCATCCACAAAAGAGAGGTATTCCCCCGCTGCCGCGTCCACACCAGCGTTGCGGGCATCGGACAGACCACCATTTTTCTTGTGGAGCACCCGCACCCGGGCATCCTGTGCAGCATATTCATCACAGAGGACCTCGCTGCCATCGGTGGAGCCGTCGTTCACCAGCAGCAGCTCCATGTTCTGATAGCTCTGCCCCAATAGACTGTCCACACAGCGGTTCAGATATGGCTTTACATTATAAACAGGAACGATGATGCTTACCAAAGGGTCCATCTTATCTCCTCATTTCAGCAGGTCGAAGTAAAACTCTTCCAGCTTCTTCGCCTCGGTGACGATATCAAAGCCGCCTGCCCGCATCTCGACAGAGGTATCCCGCCGCCGGGCATTTTCTGCAGCCCGGATCGCCGCATCCGCCCAGACTGCCGGGCTTTCCTGCAAGCTCAGGTACTGCATCTCGGGCAGGACCTGAGCCTCCTGCGGCACCTCTGTGGAACAGATGACCGGCAATGCCGCCGCTTGTGCTTCGATCAGCACGATCCCAAGCCCCTCATACCGCGAGGGCAGAACAAAGGCATCCATGGCCTGATAAAACTTTGCGGGATCGCTTTGTCGGCCCAGAAAGCGGACATTCTCCTGCAGCCCCAGTGCCTCCGCTTTCCGGCGGGCAGCGGCCTCGTTTTCCCCTTCTCCAATCAGCAGTAAAACGGCATCCGGCCGTTGCTTGCAGACCTCCGCCATTACATCCAGCAAAAATTCGTGATTTTTGGCATAGCAGAACCGTCCGACATGGCCCAGCACCAGTTCATCCCCCAGGCCAAGCTCCTGCCGGACGGCTTTCCGTTTGGCGGCATCATAAGTAAAGCGGTCGAGCTCAATGGCATTGTTGAACACCCGGAAAGGCTTTTCACCATAAAGCCAGCTGCCTGCCGTTCTGGAGCAGGCACAGAGCCGGGTGGGATACACTGCGGCAAAGGGACGGAGCAGGTACTTCATCACATTTTTTGCCCCTTCTCCCCTGCCCACCGTAGAATGGTTATGCGCGATCCGGTTGGGCACCCCTGCACGCTTTGCCCCCCAGAGGGAAAGCACGCTCAGGGTGTTCATGTGGGAGTGAACGATCTGGTATCCGTTCTGACGGAACAGCCGCCCGATCTCCCGTTCATACTGCGGCAGGTGGGTATATTTTGGCACCACATACACCCGGCCGCCCAGCCGTTCGATCTCTTCCCGCTGGGGCAGAGTCGAGCCTTCCAGCGCGAAAAAATCAAACTGAACTCTGGAACGGTCCATGTGGCGGTAGTAGTTCATCACCACCATCTCCACACCGCCGTAGTTCATATCCGTCATCATCTGGGCCACACGGATGGGCTGTGCATTCTGCTCCATGGTCATACCAGCTCCTTGCGGTCACAATCCTCGAACCAGTCCCGGAAGCTCTCCTCCAGCGTATAGTGGAACTTGTAATCAGTGGCGGCCAGCTTCCTGCCGCAGACATTGGTGGATACCATCAGTTTCCGGACACGGGCGGGATGGATGCCCACCTTTTTGCCCCCGATGGGTCCCAGAATGCCCGCCGCAAACAGTAGCAGTCCGGCGGGCACCAACGGCACATGGCGGTGCAGGCCGGTCGCCTTCTGCATTGCATCGCAGATTTCTTCAATGGTATAGGCCGGCTCGTAGGTACAGTTATAGATCTCTGCTCCGGGGAAGGAATGATCCAGCATCCGGTACTTGAAGAAGCGCACCAGTTCCTTGACATAGATGCACGCCTTGATGGTGTCCTTCCGGCCGGCATAAAAAAAGTAGCCCTTCTTCTGCCCCCTGTACAGGCGGGTCATGTTGCCGTGCTCCCCTTTGCCATAAACGATGCCTGGCCGCACGATAGTCAGCTCCCGGGCCGGATCACGGGCCTGCCAGATCTGGTGGATCTTTTCTGCCACCAGCTTGCTGATTCCATACGGCGTGTTGGGAGTTGGCAGAGTTTCCTCCGTCTTAAGGTCCTCAGACGCGCCATAGGGTGCAATGGAGCTGGTGAATAGGATCTTCCGGATGCCGTATTTTTCCGCAAATGCGGTCACATTTTCCGCGCCCCGGATATTTGTTTCAAAATAGGCTTCTTCCGGGTGGCCAGGGGTGCGGTGGACCGCTGCCAGATCAAAGATCACGTCCTCCGGAGTCGGAACGAACTCAAAATCGATGGGCTTGCGCACATCCAGCCGGATATACTGCACCCCATCGTTCTTTTCCACAATGCCCGGCACCACGCCTTCTTCCCCGGGCATCACAAGATCCAGGTCGTAGATCACGTCGCCGGGTCTGACGCACTCCTTCAGCAGCAAATGAATGAGATGGGTGCCGATAAAACCAGATCCACCAAAAAGAATATAATTCATTTTGCCCCTTTCCGGTCAAACACAACGCCCACCGTCCTGAACAGCAGGTAGATATCCATCCAGATGGACCAGTTGTCGATGTACTGGACATCCAGCTTGACCACTTCTTCAAAATCATCAATATCGCTGCGGCCGCTTACCTGCCACAGGCCGGTAATTCCAGGCTTCATGGAAAGGCGGCGCTTGTGATGGCTCTCGTACTGCCGGTACTCATCCAGCGTGGGCGGGCGGGTACCCACCAGGCTCATGGAGCCCCGCACAACGTCAAAAAACTGCGGCAGCTCATCGATGCTGGTGCGACGGATAAAGCGGCCCACCCGGGTGATCCGGGGGTCATCTTCCATCTTGAACATCAGGCCGTTCATTTCGTTCTGGGCCATCAGCTCCTTTTTGCGTGCCTCCGCGTCCACATACATGCTGCGCAGCTTGTGGATGTAGAACACACGTCCATTCCGGCCCACCCGGCGCTGCTTGAAGATCAGCGGGCCGGGGCTTTCCAGCTTGAGCGGGATGGCCACCAACGCAATGATGGGGATGCTGATGATGCACCCCACGATGCCGCCCACGATATCCATGGTCCGTTTCAGCACCTGATCCCGCAGCTTGAGCTCCACCGTGCCCATCGTCACAACATTGCCGCCCGCACAGCGGCTCAGTTCCCGGCTGATGCGCACCGCACTGGTCTCATCGCAGCAGGCTTTTTCAATCCGGTCCAGCACCGGCAGACGGAAATGGACCGTCAGACCCATGCTCTCCATCTCCTCGAGATAGGGCAGCATGTTCTCCTCACTCTCCTGCGCCACATCCAGATACACTTCATCCAGCGCTGCCTGCCGCAGCCAGTCCATGAAATTATCGAAGTTCGCCTCGATCTTCACCCCATCGATCTCAGTGTGAAGCTGCTCCGGGGCAGCTTCCAGAATGGCAAGGCCGGTCACACGCTTGGACCAGTCCTTTTTCAGCTCTTCCAGAACAGGGCTTGCGTTCTCCTGCGTGGTCACCACCCCCACAAGGCTCTGAATCCCCTTGGTATAGCGGGAGCGTACCAGCATCTTTTTGAGGACAGCATGAGCGCCCGTCATCACAAAGACATCGATGATGGGCACAAACACCAGAAAATAGCGGGAGTGCAGCATGGAAGCCTTGGTCAGCGCCAGGCAGGCCGCATCAATGAGAGTCAGCAAAAAATTGAACCGCACCGCAATTTCAACTTCACGAATCGGAGTGCGGTTCACGATATTTTCGCTCTGATCAAATGTAAAAAAGGTCAGGATATAGGCCAGCAGCAATAAAAAACAGGCTTCTACCAGATCGTCCAGCTGGAAGTCCCCCATCTTGTGCAGAACACCTGCGGTCAGCCCCCACGCCAGCCCAATGCTGAGAACCAGAGAGAGCAGATCAATCAGAAACAGGTATCCATACTGCAGTTTTTCACGTTTCGTAATCATACTGTTTCGTTGTCTCCATTTATTTTTACCATTTTATCATATCGGGAGAAGGGTTGCAATAGATGGAGATCGAATGCAGTGCTGCTTTTGTCGGATCACTGCAAATGTGTTGTGCCATTTTACGAAAGCACCTTATCGCGCCCAGAATGGTCAGCAAAAAGCGCCCTTTCTCTCGCATCACACAAGAGAAAGGGCGCAGTCAAGCTTTATTCAGCTCAGGAGAAACTCCGATCAGCAGTTCTCAGCGAAGTACTTAATGGTACGGACCATCTGAGAGGTGTAGGAGTTCTCGTTGTCGTACCAGGACACGACCTGAACCTGATAGGTGTCGTCGCAGCTACGCTGAATTTTTGCACTTTCCAAGTAGTTCTTCACAGTTTCGTAACAACAGTTACAGTACCAGAACATACCGTTGTCGTACAAAAACCGGTTTGTTTGTACCACAATTATATCACGTTTCAGCGTCATTTGCAAGGATTTGATTCGTTTCTCTTCTGGCCTGCATTTTTCAGATTTCAGCGTATATTCTTACGGTATTCCACGGTTCGAGCGCCTGAGGCCTAGGGCTTCCGCCGGGGCAGCAGCTCTCCCAGACACTCTCCTCAGAAGCGCTATGACAGCTAGATTGCCAACATGTTCCTGTTGATTAACTGAAATTTCACCGGACATGATTTTGAGCCATGGTGTGGGAAATGTAGCCATCTTGTTCGATATGAAGCAATTTTACTTCATTTGTAAGTTACAATCTTGACTTTCTTCTTGTTTTTAAAAGCCTCTGCAGCAGCTCACGCTCTGCCGGATCAGCTGCAAACAAAAACATTACTGCGCCGTACACTATGGTATAGAGGAGAATGCCGAGGCCCAATTGTATTACAGATACCGGATCATGCCAAATTATTCCCTTGATGAAACATGCAGCCCCGGTGAGAAGAACTGCCAAACTTATGATGCCAATTGTAGTTTTCCAGAACTTTATCATGTTCAGGCCGACTCTTTTCTGAAAAAACCAGTTCATTATCAATCCACTGGTCAGAAACATCGAAATTCCTGTGGAAAGTGCCGCACCGGTGATTCCGATCCTGCCTGCGAATAACACTGTCGTTATAATGTTCAGTAGTGCACTCAGCAGGTAAATCTTCGCACGAAAACCATACTGTCCTTTGACCTGTAGAATGCATAATCCGAGGTTTTGTGCCAGATCAACAGAGAACGGCAGCATTACAATGATTGCAACCCAATAGGCTGCCTCATAGCCTTCGCCGACCCATACCAGCAGAAATTCACGACCAAAAATGATGAAGCCGGACAAAACCAGCAGTATCACAAAAAATGTAGCCCGTCCAACCCGAATAAACAGATCCGAAACCTTCTGCAATCCATTTTCTTCCTGATACAACACACTGACCCGCGGGTAAAAAACACCTGCGATCTGTGTCCCAAACTGCATATAGATCATGTAGATCTGCGCACCAACAGAGTATACCGCAACAACTGCGGTGCTGAACATTTTGCCCAAAATGACCTGATCTGTTTTCCAGAAAATCTGATCTGCGATGCATCCGATCAGGATGGCCGAAGACAAGGTCAAAATTTCTTTTGCCACTTTTGAATTCGGTTTCAGCGTCGGAATCCGGATTTCTAACCTGCACTGAACATACCACCAGCGAAACAGGATGTTGACCAAATTCAAACCTGCAATGACTGCTGTCACAGACATTGCATAAGGGAGCCTCATCACGCAGAGGATCACAAGCAGTGGCTGAACTGTCTGAAGTAAGATCCCGGAAATTTTCAAAAACACAAAGCGTTCCTGCCCTGTGATCACTGTCAGATAGACTGAACTCAACAGAGTTGCAACCATATTGCAGAACAGCATCCCAAGGATGATGGTGCTCTCCTGGAGTTCCGCCCCCGTAAAGGAACTGGCATAAAAAGCCCGGAAGCCTAAAATTACAACAACTCCAAGCCCTGTCATTCCGGCTGCCATCAGCCGATAGATGCTGCGTGCTGTAGAAAGAATTTCCCTTGCCAACTGTTCATCCTGTTTTCCAAGTGCATTGCAGTAATTGCGCAGGACTCCCGCAGACATACAGGATTCAAATACCGTGACATACGAGAAAAAGGAGCCGACGATCTGATAAAGACCGTATTCACTTTGGCCAAGGTAATGCAACAATACCGGAACATAGATAATGTTGACCAGAACATTTAAAATGACTTGAATATATGACAGAACTACACCGGTTCTACGTTCAGTGTTCATTTATTTTCTTAACAATTCCTTTAATAGTTTTTCTTATTTTGCGATAGTATTTCAGCGGCGCAACATTTGATGCTGTCATATAGATTTTCAGCCTCATCGTTAACGGTTCCTTTTTGAGATATGGATTGTTTCGCCATTCCGGAAAACGTTGATCAATCCACTGCCGATTTTCCCGAATCAAGCTGTACTCTCCATGATAGCTGCTCAGTACTCGTTCTGTGTTATAATACAGCGCATGCTGTTCATAGACTTTTCCCTAGTGATTTTTACTCTTTATGATTCCCTTGTACTCCAATTTTCTTTTAAGTCGAACTGGTAGAACTAATATCGCACTAACTTTCTGTCCAACATTTACGCCAAAGCGTTCAATACATTTTTTATTGATTGTAGCAATTTGCTTATCTGTTTTTCCATACCAAGATGCCGCATAATGGTGGATAGTTCTCGTATTTTTAGTTATATTTAATTCGCCACTTTTGTAATTCATCGGGCAAAAGTACTCTGGCGGATAAATCGTAATGCCCTCTACCGTTTGAATTTCTCTCTCCGGTTTCCATCCGTGTTGCATCAAAATCTGTGTCGTATAAGTCACAATTGTTGTTGTATCAATCGCACCATTCTGATTTCGGAAATGCCGCTTTTCATAAAAATCAAGCATTTCTTTGTATATGACTAATCCGGGATTAGCAGCCATACCTAATCCGGGTGCTACAGTATACAGAGTTTCGCAGCCTAAAAAAGCCCCCTGTTTTAAAATTTCATTCAGCGGTTTAATAATTTCGACATCAGTATCAAAATAAATGCCACCCTTATGATACAAAATCCAAAATCTAGCATAATCGCTCACAAACGCCCACTTTTTTGCCTCATAAGCTTCCCGAACATAATCGCAGCAATTCAAGTCGAAGTTGCTTTCATTCCACTCTCTGATTTCATATTCCGGGCAGTACTTTTTCCATGATGCAATGCACTTTTGCGCCAACTCTGGAAGAGGATTTCCGCCAAACCAGCAATAATGGATTATCTTCGGAATTTTCTGATTCATCATTTTTTCATCCTAACCTTATACTTTTTCATTCCCAAAAGAATTGATACGGCATAATTCCTTGGGCACTTCGCGCTATCATCAAGAACTCATAGAGAACGAGAAAAACTATCACGCATATATTCACTATCTTCGCTTGTTTTCTGTTTTTCATTTCCACAATCAAATTTGGCAATATCGTCATCACACTTCCCGTAAAATAATACGGAATTCGATTTACAATTTGCACTGAAAGTGAAATCCAATAGAACAGAACACCTACTGCCAACATTTCATACTCGATTTTGAACTTTCTTTTTTTTGTAGATTTTGTCCCTATACTTAAGATCGTGCAGAACATTAAGATGATCAAAAACAACGCAGGGTGAAGAACATTTCCAGCGTTCGCATATTCGGTCTGCAAATAGCTCGAATATCCAATCAGTCTTGCCCCGATTTCCGTTAATATTCTTCCGAAAACTGCACAAATACCACATAACGCTACAATCATTATAGACAGCGACAAATTTATTTTACATTTCACAAAGGAAATCGGAAGTAGCAAAAAGAAAACTGCAGCACTCGAATGGAAACTCATTGCTATCAAAATGATCAATATATACCGAAAATATTTTCTCTCATCCAGCAAACTCACTGCTTGCAGAACAATTCCTATCGCCAACGCTTGCCGCACCAGACTGAACTCTAGGAAATAGAACATTAAACTCGCAAAAATGTATATTGAAAGGTATATATCTTTCGAATTTCGGATTATATAACGATAAAACAACACCACAGTCGGTATTGCCCATGCTGCCAGATATTCCGTATATGTTGTGCATATGTTACCTAGCAGATGTATATACGCTCTGCTGCCCGCCTCAATCCAATAGATTTCAATATCATTTTTGCTCCATTCAAGCAGTTGAATATACATTGCTGTATCTATACCAACCGTTTCTTTTCTCAATGAAACAATAGCCGCTAACTGAAGAAAAGTAATTATTACGAAAAGCTTTTTCCCGCATTTTAAGGATCGTCTTTTCAACACGAAGCCTTCTGCAATCATCAAAAAATAATTTATTATAAAAATCATATCATTCAAATGCACTCTAATGTCAGCAATACTTTTCTGCTCAGCGGCATTTTTGACGTAAGTAGCTGGAAGTAATCTTTTCGGACTTCACTCTTCAGTCTTTTGTAAATACTTTTTAGATTTTTATTTTTCTTATCATATCCACGAATTAGCATTTTAGAAAGCATTGTAAAATTTGCTCTTTTTCTCGCCAAAATAGCAAATCTCAAATAATCCGGCTGTTCCTGTTCAGTGCGAGTTACAACACGATCCCATACGGAAAGATAGTCCAAATCTTTTTCCGAAAAAGTAGAACGTGTAATTCCACTGTTATTCACAAAATAATGATGTAGGATTTGATTTGTTTCCACCATAAAATCTGCTCTTGTATAAAACTCATAACATGCTTCTACGTCTTCGTTTAAAGTAATTACATACCTAAAGTTTTCTAAAATGGAAGTTTTTATAAGCTTATTCCACACACCTGTATTACTTGGCTCTCCGTTTACCCGAAAAAAATAATCAAACATTTTTCTTTTGTCATAAACGGTTATATATTCTTTTGGCTGAATAACTTGAAAATCGGGGATTGCATCTTGCCTTGAGGCACACGCCGTAATTTTTGCCTGCGGATACTTTTCAAAAAGACTCCTTAAGACTTCGAGAAAGTTCAATTCGATCCAGTCATCGGAATCAATAAAGCATACATATTTTCCGCACATTACATCCATTCCTGCATTTCGCGCAGAACTAAGACCGCCATTTTTCTTGTGAATCACTCGAATTCGCTCATCACGCTCTGCCCACGCATCACACAGGGCAGGACAATTATCCGGAGAGCCGTCGTCAACAAGAATAAGTTCAAGATCAGGATAGGTCTGATTTACAATGGACTCTATGCACCGATCAAGGTATTTTTCAACCTTATAAACTGGAACAATAACACTTATTTCTGGCATCCTTTTTCCTCTCTTCTATCGGCTAACAAAAAAGTCATCAACATCCATATCAACTTTTCGCATTACAAGACATCCACTTTCCTTCGCTTGTGGAAAGTCACTTGCTCTTAGTATATCCGGACTGTTCGCACCTTTTTGAAAATGTAAATATGTAAGATAGTCTGTATTTTCATCAGCATAAGGTGACAACATCACCAATGTATGAAAGAAGGATTCATCCGGACAAGTTGTATTTTCATAGAATTTATAATATTCCGGATGTATAGTGAGGTACTGCATAATCCAATCAATTGTTTCTTTCTTTAATGCCCACCATGAACTTCCAAAATAGAAATCTATCCCTAGCTGTTTTCTCTCGAAAATTTTCCACGTCCGATTGTATCCTCCGGTGAATTCAACCCACCCCCTCTTGATGATCTTTTGCCACGGTTTTCTGCCAATAAGTTTAATTGGAAAATAGATTTGATTTCGTTTGTCTAAATTGTTTTGTTTATGGTTCCCGTGATTTTTACTATCCCAATACTGAACAAAATTCACGCCGCTGTGTTTTTCAAAGAACTTTACAATTTCATCTGCTGAACGAAGCGGCCAATCCTGCCCGCTGATTAACCAATAGTAATCATAGCCTCCCCTTATACAAGCAACAGCTGTATTCAGAAGATTTAGCGTTGCCGTAACCTGCGAAATCTGTGCCCATTCCACCGAAACACGCTGTTCATCCGGAAGCACAAACACATTTTCTCTATGAATAATTTTATCTGCAAAGTCAGCCTTCTTATCGATATGAAGATAGCAATCAATATCCGGGTGATTCAACCTCTCCAGAAGAAGGTTGATCTGTTTCGGATTTTTATGGCATTGAATCAAAATTGCAATTCTCATGTTTTCCTTACTTTCTCAGTACTTTCTCAAACATAAACTTTCGTAGCCAGTTCGGAGCCAACGCCGACCCACTACGAATCACACAGCTCTTTATGTACTGCCATTCTCCAATAAAGTCTTGTTCTTTCATGAATTTAAACAGCCTTGCCTGCGTCTTGGCATACTTCCAACCAGCACGCCGTTTATACATATCCGAGCCTGCCCGCATATGGAGCAACGGCTCCTGAATGTTGTACCCCTGATATCCGGCCATTAGCATCCGGAGCCAAAGGTAATAGTCCTCCAGCAAATAGAAGTCCTGATAGGAACCAACTGCCTCAACTGTTGATTTTTTATACATCACGCAGGGGTGATTAAACGGATTACGCTTCTTTGCAAACTCCACAATTTCCGCATTTGTCTCCGGTGGCACACGCTTCGCATCGACGGTATTCGGATCAGTAGTAAACTCTTCCACGATGCCGGAGCAAATACTCACTTCTGGATGCTCGTTAAACGCAGCAAGCTGTTTCTCACAGCGATCCGGATACGCAATATCATCACTGTCCATTCTGGCAACCAGTTCATTTTTGCAATGTTTGATACCCTCATTCAGTGCATTTCCAAGTCCACCGTTCTTTGCGAGACGAACAACATTCAGCACCGTACCCATCTCCTGTTGCTTTGCAGAAATCACTCCATCCAATGCATCATTCAATGGACCATCGCACACCAGCACAAAATCATCCGTCGGGAGTGTCTGTGCTTGAATGCTCTCAATTGCTTGCTTCAAATACTCTGGTTTTTCTCTGTGATAAACTGACATCAATACAGAATACTTGGAAGCCATCATGCAGCCTCCAGTTGTTCTTCATGCAGTTGCTCAGGGAAGACCAGAATATCAAACGAAGCAATGTAAATTACCTCATTCCATACCCCCCCCCCGGATATTTTCAGGTTCGTGTACTTAATCACATTTTTTATCATGTACCAGCCCTCATAATAAGCGGCCTCTATCGGGTTCAATCCGACATACCGATATGTATTCCAATTCATCTTTGCAGCCTTGAACTTGTTGCCCGACTTCGATGACTTTGTAATTCTGTAGATAAGCAACGGCTCATCTACACCATAGGCTTTCATTCCTTTTTTCAGGATGCTGAGCCAGATGGCAAAGTCCTCGTGCATCTCATCTCCGACCGCATAATTTTTCGCATATAACTCTTTGCGGACTAGCGCAGAGGAATTAGATAACACATTCTGTTTCAGCAATTGTCGATAAGTCACTTCTGATGGAGCACGAAGATACCAGTCAATTGGATGCCCCTCCGAATCCATAAAAGCAGAACCTGTAAAAAGGAGGTCAGCATTGGTTCTTCTCTGAAGGTCAATCTGCTTTTCCAGTTTTTCCGGTGCCCATGCGTCATCACTGTCAAGAATCGAGATCCATGAACCTTTCGCTTCTTCCAGTCCATGCTTGCGCGTATAGGACACACCGCTGTTCTTTACATTAGAGATAAGACGGACACGACTATCCTTGGCCGCAATACTTTTGACCAACTCTGCCGTTCTGTCTGTTGAGCAATCATTGACCACAAGAAGCTCAAAATTCGTGTAAGTCTGACTCAAAACTGAGTTAATCGCCTGCTCTATTGTTTTTTCAGCATTGTACGCTGCCATAATGATACTGATCAGGCCAAAATCATTCTGCATCATTCTTCCGTCTCCTGCCCCATCGCCGTAGTAGCACCTTCTGCCACACCCTCAGTGCTCTCCGGCATAAACAGGATCTTGATGGTTGCTAGCATGATCTTCAGATCCTCGATCAAGCTGGGATGGGCGATATACATCAGATCCATCTGCAGTTTATCGTAAGGAGTCGTATTGTACTTGCCGTACACCTGCGCGTAACCGGTCAAGCCAGCCTTGGCCTGAAGCCGCAGTGCAAACTCTGGCATCTCTTCGCAGTACTGGGCGGCAATCTCAGGGCGTTCCGGGCGCGGACCTACAATAGACAGATCACCTTTTAGAATATTCAGCAATTGAGGCAACTCATCCAGGCGGCAAGCGCGGATGATATGGCCGACCTTGGTAATGCGGTCATCCTTATCACCTGTAGAAAGGCGGGCTACACCGTCTTTTTCCGCATCAACTCGCATGGAACGGAACTTGAGGATTTCGAACTGCTTGCCGTCCTTTGTCAGCCGAACCTGCTTATAGAATGCAGGGCCCCCATCCGACTTGACTGCAATGGCTGTAGTCAGAAGCAACGGGCTGAGAATTACCAGTCCAGCCAACGAAACCACAATATCCATCAAACGCTTTACAAACAGATACTCCGGACTTGCCATGTAGCGGCCCACACGCAGCATGGGCAGATGGAACATATGCATCGGCTGGGCACCGCTCATAATCACATCGCCCACACGAGGGATCACGAACACATTGATACCCTGTCCCACACAGTATTTCAGGATGATATTGCGCTCATGGCTGTGGACACCGCTGATGAACACGCTCTGCATTCCATCCAGCAGGCTCAGGTCGTTCAGGCATTCCTCAACGTTCAAGGTCATCTTGACATCGTATTTTTTTGAAAGACCGTACTCATTGATGAGCTTTTCCAATCCATGACGAACATCATAAACGACTGCAGTCGGCTGGGCCTGGAATGTATTAAAGTACCATCCATGCGCCAACTTCGCCCAGATTGAGGCCATCAGAATCTGTCCGGCAATCGCTGCGATGCCCGGCAGAAGATTGCAGAGCCGCCGGGCCATCAGGCAGATGACAATGTACAGGATGCCATCGGTTGCCATGGCTGCCAGCACCTGCCCATAAATCAATTCTGAAATGCGCTGCAAAGACATCCAGAACGCATCGTAAACTTTTCCCAGCAGGAAGAACAGTACCGCAAATAGACCGATCATGGCCCAATTGCCCTTCCAGCCAAACTTTGCATAGACCTGATATGAATAGTACAATTCCCAACAAAGTGCAAATGGAATTGTAATCATTACCAGATCGATGATTTTTGCGATTTTCAACATCACATCATGCTGAAATTTTGACATAATACCCCAATAACTCCTTTAGCTTTTTTCATTTTTCACAACTTCTTTGACCCACTTTGAAGTAACTACTCCGGGTCAAACGACCGACTACACCAACCGATACCTTCTCCCGTTTTATGGTCGGCTGAGACATTCAGATTTTCGCTTTTCCTCTTAGGCTCTTGTGCCAACTCCAACCGCTGCGCTCTCGAGTCCGCTTTTTCCCACCGCATCCGATGGTGTCCAGCCTCGCAATACGTTCCTCCGTCAAAACGGCACAGCTTTTTTCCGGATTATGACGGGTATACCTCTGCCGCTTGACCCAATTCCCGAGATTGTATCCGTCAGGCGACACATAACCAACCGGAACATTCAGGTCGCCATGGGCATCAAAGTAGCGCCGTGCTTTCTGATATCCTTCGTTCCACTGGCGGTCATCGCGGTTGCCCCAGACCATACCGATGCTGTCCAGCCGTGCAATTTGCTGTTCGGTCAGATTTCCTTGGGTCTGTCCCTCGCGCACACGGCGCTGGGTGACCAGCCACACGCCAAGACTCAGACCGCTGGGTATGGTATATAGTTTCGGGACATTCAGGTTGCCATGCTCCGCATAGTAAATGCTTGCCTCGGAGAAATAGTGCTCCCAACTGGAAGAAAGGCTTGCCTGCAGCTGCTCGAACAGCACCCGGCAGTCATGTACCTGCTCAACGACCTCGAACCACTCGGTGACGATCTTATCGCCCTCGCCGTTGGCATAGAGCCGATGGACCGCCTCCTGCATCTCGCTTTGCAGACCGGAAATGCTGGCCAAGCCCTCAAAGTTGTTGACAACATCTAGGATAATTGGTGTCGTATTATCTCCAGCGGTCAGGGCACGTCCGATCTGTTGCTTGTAGATGATGGGCGAGATGGTAGGTCGGAACAGGATGACCCCGGAAATCCCCTCCACATGGACGCTCTCGTTGAGCATATCGATGCAGAACAGCAACTTCAGCCGGTCACTGGTGTCCATTTTGAAGTCCGCAAACGCCTTATCCGTATTCGGGGCATCCAGATACTTTTGGTTTGCATCCTGAATGCCCGGTGTTCGTAGGTTGTCCACCCGAGCCTGATACTTTGCAAGCGTTTTCTGGTACTGGTAGACCGTGGTCACATAGTTCGGGGCAGGCAAAATACCCCTGACGATTGCTTCGCCAAGGGTCATGTCGCTCGCAACACGGCTATCGAAAAGTTCTTCGGCCATGTCACGGTTATTATCCAGATACCGAACGTTTGTCGCCGTCAGCCCCAGCAGTTTTGCCTCCGGGCATAACTTTAACAATGCCACCGTGCTTTCACCCCAGCATTCCGCGCCGGCACGGTGGAATTCGTCCAATATGATATAAGATGGCTGAAGTCCTGCGATTTCTGCAAGCTGGCCTTCGGTACAGCACATCAGCTTCGCATAGGTGTAAAAATGGACGTTCGCCAGCGAAAAGTCCGGGTCGTTCCTTTTCAGGCTCTCCAGCTGTGTCTTGAAGATGTATTCACTGGGAGAAAGCCAGATCACGACCTTCTCCGGGTTGTCTTCGATCAGCTTGAACGCAATGTAGCTCTTTCCAGTGCCGGTGGGATGAACAATGGCGGCCTTGCCATACTGCTCCATCATCCAGACTGCCGCATGATATGCTTTCTCGTTGTGTTCAAACAGACGCAGTGCCACCTTGTTCACCCCTTTCCGCAATAAAGGAGTATCCTTCACATGGAAAATGGAGGATACCGTTCCTTTGACATCGTTGTCTATAATCTCATCTTATTTTATCATGGTTATATCTGGGATTCAATAGAAATCATCATAAATGTATCACATTTGACCCTGAAAAAACATCGCAAAGGCCGGATTGTTTTTGTGTCATGCCCAGTTTTGTATAATAATTCCAGCTGTAAACGAAGATTGAGAAAATAAGGGGTCAGATGAGGGTCTAAACAGCAGGAGGAAACAGCGATGGCGCGACGGGGAGAAAACATTCGCAAGCGTAAGGACGGTCGATGGGAAGGCAGGTACATCAAGGCGCGCACACCGGAAGGGAAGATCCAATGGGGTTACGTTTACGGAACGGCCTATGCGGAGGTTAAACGGGTACTGATCCAGAGAAAAGCGGAGGCGGTTTTCTACAACCTGAATCAAACCGACCTAACCTTTGAAGTACTGGCCGAGGTGTGGCTGTACTCCCTGAAAAAAGCTATAAAAGAATCTACCTATGCGCATTATTCGTACACGCTGCACAAATATCTTCTTCCGGTTTTGAGCAAGGTGCCCGTTGCATCCCTTGAGGAAAGCTTTCTGGAGCGGGCCATCCCGTAGGATACGATACTTCATCAGCTGCTTGGACAGCGCAGGCGACTTTGGCACCACGCGTTCCTTGCTGCCCTTGCCATGCTTGACCAGAATATAGTCCGGTTTGATGTCTTCCGGCTCCATCAGGATCATCTCATTGCAGCGCATCCCGGTGTCGAACAGTAACATAATACAGAAATTCATCGCGGAG
>ENA-OROH01001382-OROH01001382.1-human-gut-metagenome-genome-assembly--contig:-NODE-1382-length-22932-cov-14.216549_pt1 | contig 22932 bp, 19 predicted proteins | sample MGYA00242125_ERZ509042 | MGnify/ENA primary metagenome ERZ509042 (study PRJEB26280, sample SAMEA2338738) | human gut metagenome | biome: human gut; feature: human-associated habitat; material: faeces... | reverse complement strand
GTCTCGTCACTTGTATCCGAATGTCGACTTCTACACGGGATTGATCTATCGCGCGATCGGGTTCGATCCGTCCATGTTCACCACATTGTTTGCATTGGGGCGTATTCCCGGTTGGATCGCGCAGTATCGTGAGATGCTTGCCGATCCGAACACCAAGATCGGTCGTCCGCGTCAGGTGTACACCGGTTATACCGAACGTGATTACACTCCGATCGACCGTCGATAGTTGCTTTTTCGCTGTTTCATGGACTTGTGATGCTGTTCGCCAAGCCCTGCGGCTAAAGTATTGCACGGAAACATGCAAGTAATGCAATCACTGTTGTGAAGGAGCGAAGAATGACCGATCAGCGCACTGCGTGGGGTTGGGGTCTGTCCAGCGTGGATGCGGCCGGCAACACTTTGGACGTATGGTACCCGGAACTGAAGCTTGGCGAGGCTCCGGAGGAGGTGGCACGCCCGAACCATAATTTTGGCAATCTCGCCCATGAGGGCGTCGATGCGCGTGGCGTGCGCCGCATTCCGGTGTTCACGGTGTCGAAGCTTGACGAACCGATCGAAGACGCAGCCGACGCATACCTGCGTCTGCATCTGCTGAGCATGCGTCTCGCCAAGCCGAACACCCTGAATCTGGACGGCATTTTCGCAGCCCTCAACAATGTGGTATGGACCAATTATGGCCCGTTCGCGGTCGAGGATTTCGCGCTGCGCAAGCTTGACGTGATGGCCGCGGCTAACCAGTGCGTTCCGGGACTGCCGAAGGTTGACGTGAACGTGCTGTCGATCGACAAGTTCCCGCGCATGGTCGACTATGTGGTGCCGACCGGCGTGCGTATCGGCGACGCCGACCGCGTGCGTTTGGGTGCCCACCTTTCCGAAGGCACCACCGTCATGCATGCCGGCTTCGTGAACTTCAACGCCGGCACGCTCGGCGTTTCCATGGTGGAAGGCCGTGTTTCCCAGGGTGTTGTGGTCGGCAACGGTTCCGATATCGGCGGCGGCGCATCCATCATGGGCACCCTGTCCGGCGGCGGCAAGCTCAAGAACTCCATCGGCGAGCACTCCCTGCTCGGCGCGAACGCCGGCATCGGCATCTCCCTGGGAGACAACTGCGTGGTCGAAGCGGGCCTGTACGTCACCGCCGGCACCAAGGTCACCATCTACGACAAGGCCAAGGTCGCCGCCGGCGAACCGCTCGAAACCGTCAAGGGCGCCGAACTGTCCGGCAAGGACAACATCCTGTTCATCCGCAACTCCGTGTCCGGCCGCATCGAGGCGCGCTACCGCAAGACCGGCATCGAGCTCAACGAGAAACTCCACAAGAACTGAAAACGGAATGGCGGAGAGCGTCATCCGCGCTCTCCGCAAGAGGAAACTCGTGAAAATCACACTGATCACCGTCGGCAAGGTCAAAGAGAAGTATCTGCGCGACGCCATCGCGGAATATTCGAAACGACTGGGCCGGTATTGCAAGCTCGGCATCGTCGAAGTGGCCGACGAGAAGACACCGGAGCACGCCAGCGACGGACTCGAACGGCAGATCAAGGCCAAAGAGGGCGAACGCATCGCCAAACATATTCGTGACGATGCGTTCGTCATCGCCCTCGCCATCGAAGGCAAGCAGCTCACCAGCGAACAGCTCGCCGCGAAAATCAACGACCTCGGACTCCACGGCACCAGCCATATCCAGCTCATCATCGGCGGCTCATTGGGACTCGACCCCGCGATCCTCAAACGAGCCGACTACCTGCTGAGCTTTTCCAAAATGACGTTCCCGCACCAGCTGATGCGGGTGATTCTGCTGGAGCAGATCTATCGCGCATACAAAATCAACGCCGGAGAACCTTACCACAAGTGATTTTCGAGGCGTTTCGCAAGAAACGCTAAGTAGGGGCGAGCCGGTATAGTGGCGCGTATGAGTGACTACAGGGACGAACGCGAGCAGCGAGAACGCCGTCGCCGCACCATGGTGCGCACGGTGTGCATCGTCATCGCCGTGGCGATGCTGCTGAGTCTGGTCATTCCTGCGATCTACGCGGGGCTTTGACGCCTTCGGGTCCGTATGATCCGAAACGGGCCCCGGTTTCCCGTATGCGTGCGGACAGGTTCGCGGTCCGTCCATGTGGGAAATGGATGTGGGCACGTGGAAAAACCTTATGGATTGTGCGGGAGCCGTGGACGGCTCCATGTCAGAATAGTCAGGAACGTAACAGAAATGTATGGTGTAAACGATGGCAGAATTTGATTACTCTGAGGCGATCAGCGAAGCGCGCGCCAAATACGAGTCCATTTCCAAGGCCCTCGACGTCGATCGACTGACCGCCGAGGCCAAGGACCTTGAAGTGAAAGCGGCCGAACCCGGATTGTGGGACGATCCGGAAAACGCACAGAAAGTGACCAGCAAGCTGTCCGCGGTGCAGTCGCAGCTCAAGCGTCTGGCATCCGCCGACCAGCGCATCGAGGACGTGGAGACCCTGGTCGAGCTTGGCCAGGAGGAAGAGGACGCCGACACGTTGGCCGAGGCGAAGGCCGAAGTCGAAAGCATCCAAAAGGATCTCGACGATATGGAGATCCAGACGCTGCTTGACGGCGAATACGACGAACGTTCCGCCGTGGTGACGATCCGTTCCGGCGCCGGCGGCGTGGATGCGGCCGATTTCGCGCAGATGCTGCTGCGCATGTACCTGCGTTGGGCGGAACGCAACGGATACAAGGCCAAGGTCATGGACACCTCCTACGCGGAAGAAGCCGGCATCAAGTCGGCCACGTTCCAGGTGGACGCCCCGTACGCATACGGGCGACTGAGCGTGGAGGGTGGCACCCACCGTCTGGTGCGTATCTCCCCGTTCGACAACCAGGGCCGCCGTCAGACCAGCTTCGCCGCCGTGGAAGTGGTTCCGCTGGTCGAAGCGACCGATCACATCGACGTGCCGGATTCCGAAATCCGCGTCGACACCTACTGCTCGTCCGGTCCTGGCGGACAGGGCGTGAACACCACGTATTCCGCGGTGCGCATCACCCACATCCCGACCGGCATCGTGGTGACCATGCAGGACGAACGCTCTCAGATTCAGAACCGCGCCGCCGCCATGGCCGTGCTGCAGTCCCGACTGCTGGTGCTGCGCCACGAGGAGGAAGCCAAGAAGAAGAAGGAGCTCGCCGGAGACATCAAGGCCAGCTGGGGCGACCAGATGCGCTCGTATGTGCTGCATCCATACCAGATGGTCAAGGACCTGCGCACGGGGTATGAGACCTCGCAGACCCAGGCTGTCTTCGACGGCGACATCGACGAGTTCATCGAAGCCGGCATCCGCTGGCGTCACGAACAGCGTCGCGCGGCAGCCGAGGAACAAGAAGCCTAAGCGATAGGCGGAGGGAAAACACGATGGCGCTGATCTCGCTTGAACATGTGAGCAAAGTCTATCCAAAGGGCACGCGTCCCGCATTGGATGACATCAGTCTTGACATCGATCGAGGTGATTTCGTCTTTCTTGTGGGCGCGTCCGGTTCCGGCAAGACCACCTTGCTGAGCCTGCTGCTTCGCGAGGAGGAAGCCACGGATGGCGAGATCCGCGTCGCCGGCAACGATCTGCGACGCCTGTCCGCACGGCAGGTGCCGCATTATCGCCGGCAGATCGGCTTTATCTTCCAGGATTACAAGCTGCTCAACAACAAGACGGTATGGGAGAACGTCGCCTTCGCACTTGAAGTGATCGGCACAAGCCGTTCCACCATCAAATCGCTGGTGCCCAAAGTACTGCAGACGGTGGGGCTCACGGGCAAGGAAAACAACTACCCCCATGAGCTGTCCGGCGGCGAAGCGCAACGCGTCGCCATCGCAAGGGCGTATGTGAACCATCCTCAGATCCTGCTCGCCGACGAGCCTACGGGCAACCTCGACCCAACCACATCGCTGGGCATCATGGAAGTGTTGGACGCCATCAACCGTACCGGCACCACCATCGTCATGGCCACACACAACGAAGAGATCGTCAACTCCATGCGCAAACGCGTGGTCGAATTGCACACCGGCAAGATCGTGCGCGACGAGCAGCAGGGATCCTACGATTCCGCGCTGTATTTCCCGGATGCCGAAGTCGAGTCGAAATCGCACCAGGCATTGGGCACTTCCGACCCGAACGCGAAATACCGTCGACAGAACGCCATCGATTCAACGAACGCTCCTGACGACACCGTCGACGTGGAAGGCGCGACGCGCGCCGAAACCGTGGTGAACGCCGTGGATGTGGTCGCCGCTGCCGTCCATGACGGACAGGGGAACGACGGCATCGCCCGTCTTGCCAAATCCGTGCATTCCGGACGCACCGGCCGTTACGGCGAGGCCTTCGCGTCAGTGGAGACCACCTTGACCTGGGGCAAGGGACTGAGCCTCGAACAGATGGCCGACCAGGAACAGGCCGAGCAAACCGAACGGAACGAACAGGCCAAGACCTCCGCTGAAAATGATGCCTCCGAGACTGGTGCCGACGAAGCATCGGCGCTGTCCGCTTCGCCTGCACCGCCCGTTCCACCGACCCAAACCGAGCCTCCGACACCGCCCGAACCGCCCGTCCCGCCGGCACCGTCCGATGAAAACCCTGAGGACACCAAGGAGCACGACTGATGCGTTTTCGTTTCATCCTTTCCGAAACATGGAACAGCCTCAAGCGCAATGTTTCAATGATCATCTCCGTCATGCTGGTCACATTCATCTCCTTCCTGTTCATCGGCGTATCCGGCCTGATGCAGGCACAGATCACCGCCGCGAAGGGCGAATGGTACGACAAGGTCGAAGTGGTCGTATGGCTGTGCCCGGACGGTGCCAGCCAGGCGGCGTCCTGCTCGTCGGGCAAGGCGCCTTCCAACCAGGAGATCGTCGATCTGGAGAACGTGATCAACGAGGAAGCCGGCAACATCGTCTCCAAAATCACATATGTGAGCCGTGAGGACTTCTACAAGAACACCTTCCTCAAGCAGTATCCGAACGGCGAATACCAAGGACGCGTGCTCACCGCCGCCGACATGCAGGGGTCGCTGCGTCTGAAACTGAAGGACCCGACCAAATACCAAGTGGTATCCGAAGTGTTGAGCGGCCGCACCGGTGTCGAGGAAGTGCAGGATCAACGCAAGATCTTCGACCCGGTCTTCTCGGTGCTGAACCGTGCGACGGCGGTCACCGTGGCGCTCGCCGGCGTGATGATCCTGGTGGCCATCATGCTGACCGGCACGACGATTCGCATGAGTGCCGCCTCGCGTAAGAACGAGACCGAGATCATGCGACTGGTGGGAGCCTCGAACTGGACCATCCGCCTGCCGTTCGTGTTGGAAGGCGTGTTCGCGTCGCTGATTGGTTCGCTGCTCGCCTGCGGAACGTTGAGCGCCATGGTGAAGCTGTTCATCACGGATTGGCTGTCGAAGAGCGTGCAGTGGATGCCTCTGATCAACCAGAAGACGGTATGGCTGCTTGCACCGGTCCTTGTGGTGGGAGCCGTCGTGCTGTCGATCGTCGCGTCCAGCATCTCGCTGAGGAAGTACCTGAAGGCATAAACCGGCGGAGTGCTGAACGAGATGTTCAGCATATTTGAAGTTTGCTGGATACAATGTCGAAATAGGTGGATTTCGGGAAGGGAATACATGTCTAAGAAAATGACGAGACAGGTGCGGCCCATCGTTGGACTGATGCTTGCTTCGGCTATGTTCTGCGCCGGCGGCGTCGCGGTCGTCGCCGCGCCGGCTCCGCAGGCGCATGCCGTGAGCATGTCGGAATACCAGGCGAAGGTGTCGAACCACGCCAAGCTGAAGTCGCAGCTTGTCGGCGTGAGCAGCGATCTCGCCGACACGATTCTGCAGTTGGCCGATTTGAACGACAACCAGATTCCTGCGGCGGTCGAGGCCGCGGAATCTGCCCAGCAGGCGGCAGAACAGGCGCAGAGCCTGGCGGAAGCGACCACGCAGCGGTTGCAAGCGGCCCAGCAGGACAAGGCGAACCTTGAGGAGCGGATCAAACAGACCGGCTCCGACTATGATGACGCCAAGGCCGCCGTCGCGCAGCTCGCCCGCGAAAGCTTCCACGGCTCCAGCACGTCGGATGTGCTGGATTTTGTCACCGATTCGACGACCGCCGACGATTTCGTCAACAAGATGCAGTCACAGGCCGCGGTCACGCGAAGCGAATCCAACGCGGCAACCGACGCGGCGAACGAGCTGAACACGTCGATGAACCGTAAGGACCGTCTGGGCGCCATCGAACAGAAGATCACCCAGCTCAAGGAGCAGGCCGACCAGCAGGCGGCAAGCGCCCAGCAGGCGGCAAGCGAGGCCAGCGCCAAGCAGACCGCCCTGCAGAAGCTGCGTGACGAGGGCACGGCGAAACGTGAGAAGCTCGAATCGCAGAAGAGCCAGCTGACAACGCAGAGCGCCAAGGAAGCGGCGGACATCGTCGCCATGAAATCGCAGATCGATTCATGGAACAACCAGTACAACAATTCCAACAACGCCGCTGTCAACCCCAATAACAACCAGCAGCAGTCGCGTCCGAACAACAACACGAACTACAATCCCGCTCCCGCGCCTGCACCTGCGCCGGCTCCGACGCCCAATAACAACAATTCCGGCGGCGCCAGCGGCATGAACTATGCGGTGCCCGGCAATTGTCCGGCCGGTTCCGGATACTGCTACGGACACAACACCGGCAACACGGTCGGCGGTGCCGCGTATCCGTCCCGCCAGTGCACGCTGTGGGCATACCTGAGGCGTTCCCAGCTGAGCCTTCCGGTCGGCTCCTACATGGGCAACGGCGCCGATTGGGCCAATACCGCTCGTGGACTCGGATACCTGGTGAACAACACCCCGCATGTCGGCGCGGCGATGGTGTTCGCGCGCGGCCAAAGCGTAGGCGGACATTGGACCGCCGACTGGCAGTACGGCCACGTGGCCGTCGTGGAACGCGTGAACGCCGACGGTTCGGTTCTGATCTCCGAAGGCGGCACCGGCTTCGCGACGTTCCCGGCTTGGGAGACGATCTCCAACGCCGGAGCCTACCAGTACGTCCACTACTGACGGTTCCGTTCCAGACATGAAACCACGGCAAGCGCGCCGTCCGCATCGTCGGGCGACGCGCTTTCGTGATATGGTCGACGGAGTCGCGTTGCATACACTGATCGAAAGAACCGGGAAGGAGGTCCGACATGGCCAAGGAACAGGGAACCAAACCGATCGCGCAGAACAAGAAGGCGCGTCACGACTACGCCATCGAAGACAAGTATGAGGCCGGTCTCGTGTTGACCGGCACCGAAGTGAAGTCGCTTCGTGAAGGACGGGCGTCGCTGGCCGAATCGTTCATCACCATCGACCGTCGTGGGGAGATGTGGCTTGAGGGAGCCAACATTCCCGAATATCTCAACGGCACGTGGAACAACCACGCACCCAAACGCAAGCGCAAGCTGCTGCTGCATGCGGCGCAGATCGACAAGCTGGCCCGCCAAACCCAGGCCAAGGGATTCACCATCATTCCGCTGAGCCTGTATTTCAAAGACGGCCGCGTCAAGGTCGAGATCGCGCTCGCCCGAGGCAAGAAGGAATTCGACAAGCGCCAGTCGCTTCGCGAGGAGCAGGACAAGCGTGAGGCGCTGCGAGCCATGCGATACGCCAACAAGCAGGTGCGATAAATCGGAAAAATTCCGGTTTCACATAGTGAAAGAACGCCGATTCAGGAAAATTTTTGTAACACACCCTCTTTACGCTAGGATACGGTTCGGCTGAACAGGCCGATATGAATCCATAGGAGAGGGAACATGCAAGCAGGAAAAGCCCTGAAAACCGCCGCCGCGTTCATGTTGAGCGTGGCCATGCTCGCCACCGGCGCGGCATGCGGCACCAGCGACGACAGCGACGCCTCGGCGTCGAAATCCAGTTCGAAGTCCAGCGAACTGACCGGTTACGATGTTTCCGGCGTGAAGAAGGACGACGCGATCGCCAAAATGCTGCCGGATTATGTGACCAAGGACGGCAAGCTCACCATCGGCATGGATACGTCGTACGCGCCGGCCGAATTCCTGGCCGCGGACGGCAAGACGCCGGTCGGCTTCGACGTGGACATCGCCAAGGCGCTGGCCGGAGTGTTCGGTCTTGAAGCCGATCCGGAAACCGCGAACTTCGATTCGATTATTCCGGCCGTCGGCGCCAAGTACGACATCGGCATCTCGTCGTTCACCGTCACCAAGGAACGCCTCGAGGCGGTCGACTTCGTCAGCCACTTCAACGCCGGCTCCGCATGGGCCGTGAAGAAGGGCAACCCGAACAAGGTCGACACGTCCGATCTGTGCGGCAAGAAGGTGGCCGTGCAGACCGCCACCATGCAGGAGACCGCCGCCAACAAGATGGCCAAGCAGTGCAAGGCCGACGGCAAGGCGGAGATGGACGTCATCTCCAGCAAGCTGCAGACCGATGTGACCACCAACGTCGTCACCGGCAAGGCCGACGTGTTCTACGCCGATTCGCCGGTCGCCGGCTACGCGATCGCGCAGACCGACGGCGAACTCGAAACGCTTGGCAAGACCGAAGGCATCGCCCCGGAAGGCATCGTCGTCAAGAAGGGCGACCAGCAGATGGACGAGGCCCTGCAGAAGGCCCTGCAGAAGCTCATCGACGACGGCACCTACATGAAGATCCTCAAGTACTGGGGTGTTCAGGACGGTGCCATCAGCAAGCCGGAGATCAACACCCCCGGCACCAACGAGTGAATGTTTCGGAACTTTTGCGTCCGTTAATACGCTCGTAGCAATCCGCTCTTAGGTTATGCCATAGCCACGTTTGGCTGGTTGATTTGGCTGGGTTGAAGAGAGGACTTGCCGTGATGAGGAACCTGAAAGGTTGGGCGGCGCTCGCGTTGAGCGCGGCGATGGTCGTCTCGATGGGAGCCTGCGGAACCTCCGACAAAACGGATTCCCAAGCTTCCGTCGATTCGAATTCGTCGTCGACCACCGGTTACGACGTGTCCGGCGTGAAGAAGGACGAGAAGATCGCCAAGATGCTGCCGTCCTCCGTCACCAAGGACGGCAAGCTGACCGTCGGCATGGATACGTCGTACGCGCCGGCCGAGTTCCTGGCCGCGGACGGCAAGACGCCGGTCGGCTTCGACGTGGACATCGTCAAGGCGTTGGCGAAAACGTTCGGCCTCGAGGCGGATCCGCAGACGTCGAATTTCGATTCGATCATTCCATCAATCGGTTCGAAGTACGATATCGGCGTCTCGTCGTTCACCATTACCCCGGAACGCATGAAGGCCGTCGACTTCGTCAGCATGTTCAAGGCCGGTTCCACGTGGGTGGTCAAGAAGGGCAACCCAGGCAAGATCGACACGTCCGACCTGTGCGGATTGAAGATCGCGGTGCAGACCGGCACCACACAGGAGGAGGAAGTCAACAAGGGCGCCGAACAGTGCAAGGCGGACAACAAGCTTGACATCCAGATCCTGTCCAACAAGCTGCAGACCGATGTGACCACCAACGTCGTCACCGGCAAGGCCGACGTGTTCTACGCCGATTCGCCGGTCGCGGGTTATGCAATCTCCCAGACCGACGACCAGCTTGAGGCCCTCGGTGAGGACGTCGGCGTGACCAAGGAGGCCGTGGCCATCAAGAAGGGTGATTCCGACACGGCCAAGGCGGTGCAGGCGGCCATGCAGAAGCTGATGGATGACGGCACGTACATGAAGATCCTCAAGCATTGGGGCGTTGAATCCGGCGCCGTCGACAAGGCCGAGATCAACCCGACCGATTTGGGCTGATCGGCGCACTGACGCTGCGGGCGTAGGGGCATCGGACGTATATAGATCGATGCCCCTACGCTTTTTGCCGATTAACGTCGGCGTAGCATTGCGGTTTTATCGTGTGCCTTTGGAATACTGGACGTCTGATTGGCAAATGGACGATTACCGTTCAGTGGATGGGAAGAGAATAGAAGGAGAACCCACTATGTCGTTGAAATTCAAATCGTTTGCCGCTCTCGCGCTGAGCGCGGCCATGATGTTCTCCGTCGCCGCATGCGGCACCACGGATTCCGGTGACGCCAAAAGCGACTCGAAGGCGAAGAACACCACCGTTGGTTACGATGTGAGCACCATCAAGAAGGATGACGAGCTGGCCAAGCTGGCCGCCTCCGCGAAGACCGTCAAGGACGGCGAGCTGTCCGTCGGCATGGAACTGTCCTATGCTCCGGCCGAATTCTACGCCGAAGACGGCAAGACGCCGGTCGGCTACGATGTGGACATGTCCAAGGCCATCGCCCAGACGCTGGGCCTGAAGCCGAAGATCGTCTCCTCCATGTTCGACACCATCGTCCCGTCCATCGGCTCCAAGTACGATCTGGGCATCACCGCCATGACCATCACCGAAGAGCGTCTGCAGTCCGTCGACTTCGTAAGCTACTACCGCGCCGGCTCCACGTGGGCCGTGCAGAAGGGCAACCCGAAGAAGCTCGACACCTCCGACATGTGCGGCGCGAAGATCGCAGTGCAGACCGGCACCGTCCAGGAGGACGAGGCCAACAAGATCGCCAAGGGCTGCAAGGCCGACAAGAAGGCCGAAGTGATGTCCTACAAGCGTCAGGCCGAAGCCGCCACCGCAGTGGCCACCGGTAAGGCCGACGTGTTCTACGCCGATTCGCCGGTCGCCGGCTACGCGATCTCCCAGACCGACGGCCAGCTTGAGTCGCTCGGCGACGTTGAAGGCGTGGCCAAGCAGGGCATCGCCATCAAGAAGGGCGACCAGCAGCTCGACGAGGCCGTGCAGAAGGCCGTGCAGAAGCTGATGGATGACGGCACGTACATGAAGATCCTCAAGCATTGGGGCGTCGAGTCCGGCGCTCTCGACAAGGCTGAGATCAATCCGACCGACCTCAACTGATCTCATCAGATAGATAGAAAAAGGAAACAGCATCATGGCGAAGAAACAAGTCGACGGCGACGGCCTCGATATTCCCAATCGCATTAAAGCCTTGCCTGTCAAGCGTACGGGTCCGATCGTGGCGGCCATCATCGTCGCGCTCTTCGCCGCGATGCTGGTGCAGGCTTTGGTCACCAATCCGCGTTTCGAATGGAATGTGGTCTGGAAATACCTGTTCAACGAGAACGTACTGGAAGGCATCAAGTACACGCTGCTGCTGACCGTCATCTCGATGGTCATCGCCATCATTCTGGCGGTCATTCTGGCGGTCATGCGCAAATCCATCAACCCGGTGCTGCGCGGCGTGAGCTGGTTCTACATCTGGTTCTTCCGTGGAACCCCTGTGTACACGCAGCTGGTCTTCTGGGGTCTGTTCGCGGTGCTGGTGCCACGTATCGGCGTGGGCATCCCGTTCACCTCAATCGAATTCTGGAGCATTGACTCCCAGTCTGTCATCACCGCGTTCAACGCCGCATGGCTGGGCTTGGCCCTGAACGAAGCCGCCTACCTGGCCGAAATCGTGCGCGCCGGTCTCGAGGCCGTCGATCCGGGGCAGACGGAAGCCGCAAAGGCCCTCGGCATGAAGCGCACGCTCATCATGCGTCGCATCGTGCTGCCGCAGGCCATGCGCATCATCATCCCGCCGACCGGCAACGAGTTCATCGGCATGCTGAAGACCACGTCGCTTGTCAACGCCGTGCCGTTCACGCTGGAACTGCAGTTCGCCACCACCGCAATCGCAACCCGACTGTACAAGCCGATTCCGCTGCTGATCGTGGCCTGCATCTGGTATCTGGTCATCACCTCCATCCTGATGGTCATCCAGTCGCGACTTGAAAAGCACTTCGGCAAGGGCTTCGACGCCCGTCCCGCCGGAGCCCGCGGCAAGCGCACGCCGCTGCCGGGCAAGACCTTCGGCGAACCCAAGGATGACGTCGACAAGCAGAACGAAGCCACGTTCGCGGGAATGACCGCGTGAGGGGAATGACCATGAGCGAAATCACAACCAACGAAATCGTTCCCGCCGTCAAGGCGACCCAGGTGCACAAGGCCTTCGGCAACCTGCACGTGCTCAAAGGCATCGACATGACCGTCATGCCCGGCACCGTCACCGTGATTCTCGGACCGTCCGGTTCCGGCAAATCCACGTTCCTGCGTCTGATCAACCAGCTGGAAACCCTGACCGGCGGCGAAATCGACGTCGACGGCGAAATGATCGGCTACAAGTACGTCGACAAGGGCGGCGAACGTGTGCTGCAGACCCTGAACGACAAGGAAGTGGCCGAACAGCGTTCCAAACTCGGCATGGTGTTCCAGCGCTTCAACCTGTTCCCGCACATGACGGCTCTTGAAAACGTCATGGAGGCTCCGGTCCACGTCAAGCACATGGACAAGAAGGAAGCCCGCGAACTCGCCATTCAGGAGCTGAACCGCGTCGGCATGGGGGAGCGTCTCGACTACTATCCGGCACAGCTGTCCGGCGGCCAGCAGCAGCGCGTGGCCATCGCCCGCGCGCTTGCCATGAAGCCGGAGATCATGCTGTTCGACGAACCGACATCCGCGCTCGATCCGGAACTCGTCGGCGAAGTGCTCAACGTCATGCTCGACCTCGCCAAGGAAGGCATGACCATGGTGGTCGTCACCCATGAGATCGGCTTCGCGCGCGAGGTCGCCGACCAGATCGTCTTCATGGACGGTGGCGTGGTCGTCGAACAGGGCGGACCGGAGATCATCGACCATCCGAAGGAGTCGAGGTTTAAGGACTTCTTGCAGCACGTCCTGTAGCAAGTAAGGCTGTCGTACTGCCGTAAATTCCCAATCCACTGACGTCAAGCGTCCGCAGACGTCCGGTGGGTTGGGTTTTCTTTTTGCTGCCGACGATGGGCGCGTTGCGTGCGCCACTGGTTCGCACGATTTCCCTGGGGGGAGTGGGATTTCGCATATATGGCAAAGATTTGTAAGGACGCGCGGCTTGGTTTCATGATTGACATCCTTACCCGATAGGCTAAGGAGCTATGTGTGGAATCGTAGGATATGCAGGAAATGTTCGGACCGCGTGCGGCAAACCCTTGGAGGTCTGCCTCCAGGGTCTTCAGCGATTGGAATACCGTGGATATGATTCGGCCGGCGTGGCGTTGACCGCGCCCGGCATGGACCATGTGGCGGTGCGTAAGAAGGCCGGCCGTCTCGCCAACCTGGTGCAGGACATCGAACGCGATCCGATGCCGGAAGCCACCGTGGGCATCGGCCACACCCGTTGGGCCACCAACGGCGTGCCGAACGACACCAACGCGCATCCGCACACCTCGCGTGACGGCAAAGTGGCCATCATCCACAACGGCATCATCGAAAACGCGTCCCAGCTGCGTCTCGACCTGCAGACGGAAGGCTACCATTTCGTTTCCGAAACCGATACGGAGGTCGCGGCGAAGCTGCTGGGCAAGATCAGCGACAAGATCATCGAAGAGACCGGTAAGCCTGACCTGTTCAAGGCCATCCGCCGTCTGGCCCGCATGCTGGAAGGCGCGTTCACCATTCTCGCCACGGACGTGCGCCAGCCGGACATCGTGGTCGGCGCCCGTCACGATTCGCCGCTGGTGGTCGGTCTTGGCGAAGGCGAGAACTTCCTCGGCTCCGACGTGGCCGCGTTCGTGGCCTACACCAAGCGCGCCATGGAAATCGACCAGGACCAGGCCGTGATGGTGTCCGCAGACAAGGTCGTCGTCTCCGACTTCATGGGCAACATCGTGCCCGATCCGAAGACCTACACCGTGGATTGGGATGCCTCGGCTGCCGAAAAAGGCGGCTGGGACTCCTTCATGGACAAGGAGATCCATGAGGATCCGGCCGCCGTGCAGCGCACTCTGCTGGGGCGTCTCGACGAGAACGGCAACATCAACCTCGATGAGGTGCGCATCGACGAGCATGATTTCAAAGCCATCGATAAGATCATCGTCATCGCCTGCGGCACGGCCGCGTATGCGGGCATGGTGGCCAAATACGCCATCGAGCATTGGGTGCGCATTCCGGTAGAAGTGGAACTCGCCCACGAATTCCGCTACCGTGACCCGATCCTCACCCCCCGAACGTTGGTGGTGGCCATTTCGCAGTCCGGCGAGACCATGGACACGCTGATGGCGTTGCGCCACGCGCGTGAACAGGGCTCCAAGGTATTGGCCATCTGCAACACGCAGGGCGCGTCCATCCCACGCGAATCCGACGCGGTGCTCTACACCCACGCCGGTCCGGAAGTGGCGGTCGCCTCCACCAAGGCGTTCGTGGCGCAGATCACCGCCGCATACGTGCTCGGCCTGTATCTGGCCCAAGTCAAGGGTGCCATGTATCGAGACGAAATCGCCCAGACTTTGGAATCTCTGAAGGACATGCCCCGCAAGATCCAGTGGGTCCTCGACACCCAGACCAAGATCGTGCAGGAAGCCGCCGAACAGATGGTGGATGCGAAATCGTTCCTGTTCCTCGGCCGCCATGTGGGCTATCCGGTGGCCATGGAAGGCGCGTTGAAGCTCAAGGAAATCGCCTACACGTTCACCGAAGGCTTCGCCGCGGGCGAACTGAAACATGGTCCGATCGCTTTGGTGGACGAAGGCGAACCGGTCGTATTCATCGTGCCGCCGGCGCGCGGCCGCAACGTGCTGCACTCCAAAGTCATCTCCGGCATCGAAGAGGTCAAGGCCCGTGGCGCCTACATCATCGCCGTGGCCGAGGAACACGATCCGGACGTGGAACGTTACGCCGACGTGGTCTTCTGGCGTCCCGCATGCCCGACGCTGATGAGCCCGCTGGTGGACGTGGTGCCGCTGCAGCTGTTCGCCATGGACATGGCCAAGCTCAAGAACTACGACGTCGACAAGCCGCGCAATCTCGCCAAGTCCGTCACCGTTGAGTAACGAACGCAGGCACCGGTACGTGCTCGAGGAACCTCATATTCCCCTCGAATATGAGGTTCTGTACGAGGACGAGAACATCATCGTCATCGACAAGCCGCATTTCCTCGCCACCACGCCACGCGGCATGTGGTATCGCGAAACCGCGCTGGTCCGGTTGTGCGAGCGGTACGACGAGCCGAACATCACGCCGGCGCACCGTTTGGACCGACTGACCGCAGGCGTCGTCGTGTTCGTACGTAATCCGTCTGCGCGAGGCGCGTACCAGATGCTGTTCCAAAATCGCAAAACCGTCAAAACCTACGAATGCCTGGCACCGCTCGCCCCGACGCAGCGGCCGCGATATGGAACGGCGGTGCGCATCGACCGGCACCTGCCGTTTCCGCTGGTACGCAGGTCGCATATCAACAAGGATCGCGGACGATTGCAGGCGTACGAAAGCGCCGACGTGCCCAACGCGGAAACGCTGATCGAACGGGGAAGCGGCATCCGCTTCGTTGCCGGCAGACCGTACGTGAATTACACGCTGCATCCGAAAACCGGCAAGACGCACCAGTTGCGCGTGCATATGAATTCGCTCGGACTGGCGATATTGGGCGACGATTTCTACCCGGACATCGTGCAGCGCGCGTACGACGACTTCTCGCAACCCTTGGAATTGGTGGCGCGCGAACTGCGATTCGATGACCCGCTCAACGGCGAGCCACGTCGATTCGTATCGCACGTGCCGTTGGGCGCGGGCTTATAGAAACCCACGATTTTGGACATTCCCCTATCTCGTCCGACACGCCCGATTATCATGGCGTTCTGTTGACTTGCCGGAGCGTTTCCGGCATCACGAGAGTAAGAGAGAACCATGGGTAAAATCTCGAAAGCCGTCCGCGGCGTCGCCGACATCTACAACGGCGCATCGCTGATCGTCCGTATCATCGTCGGCCTGATCATCGGCACCGTGCCGGCATTGACCATGCCCCACGTGACCTGGATCGGCGAATTCGGCACCCTGTTCGTGGCCGCGTTGAAGGCCGTGGCACCGATTCTGGTGTTCGTACTGGTGGCCAGCGCCCTTGCGCAGGGCACGTCGAAACTCGACCGCCGTTTCGGCACCGTGCTGTTCCTGTACCTGTTCACCACGTTCCTGGCAGCGGTCGTGGCCGTGCTGACCTCCCGTCTATTCCCGCAGACCCTGTCCTTGGGCAAGGCCGCCAAAGCCGACGTGGTGCCGCAAGGCCTTTCCGAAGTCATCCAGACGCTGCTGACCAACATCGTGGCCAATCCGATCCAGGCCATCATCGATGGCAACTACATCTGCATCCTGATGTGGGCCTGCCTGTTCGGACTCGCCATGAAGTCCATCGCCAACGAAAGCTCCAAAGCGTTCATGGCCAACGTGGCCGACGCCGTGTCCCAGGTGATCCGCTGGGTCATCAACCTCGCCCCGTTCGGCATCATGGGCCTCGTGTTCACCAACGTGGCCGACAACGGCCTGTCCGCATTCACCAAGTACGGCAGCCTGCTGCTCCTGCTCGTCGGCACCATGCTGCTCATGGTGCTCGTGTTCGGCCCGCTCGTCATCTTCATCTTCCTGCGCCGCAACCCGTACCCGCTGGTCTACCGCTGCTTCAAGGAATCCGGCCTGACCGCGTTCTTCACCCGCTCCTCCGCTGCGAACATCCCCGTCAACATGCAGCTGTGCGAGAAGCTCGGGCTTGACAAGGACATGTACTCCGTGTCCATTCCGCTGGGCGCCACCATCAACATGAACGGCGCGGCCATCACCATCACCATCATGGCCATGGCTGCCGCCAACACGCTCGGCATCCAGATCTCCCTGCCGGCGGCCATCCTGCTGTCCGTGGTCTCCGCGCTCGGCGCATGCGGCGCGTCCGGCGTGGCAGGCGGCTCGCTGCTGCTCATCCCGATGGCCTGCTCGCTGTTCGGCATCAGCAACGACATCGCCATGCAGGTGGTGGGCGTCGGCTTCATCATCGGCGTCATCCAGGATTCCGTGGAAACCTGCCTGAACTCCGCGTCCGATGTGGAGTTCGCGGCCACCGCCGAATACCATGCCTGGCTCAAGCAGGGCCGTCAGCTGCCGGCCTTCATGTATTCCAAGAAGGAACGCGCCAAGCTCGGCATCGAAGCTTGATTGCGTACCGGCTTAGCCGCCGATGCGATATCGCAGGGAACCGCTTTGGAAGTTCGCTTCCGGAGCGGTTCTTCCGCATTCGGCGTATTTGGGTGGATATGGGGAGCCTTTCCAGGCTTGTGCGTGGCTTCCGCATGACCCGTATAATCTTATGGTGGTAATCGCAGGCGAAATACAAAACGGAGGTCCGTGGGCGTGGTGCTGAAATCGGCGAAACTGGTGAAGCAGCTCACCGCCATCTGCTGCGCGGGCGTCATGGCGGCCAGCGCCGCCGCATGCGGGGCCAATACGGACACACGCACACAGATCACCGTATGGTCGTGGGAGCCGAGCATGAAACAGGTCATCGCCGGCTTCGAAAAAGACAATCCCGACATCCACGTGGTTTGGAAGAACACCAGCGGTTACGACAAACTCAACAACGCCATCCAAGACGGTTACGGCATTCCCGACGTGGTGCAGCTGGAATATTACGCATTGCGCCAGTACGCGGTCAGCAGCCAGCTCGTGCCCATCACCGGCAGAACCGAAGGCTATGCCGATTTCTACACGCCCGGCACCTGGGCGTCGGTGCAGCTCAACGGACGGGTGTACGGGCTTCCCATGGACTCCGGCCCGATGGCCTTCTTCTATAACAACAGCGTGTTCGAACAGGTTGGCGTGGACGCGTCCAAGATCCGCACATGGGACGACTACTATGAGGCCGCCAAAAAACTCAAGAAAATCGGCGTGTACATCACCGCCGATTCCGGCGACGCCAGCTTCTACGACACGATGATCTGGCTCGCCGGCGGACGCCCGTTCTCCACGTCCAACGATGGCAAGAACGTGACCATCAGACTCACCGAAGATAAAGGCACCCGCGAATTCACCGAATTCTGGCAGAAGATGATCGATGAGGGTTTGGTGGCAACAAACCTCACGTCATGGTCGGATCGATGGAAATCGGCCGTGGGACAAGGCAAAGTCGCCTCGCTGTTCTCCGGCGCATGGCTGCCTTCGCTGCTCATGTCCGACATTCCCGGCGCGGCCGGCCTGTGGCGCGTGGCCCAGATGCCGACGCCCGACGGCAAGGCCACCACATCGGAAAACGGCGGTTCGGCCCTTGCCGTGCTGCAACGTTCCCGCAAACCCGAAGCCTCATACCGTTTCATCGAATACGCCTGCCACAATGCCAAAGGCATCACAACCCGCGTGGATGGCGGCGCGTTCCCAGCCGACAAAAACACCCTATCCGACTCGAAATTCCTCAGCAAGACCACGGTGACCGACGACCGTGGCATCGAAGTGCCCTATTTCGGCGGGCAGGAATACAACCGCGTGCTGTCCCAGGCCGCGGAGAACGTGTCGACCGGATACCAGTATCTGCCGTTCGAAGTGTATGCGCGCAGCGACTTCCGGTCCACGGTGGGCAAGGCCTACAAATGGTCGAGCCTGCTGCGCAAAGAGCAGAACAGGCTCAACATCATCGCCGCAGGCGGTCAGGTCTCCGACACCTCCAACATCGGCGATGCGTTGAAGAACACCGAATCGTCCGACCGCATCAAACTTAAGGGCGGCATAGCCCTATGGCAGAAGGACCTGAAAGAATACGGAGCCAACCAGGGCTTCACCATCCAATAGCGTCTGTGTAATTGGTTTAATCGATTGCGGCCTGCGGATAGCGCATTATCCGCAGGCCGTCGGTTTTCAGATTGCCGGGCTATGATCGCCGGTTCCCGTCGCTGGCTCTTGAATCAGCGGACGTTGCGGTCGTAGATGTGCCGCATGCCCTTGAAAATCAGGTCCGGATCGTAAATGTCGATCATGTTCGTGTCGTCGGCGAACACGCGGCTCAATCCGCCCGTCGCCACCACACGGAAATCCTCGTCGATCTCCTTATGGAACTGCGCGATCGTGCGTTCGATGCCGCCGAGGAAGTTGTAGTACAGGCCCGCCTGCATGGCCGGTTTCGTGGACTTCGCCAGAATCGACTTCGGACGGGTGATCTCCACTTCCGGCAGCTGCGCCGTCCCTTCCCACAGTGCGGCCGCGGCGGTGCGGATACCGGTGGTGATCAGTCCGGAAATCACCGACGCGTCCGCGGTGACGTAGTTGAACGTGGTGGCCGTGCCGAAATCAGCCACCAGAATCGGCCCGCCATACTCGTAATACGCGCCCGCGCAGTCGGCGATGCAGTCCGCGCCCATGTTCTGCGGATTGTCCATGCGGATGTTGAGTCCCGTTTTGATGCCCGGTCCCACGATCATCGGATCGATGTCGAGGAACTTCACGATGCTCGCACGGAACGAATGCATGACCTTCGGCACCACGGACGAAATGATCACATCATCGACATCCGCCGGCTTGTAGCCGCTCAAAGCCAGGAACTGCGTGATCATCAGCCCGTATTCGTCGGACGTGTGGTTCGCCTTCGTGGTGATGCGGTACGTGCCCGCGATGCGCCCATCGTCGATGAAACCGATCACGACGTTCGTGTTGCCGATATCCACAGCCATCAGAAGCATGTTGCGTTCTCCTTCGCGTTTTGCGGAAGTTCCGTTGAAATATTGCGATTATTGCGATTGATACGGTTATTGCGATTCGAAAATGCTGCGGTTAGCGCCGTTCGCCGTCCGCACGCATGGCTGCGAGCTTGACAAGAATACGTTTCGCAAGTGCGTCCTTGCCCATCTTGCTCCACCGTTCGATGCTTGGCCTGTCTGCGGTTTCGCCCGGCGTCAGCACCGTCACCACGTTCGTGTCCGCTGCGAAACCGGCGCCGGGGGTGCGCAGATTGTTGGCCACCAGCATGTCGCAATGCTTGCCGTTAAGCTTCTTCGCCGCGTTGGCCTCAAGGTCGCGCGTCTCCATGGCGAATCCGCACAATGTCTGGTCCGGCCGCTTATGCTCGCCGGCCCAAGCCAGAATATCCGGATTCGACGTGAGCTCGAGCTTGATGCCGCTGCGCCCGTTCTTCTTGATCTTGTCCCGGGCCTGCTCGACCGGACGGAAATCGCCGACGGCCGCGGCCATGACGGTGATGTCCGTGTCCGAGAAACGGCTCGTCACCACATCGAACATATCCCGTGCGGTCGTGACATCGACCACATCCACGCCATACGGGGCGTCCAACGCCACCGGACCGGACACAAGCGTCACCTGCGCGCCCAGATCGCGTGCCTGTTCGGCCAAGGCATACCCCATCTTGCCGGTGGAATGGTTGGTGAGGAACCGCACCGGATCAAGCGGCTCCTGCGTCGGGCCGGCGGTGACGAGCACGGCAAGTCCCTTAAGCGGCAGCTCGCCGTCCGGACGATTCGCAAGCAGCAGCGCTTTCACCGCCGTTTCGATGCGTGCCGGCTCCTCCATACGTCCCTTGCCGGCGTCGCCGCAGGCCAGCATGCCGCTTTCCGGCTCCACAATCGTCCAACCGAGCTCACGGCAGGTATTGAGATTGCGTTGCGTCACGGCGTTTTCATACATATGCACGTTCATGGCGGGGCACAGGACCTTCGGTCCCTTGTCGTACGCGAGTATGGTGCTGGTCAGCTGGTCATCGGCGATGCCGCAGGCGATTTTCGCGATGATATCGGCGCTCGCCGGAGCGACTGCCAGCAGATCCGCCCACTTCGCGTCGGCCACGTGGCTGATCTGCAGCGGACCATCCGGTCCGGGTGCCACGTCGGCCGTAGCGCCGGGACGATGTCCGGCGGCGAACATGGACGTGCGTGTCGGCGTGTGGGTGAGGGAACTGAACGTCAGGGGAGTGACGAACTCCTGTGCGGCGGCGGTCATCACCACACGCACCTCATGCCCCTGCTTGCTCCAATCGGAGGCGAGATGGCAGGCCTTGAACGCGGCGATGCTGCCGGTGACCCCCAAAAGAATATGCGCCATGGATCAACCGTCCTTCTCGTTGTGACCTGCCGCGACTGCGTCAAGTATATAACCGGGCCGAAGCCTCCGCGCGCTTTGCAGGCGAATCCGAACGGGCCGCGGGTATGGCGGACGGTAGAATCAGGCCGTGGTGATCGACCTCACGCAGGCGGTCAACCGCAATCACAACACATAATCGAAAATACGAAGAGGAGAAATCCCATGTCGTCACCTACCGGTGCGCACGACGAAGCCGACGCAACCAAACAGGAGAACGAACAGCAGCCGCAGTCCACGGCAAGCACCGACGCCACGCTGAACGCGCGTGCGAAATCGTCGAACGGCGCGAAATCGCAAGGCTCGAAGAAGTGGCTTATCGCGTTGATCGCCGTCATCGCCGCCGTCGCGGTGATCGTCGCCATTGCAGTGACGCGCGGCAAAAACGATGACGCGAACACTTCCGGCGTAACTAAAGCCGACACCGTCACCATCGGGCTCAAACTCGCCCCGGTCAGCCTCGACATCCGCCACCAGTCCGGATCGGCCATCGAACAGGTGCTGATCGGCAACGTCTACGAAGCGCTGCTGTCGCGCGACTCCGACAACAAAGTGCAGCCGGGCCTCGCGAAATCCTGGGACATTTCCAAGGACGGCAAGACCTACACGTTCCATCTCAACAACAACATGTGTTTCTCCAATGGCGACAAGCTCGACGCTGACGACGTGGCGTGGTCCATCAACCAGCTCAAGGAGAAGCAGTACTACAACGCCAACCAGGTGGCCAGCCTCGACAAGGCCGAAGCGGTGGACGCCAACACGGTCAAGCTCACCCTTTCCACCCCCGACTCCAACCTGCTGTGGTATCTGACCGGACGTCCTGGCCTCGTGTTCGACAAAAACGCCAAATACAACGCGAAAACCGAAGCGGTCGGCTCCGGCCCGTATACCGTCGAATCCTTCGACTCGGCCAGCAAAATGGTGCTCAAAGCCAATGCGAAATATTGGGGAACCGCGCACAAGCCCGCCACCCAGAACGTGGTGATCCGCTTCCTCACCGACGACAACGCAGCGGTCAACGCGCTGAAAAGCGGTGACGTCGACGTGCTTTCCCCGGTGAACGCCACGCTCGCCAAATCATTGGATGCCAGCACATACACGGTGTCCGCGGCCGACGGCAGCGACAAGTTCGTCCTCGCCTTCAACTGCACGAACGCCAAACTCAAGGACAAGCGCGTCCGCCAGGCCATCCGCTACGCCATCAACCACAAGGAGATCATCGCCTCCCGAGGCAACGTCGACTACGCGCTCGGCGGTCCGATCCCGTCCGTCGACCCCGGTTACGAGGACCTGACCGGCCTGTACCCGTACAACGTGGACAAGGCCAAGGAACTTATGAAGGAAGCCGGTTATACCACCGACAAGCCGTTGCGGCTCACCCTCACCTACGCCAACACGTACGGCACCGAACTGGGCGACCAGCTCAAGAGCCAGCTCGCCAAAATCGGCATCGATTTGAAGATCGACTATGTGGAATTCTCCACATGGCTGCAGAACGTGCACGCCAACGGCGACTACGAGCTGTCATTGGTGGACCACGCCGAAAGCCACGACTTCTACAAGTGGACCACGCCGGACTACTACTACCACTACGACGGCAAGCAGGCGCAGAAACTGTACGCCAAGGCTTTGGAAGCCACCGACGAGGCCGACAGCGCGAAATACCTGAAGCAGGCGGCGAAGGCCGTAAGCGAGGACGCGCCGGCGGACTGGCTGTTCGGCTACCGCGTGACGGTGGCCGTCAACAAGCACGTGCAGGGCTTCCCCAGCAAGCTCAGCCAGACGGTGCTGCCATTGTGGCGGATCTCCAAGAATAAGTAAGGGAACGGTATTTCCATGCGATTCGTGGGAAAGCGGCTGGCGCTGTTCGTAGCGGCTTTGGTGGGCCTGTCCGCGCTGGTGTTCGTGATGCTGCGCGTATTGCCGGGAGACATCGCCGCGGTCATCGCCGGCACGAACGCCACCCCCGAACGCATTGCGTCGCTGCGCGCCGAATTCGGCTTGGACAAGCCGCTCGCCGCAC
>ENA-OROH01001369-OROH01001369.1-human-gut-metagenome-genome-assembly--contig:-NODE-1369-length-23115-cov-5.835863_pt1 | contig 23115 bp, 22 predicted proteins | sample MGYA00242125_ERZ509042 | MGnify/ENA primary metagenome ERZ509042 (study PRJEB26280, sample SAMEA2338738) | human gut metagenome | biome: human gut; feature: human-associated habitat; material: faeces... | reverse complement strand
GGTGCTGGACTGCGCCATTTTGGTCATCAGCGGCACCGACGGCATCCAGAGCCACACCCGGACGCTGTGGCGGCTGCTGGAGCGCTACGGTGTGCCGGTTTTTATCTTTGTGAACAAGATGGACCTGGCAGGGGCGAAGCGCGGAGCCTTGCTGGCGGATCTGAAGCGATCCTTGGACGATGCCTGTGTGGACTTGACCACACCCCATTGGGCGGAGGAGGCCGCTGTGTGTGATGAGGCGGTGCTGGAACGGTACCTGGAGACCGGAGAGGTCTCCGACAGGGATGTTGCGGCATTGGTGGCGGAGCGGAAGCTCTTCCTCTGCTTTTTCGGTTCCGCTCTCAAGGTGGAGGGGGTGGACGCTTTTCTGGAGGGCCTGAGCCGCTTTGCGTCAGCGCCCCGGTATCCGGAGGAATTCGGAGCGCGGGTTTTCAAGATCGCCCGGGACCCCCAAGGTCACAGGCGGTACGCTTCGGGTGAAGGACTTATTGACCAACCAACGCCCGGACGATTCGGAGGAGTGTTCCTGGACGGAAAAAGCAGACCAGCTGCGGGTATACTCCGGCGCCAAGTTCCACACGGTGGAGGAGGCTCGCCAGGTGGTGGAGTACGGCAAGTACTATCCCCTGGGTTGCCGGGGCGTGGCCTTTGGCCGGGACGCAGGTTGGGGCTATGCCTCCCACGCCACGGGGAGCATGGACGACTACTTCACCATCTGCAACCGGGAGACCATGCTGATCCCCCAGTGCGAGACTGTGGGCTGCCTGGAGCACATTGAGGAGATCACCGCTATGGACGGTGTAGACGGCATCTTTGTGGGGCCCTTTGACCTGTCCATTGCCCTGGGCCACCCCGGCGAGTTCAACGCACCGGTGGTCCATGACGCCATCCTGCGGGTCCAGGCGGCCTGCAAGCGCAGCGGCAAGCTCTCCATCATCTTTACCGGCAGTGCGGCAGCCAGCCGCCAGCGGTTTGCCGAGGGCTTTGACAGCGTTACCTTGGGCATGGACTCCCTGTTCTATGTAGAGATGTACAAAAATCTGGTAGCGGACGTTTGGGGCAAGTAAGTCCCCGACGCAAAGAAACCCGGCGCGGATTTCCGCGCCGGGTCCCTTTTTATTCCGTCTCTTCCGGCTTCTGTTCCGCTGCGAACTCTCCCAGGCCAAAGTCCTTTTCCACACTGGCAGTATCCCGCTCCAGCATGGTCTCCATTACCCGGATGTCGCTGTCCACATCCATGGCGTCGGCCTTGTACAGCTCGTCCAGCTGGTGCTCAAAGCCCTTGATAATCAGGTCCATGGTGGACTCGATCCGGGCTTTGGCCTGGCGGAGGTTCTCCCCCTCCACCCCGGCAGCCTCAAACTCCGCGTAGGAGTCCAACAGCTTCTGGGTAGTAGGCAGGTAGTAGTTCAGGAAGGTATCGATCCGGTCTCGCTTCTTCGGGTCCTCCTCCACCGCCCGGAAGATCTTGGCGGTGATGGTCTCCAGCCGGTCGATCTTGGCCGAGAGCCCCGGGTCGGCGATGTTGTCGTTGGCCCGGCGGATGTTCCGCAGGATGCCGGAGTAGCCCTCCTCCGCCTCCTTGGGCGGCGGGGTCTGCGCCTTCTCCTGAGCAGCCTTTTCCTTGGCCACCTTCTCGTCAGCCTGACTGCTGCGGAAGAAGTAGCCCAGCTCCATGTTCAGATAGGCGCCCGGACCGAAAAAGCCTTGTCGATCATCCGCTGGAGATCGTCGGTGACGGTCTTTTCCGGGTAGGCCAGAGTGCGGCTGAGCTGGTCGATGGGCATGGCCTCCACATTGCCGATGAAGTGGATGCGGCCGGCCTCCCCAGCCTCTTTCAGCAGGGCGTAGGTCTCATGGCGCAGGGTGTCGCCCTTCTCCTCCTCCGCACCGATGTTCAGAAGGCCCACCCGGGGCTTTTCGATGCCCATGACCCGCTGGGCGTAGTAGCTGCCCAGGTACGCAAACTGGAGCAGGTACTCCGGCGTGCACTCGGCGTTGGCGCCGCAGTCGATGAGCACCGCGCCCCCGTTGCCCGTGGGCACCACAGGCGCCAGAGCGGCCCGGCGGATACCCTTGATGCGCTTGACCAGCAGGGTAGCCGCAGAGAGCAGAGCTCCGGTAGAACCAGCGGAGACAAAGGCGTCCCCGGCTCCGGATTTGAGCAGGTTCAGTCCCACCGTCAGAGAGGAGTCCTTCTTCTCCCGGAAGGCATTGGCAGGATTGTCGCAGATCTCCACCACCTCAGAGGCGTGGGCGATCTCCACCCCGGCGGGCAGCTCCTGGATGCCGTTGCTCTCCAGCACCTTGAGGATTTCCTCCCCCCGGCCTACCAGCACAATGTCCACACCGTACTCCTTGTTGGCTTGGATAGCTCCCATTACAGGAGCCTGAGGGGCGTTGTCCCCTCCCATGGCGTCAACGATGATTTTCATAAATATCCTTCTTTCTTAGAGAGCCCTGGGCTCGTCCTTCTCGACAGTCATCCAGACCGCCGAGGATACAGTTATGTGAGATTCAGCCCATCCAGAGCCTCCAAAGCCCGTTTGGACAGCTCGGCATTTTTATTTCTCTTTCCCTTCACCCGGTAGCCCAGGGCGGGAATGAGGCCGAAGTTGATATTCATCGGTTGAAAGTGTACCACAGATTCGTCGCTGATGTAAAGAGCCAGCGCGCCCATGGCGGTCTCCCGGGGGAAGTTGATGGGCTCCTTGCCCTCCAGCTCCCGGGCCAGTTCCATGGCTGCCAGACAGCCCGAGGCGGTGGACTCCACATATCCCTCTACGCCGGTGATCTGCCCGGCAAAGCGGACTCGAGGCTCAGTGCGCACCCGGTAGTACCGGTCCAGCAGCCGGGGCGAGTCCAGGAAGGTGTTGCGGTGCATCACACCGTAGCGGACAAACTCCGCATTTTTCAGGGCGGGGATCATGGAGAACACACGCTTCTGCTCTGGCCACTTCAGGTGGGTCTGGAATCCTACGATGTTATAGATGCTGCCCTGAGCGTTATCCTTGCGCAGCTGCACCACAGCAAAGGGCTCCTTGCCCGTCTTGGGATCCCGGAGTCCCACCGGCTTGAGGGGACCATAGCACAGGGTGTCCCGGCCACGGCGGGCCATCACCTCCACCGGCATACAGCCCTCAAACACCCCTGCGTCCTCAAAGCCGTGGACCTCCGCCTCCTGGGCGGTGGTGAGCTCCTTCCAGAAGGCGTCGTACTCCTCCTCGGTCATGGGACAGTTGATATAGTCCGGGGTGCCCCGGTCATACCGGGAGGCAAACCAGGCGCTTTCCATGTCTACGCTCTCAAAGGTCACCAGAGGGGCGGCAGCGTCAAAGAAGTGGAGGTAGCCGTTCTGGGGGTAGCGGCGGCCAATGGCCTCGGCCAGCGGCTCAGCCGTCAAGGGACCGGAAGCCACAATGACCTGTCCCTCCTCGGGGATATCCAGTACCTCCTCTTCCACCACAGTGATGTTTGGGTGGGTCTTGATCTTCTCGGTAATAGCGGCGGAGAAGGCGTGGCGGTCCACCGCCAGGGCGCCCCCCGCCTCCACCCGGTGCTCATCGGCGCAGGCCATAATGAGGGAGTTACAGCGGCGCAGTTCCTCCTTCAACAGTCCCACCGCGTTCTCCAGCTGATCGGAGCGCAGGGAGTTGGAGCACACCAGCTCTCCAAAATCGGTGCTGTGGTGGGCAGGAGTCATTTTGTTTGGTTTCATCTCATGCAGGCGCACCGGGATGCCCCGGTTGGCCAGCTGCCAGGCCGCCTCGCTTCCCGCAAGGCCAGCTCCAATGACAATAACAGGTTCCATAGTACCTCCTGAGGGTCTCGTGTGTCCATTTTATTCTGTAAGGCGTTTTCACCTTACACTTCTGGTTCCTCCGCCTTAGCCTTTTTGGCCGCGGTCTTGGTGGTTTTCTTGGTGGTTGTCTTCTTTGTGGTAGTTTTTGCAGATTTCTTCGCAGGATCCGCCTTTTTTGTCGTTTTCTTGGTGGCAGTGCTCTTCTTTGCCGCCGGCTTCTTGGTGCTCTCCTCCCCTTCCTGAGCGGGAGCGTCGGCCTCCTCAGTCTTCTTTTTCCAGCCGCCGCGCTTTTCCTCGGGTGTAAAGTTAGAACACTGTTCATTGATGCAGAAGGGTTTCTTGAAGCCACGGCCCGACTTCTTGAACATGGTCCAGCCGCAGACAGGACAATTGTCCTTTACCGGCACGTCCCAGGTCATAAAATCGCAGCGGCGGCTCTCGTCCTTGCTGTTCAAATGCTCACAGCAGTAGTAGGTGTACTGCTTGCCCGTCTTCTTGCTCTTGCCGGTACGCTTGAGCAGGCGGCCGCCGCACTTGGGACACTTGCCGGGCATCTCCACCACCAGAGGCATGGTGAAATCGCACTCCGGCCAGCCGGGGCAGGCCAGGAAGCGCCCAAACCGTCCAGACTTGATGACCAGGTTCCGGCCGCACTGGGGGCAGATCTCCTCGGAAACCTCGTCAGGCACCTTGATGCGCTCGCCGCCCAACTCCTGCTCAGCTTTGTGAAGCTCCGCCTCAAAGTCATCATAGAATGCAGAGAGCACCTTCTTCCAGTCCACGCTGCCCTCTTCCACCTTGTCCAGCTCTTCCTCCATCTGGGCGGTGAAGGTGGGGTCCACGATGTCCTGGAACTTGTCCTTCATCAGGCCGGTGACCACCTCGCCCAGGGGGGTAGGACGGAGGGCACGGCCCTCCTTCACCACATACTCCCGGTTGAGGATGGTGGAGATGGTGGGGGCGTAGGTGGAGGGGCGGCCAATGCCCTTCTCTTCCAGCGCCCGGATGAGGGTGGCCTCGGAATAGCGGGCAGGAGGCTGGGTGAAGTGCTGCTGCTTGTCCGCCTTCTTGAGGTTCAGGTCCTCCCCCTCCTTCAAATCGGGCAGAGGGGACTGGGGAGCCTCATCCTCATCGTCCTTACCCTCCTCGTAGACAGCGGTAAAGCCGGAGAATTTCAGCTCCGAGTGGCTGGCCCGGAAGGTATAGCCCGCCGACTGGGCCTCGATGGAAACGCTGTCGTAGACGGCAGAAGCCATCTGGCAGGCCAGGAAACGGCTCCAAATGAGCTTGTAGAGCTTATACTGCTCGCTGGTCAGATCCTTCTTGATCTCGTCGGGCACCAGGTTCACGTCGGAGGGACGAATGGCCTCGTGGGCGTCCTGGGCGCTGCCCTTGGTCTTGTAGTGCCGGGCCTGGGGTGGATAGTACTGCTTGCCGTAGCGGGTCTCAATAAAGCCCTTGGCGGCGGCAATGGCCTCCTCGGAGAGGCGCAGGGAGTCGGTACGCATATAGGTGATAAGACCCACGGTGCCCTCGCCGGTGATGTCTACGCCCTCATAAAGCTGCTGGGCGATGGACATGGTGCGGGCGGGGGTCATATTCAGCTTGCGGCTGGCCTCCTGCTGAAGGGTGGAGGTGGTGAAGGGAGGCGCGGGATTGCGCAGCTTCTCCTGCCGCTTCACCTTGGACACAGAGAAGGGAGCGGCGGACACTTCGGCCACAATGGCCTCGGCTTCCTCCTGGCTGTGCAGCTCCATTTTCTTCTCCCGGCCGTAGAACATGGCCTGGAAGCCGCCCAGATTGGGGCGCACCCGCTCCAGGTCCACCTGGATGGACCAGTACTCCTGGGGCTGGAAGGCGCGGATCTCCTCCTCCCGCTCCACCACCAGGCGGGTTGCCACCGACTGCACACGGCCGGCCGACAGTCCCCGGCGGATCTTTTTCCACAGCAGAGGAGACAGTTCATAGCCCACAATACGGTCCAGAATACGCCGGGCCTGCTGAGCATCCACCAGGTTCTGGTCGATGGCCCGGGGTGCGGCAATAGACTCGTTGACCACCTTTTTGGTGATCTCGTTGAAGGTGACCCGGTAAGTCTTTTCATCGGGGATGTTCAGCAGTTCCTTCAAGTGCCAGGAGATGGCCTCGCCCTCACGGTCCGGGTCGGTGGCCAGATACACCTTTCCGCTCTTCTTGGCCGCCTTTTTCAGGGCGGTGATGGTCTCCTCCTTTCCCTTGATAGGCTGGTAGTCGGGCTGGAATCCGTGTTCCACGTCCACGCCCAGCTTGCTCTTGGGCAGGTCCCGGACGTGACCCATGGACGCCACCACCTCATAACCCGATCCAAGGTACTTGCCGATGGTCTTGGCCTTGGACGGGGACTCTACAATGACCAGATCTGTCTTTGTTGCCATGTGACAACCTCCAATTCGCTTGATATGGGAACAGGTGCAAACAGCACCTGAATTATTCCTGTTCCAATTCTACCAGGGGCGCGTAGCGGCCTCCCGGGCGCTGCTCGGCTGCGCCGTCCACCTGGAGCATGGTCAGCGCCGACAGCACCCGCCGGGCCGGAATCTGGGTGCGGTCCACCAGTACGTCGGCGGTGTCTGCCCCCTCCAGCATAGCATGAAGTACCACCAACTGATCGTCGGTGAAGCGCTCCCTCTGCTCAGACAGGGAGATCTTAGGATGACCAGGCTCCTCCTGCTGAGGCTCCGGCTTTGGCTCTTCCTTTTGCGCCTTGGCAGGCGGTTCCAGCCGCTGCCGCAGATGCTCGGGCTCCATGGCTTTGGCATGGGACAGTTTCTGGGGAAACTGGTCCCAGTAGTCGGCTAAAATGTCCTCTCCACAGGTCACCGGACGGGCTCCCTGCTGGATCAGCCAGTTAGGCCCCTGGCTCATGGGCGCGTCAATATTTCCCGGTACGGCAAACACATCCCGGTTCTGATCCAGTGCGTGGTCAATGGTACGCATGGTCCCGCTGAACCGGGCGCACTCCACTGCGACTACTCCCATAGACAACCCGCTGATCAAGCGGTTGCGGATGGGAAATTGCTCAGCCCGGTGGGGTGTCCCCGGCGGATACTCGCTGATCAGGGCTCCCACCGCTGCCACATCCTGATAGAGGAAGCGGTTTTCTTTGGGATAGGGCACATCCACCCCGCCTGCCAGCACGGATACCACGCTGCCGCCGCCCTTCAGGGCACCCCGCAGGGCCAGACTGTCAATTCCCTGGGCAATCCCGGACACCAGCAGCGCTCCACATCGGGCCAGCTCCAGCCCCAGCCTGGGAGCCACCTGCTGGCCGTAAGCGGAGGGCTTGCGGCTGCCCACCACGCCAATGGCCGCCTCTTCGTCAAAGCGGATGCGGCGGCCCAGGATATACAGCACTGCCGGCGGGTCGCTGAGCTGACGCAGACGCTCGGGGTAGTCGGCATCCTGGATGGTCATGATCTGCACACCCAGCCGGTCACACCGCCCCAGGATGGCCTCGCTCTCCTCCATATTCTTGTCCAGAAGGCCTCGGATCGCCTGGGGAGCAAGACCTGGAATCATCTCCAGATCCTCCTGCTGCGCAAAGTATACCCGCTCCGGCGTGCCGAAGTACTCCAGCACCCGCAGCACGCCTCGCTGCCCTACCCCTTTCCGGGTGGTCAGCCAGAGCCAGTAGTTCAGCGCCGCCATGGGCCTTCTCCTTTCTCCCCAGGGGATTTTCTTTACAAGCCCATCCGGGCTGTGTTACAGTATTTTTACAAACCGGCGGGCTCAGGCCCGCGGTAATAATCTTGGAAACGGGGAATGGTCATGACGCAGCTTCGTACCCGTCCTCACCGGGCCTGGGCCGTCTGCCTGGGCTGCTCCCTGGCTCTGTTCACGGTGATGGGCCTGGGAGTCAACGTCTTTACCATCTATCAGCCCTGGATCATCCAGGTCCACCAGTTTTCCAATGCCCAGGGCTCCTGGATCACCACCGTGCGCAGTCTGTTTGCCCTGCTGGCCATGCTCTCGGTGGATACCCTGTGCCGCCGCCTGGGACTGCGGTACACCATGACCGTGGGGATGGCCTGCTTTGCCGCCTCCTACGCTCTGTTTGGCGCCGCCCGCACCTTTCCAGTCTACTGTGCCGCTGCCGCCCTGTCCGGGCTGGCCTACGGCTACGGCGGAATGATCCCCCTCACCCTGGTCATCTCCAACTGGTTTGATTCCCGGCGGGGTCTGGCCTTGGGTCTGGCGGCCGCAGGCAGCGGCCTGCCCACCATTTTGTTTCCCCCTCTGGTCACACAAGTCATCAAGCTCTGGGGGCTGAAAACCGCTCTGTACGGAGAGGCCGTGCTGGGTGTTCTGCTCACCCTGGGTGTCTTTCTTCTGGTACGCAGCCACCCCTCCCAGGTAGGGCTTACCCCTTACTCCAGAACAAAAGCCGCGCCAGCCGCTCAGCCGCAGGCAGTCCGCCTCTCCCCTGCCGGACTGCGCCCCATCCATTGGTGGGCGGCAGCGGTGGCCGCCTTTCTCATCGGCGCACCCTCCGGTCCTGGTTTCTCTCATCTGACAGTGCTGTATACCAGCTGCGGCTATGACTCCCTGCTGGTGGCCTTTCTTATGTCCTACTTGGGCGTGGTGCTCATGGCGGCCAAGGTACTCTATGGCCAGCTCAGCGACAAGCTGGGCAGCCGCACCGCCAACTTTTTGGTCTTTGCCGTTATGTTGGCAGGCTTCCTTCTGTGCGCCCTGGCACCTTTTGGCAGCGTTCCCCTGGCCTTTGCCGCCATCACCCTTACCGCCCTGGGCATGCCCATCTCTTCCGTAACTCTGTCCGTATGGGCGGGAGATCTCAGCGGCGCAGACACCTATCAGCGCACGGTAAAGTGGTTTACCAGCGCCTATATGCTGGGCTCTCTGGTCACCGGACCGCTGCCCGGACTGTCGGCTGACCGGCTGGACAGCTATGTGCCCGCCTATCTGCTCTTTGCTCTGATGCTCTTGATCGCCGCTGTGCTGGTTCAGGGGGTATACCGCCGCCTGGACCTGGGAAAGCGTCCTCAATAAGCTGCTCTCCACGCGGGCCGGAATCCGGCCCGCTTTTTATTTTCCCATCTCCCACAGGACTACCACTGCCGCACTGGCAGCGTTGAGGGACTCACACCGCTCCCGCATCGGGATCTTTACGGTCTGCTCGGCCCGCTCCAACAGAGCCTGGGACACCCCACGGCCCTCGCTACCGATGACCACGGCGGCCCGTCCAAGGTCCGCCTGGCGCACGTCCACCGTATCCTCCCGCAGGGCCGTGGCATACAGCGGGATCTGAGAGGTTTTCAGCAGTCCCTCCAGCTCCTCCACCGTGGTCTCCCACACCGGCAGGCGGAAGCAGGCTCCCATGGTAGCCCGCACCACCTTCGGGCTATACGGGTCGGCGCAGCCGTTGACCAGCAGCAGCCCGTCCGCACTCAGGGCATCGGCGGAGCGCCAGATGGTCCCCACGTTGCCCGGGTCCTGGACTCCGTCCAGCACCAAGTAACGGTTCCCTTCCAGCCGCTGGGGCGGGGTTGTGGAGGGTAGCTGAGCCAAAAACAGCGCTCCCTGGGGCGTCTTCATGGGGGAGATGGTCTCCATCACGTCCCGGGGCACCTGGACGAGCCGGACGCCGGCGGGCAGGGCCGGCGGCGTTATTTCCGGGGTCACCACCACCGTGGTCAGAGGCACGTCCCATTTCAGGGCCTCCTCCAGCAGCTTTATGCCGTCGCCCAGGTACTCTCCCGCCTTCTCCCGCACGCCCCGTCCTCCTGAGGAGAGCTGCCGGATCTTTTGCAGCAGGGGATTCTTTCGGCTGGTAATGATCTCCATCATGCCCGCTCCAATCGCTCAATATCGCTGTTGCGTCCCAGCACCACCAGGCAATCCTCCGGACTCTGGAAGACAAAATCTCCGCCCGGGGCGATGGTCATTGCATCCCCGCGGCGCACCGCAATGACGGTGAGCTTCCATTTAGCCCGGATGTTCAGATCCACGATGGATTTGCCCACCCAGCGCTCAGGCAAGGTGCGCTCCACAATGGAGTATTCGTTGGACAGCTCGATAAAATTAACGATGTCGCCGTTGATGAGACGGCGTGCCAGACTCAGAGCCATCTCCTGTTCCGGGAAGACCACCAGATCCGCCCCGATCTTCTCCAGCACCTTGCGGTGAACCGAGCTGTTGGCCTTTCCAACCACCCAGGGCCCATTCAGCTCCTTCAGATTTAGAGTAATCAGAGCGCTGGTGCCCACATCGCTGCCGGCCGCTACCACGGCACAGTCAAAGTTCCGCGCTCCCACGCCGGAGAGCACCTCCGGGTCCCGGGCATCACCCACCACCGCATGGGTCACATGGTCGGCCACTGCCTGTACCCGCTCAGGAAGGACATCAAGGGCCAGTACTTCATGGCCCTGCTCACACAACTCCTGGGCCAGCGAGGCGCCAAACCGTCCCAGCCCCACAATCAGAAAGCTTTTCATATATTCCTCCTAATACTCAGCCTATCATAACCTCAGTAGAAGGATAGAGGATCTTGTTCTCCCCCCGTCCCCGGGTCAAGAAAGCAATGGAGAAGGACAGGATTCCTACCCGTCCTAAAAACATCAGTGCAATCACCAGCAGTGCGCTGGGCACGCTCAGTCCGGGGGTAATACCCATGGTCACACCCACCGTACCCATAGCAGATGCCGTTTCAAAGGCCGCCTGCACATAGGGCACCCGTTCCATCAGGGACAGGAGCATAGACGCGCTCAAAAACAGCAGCAGCACCGTCAGCGCCAAGGTCATGGCGTCCAGGACCTTTCGGCCGGGAATCCGTCTGCCCCGGAAGACGACCTGATCCCGTCCCCGCAGACCGTCCCGCAGAGCCAGCAGTAACACACCCACCGTCACCGTCTTCAGTCCGCCCGCTGTGGAGCCGGAGGAGCCGCCGATGAGCATCAGCAGAATGGACATAACCGCCGATCCTTCCAGCAGTTTTCCCTGATCAAAGGTGGCATAGCCCGCCGTGCGCAGGGTAACCGACTGGAATAAGGCGTTGAGAGGCCGCTGCCACAGGGGCATGCTCCCCAACGTATCGGGGTTTTCCCACTCTGCGCAGGCAAAATAGACCGCGCCAAAAACAATGAGGCAGGCGGTGATGCCCAGTACCATCTTACTATAAAGAGTTAATTTTTTCCAGCAGCGCTTCTGGATCACATCTTCCCACACGAAGAAGCCCAAGCCGCCTATCACAATGAGGGCCATGATGGTGCCCAGCACCAACGGGTCGCCCTGATAGGCCGCCAAACTGGAGTAGGGGCCGCTGTAAAGGCCCAGAATATCAAAGCCACCGTTACAGAAGGCAGAGATGCTGTGAAAAATGGAAAACCAAATGCCCAGCAGTCCAAACTGAGGTACAAACCGAATGGCCAGCAGGACCGCTCCGATCCCCTCCACAAGCATTGTGCCCAGCAGGGCGTGGCGCACCACTCGCACCACTCCGGCTACCCGGTCCAGGTTCATGGCCGAGGCCATCACCAGGCGCTGGGACAAGCCGATACGCCGGTGCAGAGCAAAGGGGATGATGGAGATCAGGGTAACAAACCCCAATCCGCCTAACTGAAGCAGCAGCAAAATAACTGCCTGACCAAATACCGACCAGTGTACCGCCGTATCCACCAAAACCAGTCCCGTCACGCAGGTGGCGGAGGTTGCAGTGAACAGACAGGTCAACCATGGAGTCATCTGTCCGTCCTGGGCGGAGATGGGCAGATGCAGCAGCAGTGTGCCCAACAGAATAATGGCCCCAAATCCCAATACGATGTAACGGGTGGGGTTAATACTCTTTCGCTTATTTCTATGAAGTTGCATCGCTGCACACGTCTCCCTTTTGGGCTTGTTCCTTCGGCCTCAATTTGGCCGATATCCCTGTACGCCCCAGCTTTTCCAAGAAAAAACGGCAAAAAGGGCTGTTTTTCAACAAAATATCCCATTGACGCAGGGTATCCCTTCCCGGGGCCGATTCGGCAGACCTTAATATAGCATACCCTCCCAGGATATTCAAGTCAACGATTTTCTCCCGGCAGTGAGTTCCGCCCAACCAATTGAGAAGGAATTTTCATCGTTCTCACGGCTCTTTATTTCCCTGAACGCCGCTTCAAAAGACGCTTCAGGCTCTATTATATATAATGTATCCCCCGCCACAAGTCAAGCGCCGAACAAGAAAAGTCCTTCTCCAATTCCATCCTTCCCTCCGCTCTTCTTTGCCTGACAGGGAAGAAAAACCGGCCGGCGGACAATGCCGCCGGCCGGTAAGGCAGGTTTTGGGGTTGGATGCTTGGCGCGCTCCGGACGACCCGGCTTTACGCCTCAATAGCGGTACGGATCTGGTCAAACACCGTATCGGAGCCTTCGCACATCACCATCAGCACCGTGCCGTCCTCCAGAGTCTCCAGGCGGGCATTCTCTGCCACAGCATACTGGTCCGCCAGGTAGGTCTCAAAGTTCGTCTTCTGCTTGTCAATGAAGCCCTGAAGACCCTCTTTCACGGCCTCCTCCTTGCCCTCAGCGGGCATGACGGCAGCAATGCCATAGGCCTTCACACTCATCATGGAACCGCTGACGCCAAAGGCGGTCATATCCTCTACCTTAAGGCCCATGGATTCCAGGATCATAACATTGATCTCATTCTCGTCGTCGATCTGGGTAATGACGGGGTTATATTCCACCACCTCACCCCCGCTCTCTGTGATGGCCTGGCTGTACAGCTGGGTCAGCTCCTCCGGGGTACGGGTGCTGCCGGTCTTCTGTCCGCAGCCGGTCAGAGCAGTGATCAAAAGTGCGGCGCAAGCCAAACTGGCAAACAATTTTTTCATGGGTGGTCTCCTTTTTTCTTGTTCTGAACGGACTAATTATCGGCCCGTTTCATCTTCTTTGACGCCTTCCAAGAAAAAAGGTTCCCAGGAAATTCATTTTTATGCGCTCAGCCCTGGGGGAGCAACAAAGTCACTGTGGTGCCCTTGCCCGGGGTACTCTCCAGACGAATCCGTCCGTCATGGAGGGCCGCGCCGTGCTTTACGATGGACAGGCCCAATCCAGTGCCGCTGATGTCCTTGGAGTGGCTCTTATCCACCCGGTAGAACCGTTCAAACACCCGGTTCTGATCCTCAACTGGGATACCGATGCCGTTATCCTCCACCGATACCTCTACGCCGCCCTCCACCGGGCCTACTGTGACAGCTACCGTGCCGCCCCGGCGGTTATACTTGATGGCGTTGTCGCACAGGTTGTAGATCATCTCATCCAGCACCCGGCGCACACCGTGGACCTGAACGGAACGCCCCATGGTCTTGATGGTCACATCATTTTTCTGAGCGGCGCTCTCCAGGCGTTTTGTCACCTCCAGAGAGAGCTGGAACAGGTCCACATCCTCCCGCTCCATGTTCACCGCACCCTCGTCCAGTTGGGACAGACGGATGATATCTTCCACCAGGGCAATGAGACGCTGGGCCTCCTGGTAGATGTCGCTGGCAAAGCCCTGTACGTCCTCCGCTTTTACCATGCCGCTCTGCATGATCTCCGCAATGCCGGAGATGGAGGTCAGCGGGGTCTTCAGCTCATGGGAGACGTTGGCGGTAAACTCCCGCCGCAGGTCCTCCCGCTGCTCCTGCTCGGTGACATCCAACAGGACCATCACCGCGCCCATCTGCTCCTCACCCTGCATGACCGGGTTGGCCAGCAGCTGGCAGCAGCGGCCGTTCAGACGCAGCATCTGCTGGCTGCGGTGGCCGGAAAGCACCTCATCCACCGCCTGGCGGAAGCTTTCGCTGCGGTTGAGCACCAGGGCATTCACCTCTCCCTGCGGTGCCTGAGCACCCAGCTGGTTCAGGGCGCCCTTATTGTAGGAGAGCACATGGCCATGCCGGTCCATCAGCAGGAAGCCTTCGGACATATTTTCCGTCAAAGCAGCAAACTCCTGCTGCTTCTGCTGCAGCTGCAGCAACTGCTGCTGGATGGTATCGTTCTGGTGCTTAATGCGGGAGAGCAGGGGGGTCAGCTCCTCATAGGTGTCGCAGTCCTCCGGGTGCTCCAGGTCCAGATTGACAATGGGGCGAATAATTCGCTTGGCCATTCGGGAGGCCAGCACGGCCGAAATCAGCAGCGACAGAGCCAGAATGATCAAAATCGGCTGTACCATGGACAGCAGCAGGGTCATCACCGTCTGCTGGGCGCTGGCCACACGGATCACGGTGCCGTCATTGAGCCGCCGGGCGGCATACAGGGTCTGCTGGGCCAGGGTGGAGGAGTAGCGCCGGGCGGTACCGGACTGACCGGTCATCGCCTGCTGGATCTCCTCCCGGTCGGCATGGTTCTCCATGGCAGTTTCGTCGGCCTGGCTGTCATAGAGCACAGTACCGTCTGTATCCACCCAGGTCACCCGGTTTTCCGTGTTGAGCCCGGTGAGATAGTCCATCCCGTTTAGCTCCACGCCCTGGGCTACCAGCCAGGTCTCCGTCTCCAGCTCGGTCATCAGCTGGTTGCTGAAGTACTGGTACAGCATCCCCAAAAACAGGGCAATGGACAGCACCATCACAGAGACGGCGACTGCCGTGGAATTTCGAAATAATTTGGCGGTCATATTTTTCAACTTCTATCCCTCCGCCGGTCAGTCGGCACTGATCTTGTAGCCGATGCCCCGCACCGTCTCAATGCAGTCGCCGGATTTGCCCAGCTTCTGACGCAGGGTACGGATATGTACGTCCACGGTCCGGCTGGCGCCGTCAAACTCATAGCCCCAGATGGTGTTGAGCAGCTGGTCCCGGGTAAATACGGTACCGGCCCGCTCCAACAGCAGGCACAAAACCTGAAACTCCTTCAGCGTCAGGGTGACTTCCCGGTCTCCGTCCCGGACGATGTGCCGCTCGGGGTCCACAAAGAGGCTGCCCAGGGAGTAGGTCTTTTCCTTGGGCTGGTTCTGCCCCGCGTGGCGCAGGGCGGTGCGTACACGGGCCATCAGTTCCATCATGCCGAAGGGCTTGGCCACATAGTCATCCGCCCCCTCATCCAGTCCCAGCACCTTGTCATACTCCGTGCTCTTGGCCGTGAGCATAATAACAGGCAGGGTCTTGGTGGCGGGCATGGAGCGCAGGCGTTTAAGCACCTGCAGGCCATCCTCCTCAGGCAGCATGATATCCAGCAGCACCAGCTCGGGGCTGCCCTTCTCCATGGCCTCCCAAAACTGGGAGGGACGGTCAAAGCCCTGGGCCTCCATGCCCTGGCTCTGTAAGGTATAGACCACCAGCTTACGGATGCTGGCGTCATCCTCTAAAATATAGATCACGTGCGTTTACCTCTCCTCCGCTCCCCTTCCGGGAAGCTCACATATCGCCGTGCTGTCCGGTGAGGGAGTACTCCACCCACTCAGCAATGTTGCAGGCGTGGTCGCCGATGCGCTCAAAGTATTTGGCGATCATCAGCAGATCCATACAGGTCTCCCCGCTGTCTCCCTGGCCGATGCGGCGAATGAGTTCGTCCTTGACTTCCAGGAACATGCGGTCGATCTCGTCATCCTTGCGAATGACCTCCTGAGCCAGGCCCAGGTTCTTGCGCACAAAGGAGTCGATGCTGTCGGTGACCATGCCGATGGTGCTGCGGGCCATCTCAGCGATGGGTACATGGGAAATCACAGGGCTATCCTCAATGTCCCGGGTAATCTCGGCAATATCGCTGGCCTGGTCGCCGATGCGCTCCATGTCGGAGATCATCTTCAGCGCTGCGGAGATGGTGCGCAGATCCCGGGCCACCGGCTGCTGCTGGAGCAGCAGCTTCATGCACAGGCTCTCGATGTCCCGCTCCTTCTGGTCGATCTCCCGCTCAGCAACGCAGGCAGTCTCCCGCAGGGCGGCGTCTCCTTCCAGCAGAGCCTTGGCGGCGGCGGAAATGGCCTCCTCGCACAAAGCTCCCATTTTGATCAGCTCTACATTCAGCTGTTCCAGCTGTTCGTTGAATTTGTCCCGCATTATCCGAACCTCCCGGTGATGTAATCTTCCGTCTTCTTGTTCTGGGGCATGGAGAACATCTGCTCCGTGTCGCCGTACTCGATGAGTTCACCCAGCAGGAAGAAGGCGGTCTTATCGGAGATACGGGCGGCCTGCTGCATATTGTGGGTGACCATGATGATAGTGTAATCCTTTTTCAGCTCGGTGGCAAGGTCCTCGATTTTGGAGGTGGAAATGGGGTCCAGAGCGGAGGTGGACTCGTCCATAAGCAGTACGTCGGGCTTGACCGCCAGCGCGCGGGCGATGCACAGACGCTGCTGCTGGCCGCCGGAGAGGCCCAAGGCGGGCTTTTTCAGCCGGTCCTTTACCTCATCCCAAATGGCCGCACTCTTCAGAGACTCCTCCACGATCTCGTCCAGCTTTACCTTGCTGCGGATACCGTGGGTGCGGGGACCGTAGGCCACGTTGTCGTAGATGGACATGGGGAAGGGGTTGGCCTTCTGGAAGACCATACCGATACGCTTGCGCAGATCGGTGACATCCTGGCCGGGGGCGTAGATGTCCTCTCCCCGGTACAGCAGGGAGCCGTTGATCTTCACAATGGGAATAAGGTCGTTCATCCGGTTGAGACAGCGCAGGAAGGTGGACTTGCCGCAGCCGGAAGGACCAATGAGAGCGGTGATCTGGTGCTCAGGGATCTCGATGTTGATATCCTTCAGCGCGTGGTTTTCTCCGTAATACAGGTTGAGGTTTTCGGCCTGTAAAATGACATTTTCGTTCATATTGTATCTCCCTATCCAAGTTCAGAAGGTTTATTTCTTTCTCAAATATCCGCCGGCAAATTTTGCGGCCAGATTGATGACAAAGGTGATGATCAGCAGCACCACCGCCACCGAGAAGGCCAGATCAAATTCGGCGCGCTCTTTGGCGTAGACATACAAAGCTACAGTCAGGGTCGCACCGGAGCTGTCCAGCAGGCCGCCGGAACTGAAGAAGTTCTGCAGGGTAGTGCCCATGCCGGCGGTAAACATCAGTACGGCGGACTCACCGACCACGCGGCCGATGGACAGGATGCAGCCCGTTACAATGCCGTCCACAGAGGAGGGCAGCACCACGGTACGGATCATGTGCCACTTGCCCGCACCCAGGCCCAGGGAGCCTTCCCGGTAGCTTTGGGGGACGGTCTTCAGGGACTCCTGGGTGGTTCGAATGATGGTGGGCAGGGTCATAATGACCAAGGTGAGCGCGCCGGCCAGCAGGGTCTTGCCCAGATTCATAACCTGGCAGAACACCAGCATACCCACCAGGGCGTACAGGATGGAAGGAATGCCGGCCAGAGTCTCGGTAGCAAATTCAATGGCCGCTACCAGCTTGTGGTTGGTGGCGTACTCGGTGAGGTAGATGGCCGCACCTACACCCAGAGGCAGGATAAAAATCAGCGTCACGATGATAACGTAAATGGTATTCTGAATGGCGGGGAGGATACCGTCAGTACCCCGCAGCACACTCTCCTGACTGGTTAAAAATGTCCAGTTCAGGTTGGGCAGGCCCCGATAGAAGATGTACCCGATGAGAAAGAGCAGCAGCAGAACCGTCGCTCCGGCAGACAGATAGAGGAGAGTCCGCATCCCCACCTCATAAACACGGCGGCGGGGAGAGAGCTTACTTTTGGCCTTACTGGCCGTCTGAGTGGCAGAAGTCGTAGTCATAGTATTCGTCATCCTTTACGCCTCCTTGTCCCGTTTCAGGAACACATTGAGGATCACATTGATACACATAATGAACAGGAACAGTACCAGACCGATGGAGTACAGAGCATTTCGCTGCAGGCTTCCCACAGCAGCATAGCTCATCTCACTGGCGATGGCCGTGGTGAGGAACTTGACGCTGGAGAGCATGGAGGGCATGTTAGCCACATTGCCGGCTACCATCAGGATGGCCATGGCCTCGCCAATGGCACGGCCCACGCCCAGCACTACCGCCGCAGCAATGCCGCTTTTGGCAGCAGGAGCGGTGACCCGGAAGTAGGTCTCCAGCTCGGTGGCCCCAAGAGCCAGGCTGGCCTCCTCGTACTCCTTGGGCACCGCCTTCAGGGCGGTCTCAGACACCGAGATGATGGAGGGCAGGATCATAACAGCCAGCACAATGATAGCAGCCAGCAGGCTGTCGCCGGCGGGAATGTGGAAGAACTCCCGGATGGCAGGCAGCAGGATCATCATACCCACCAGACCGTACACCACCGAAGGGATACCGGCCAGCAGATCCACCGCCGGACGGATCACCGATGCCACCTTGGGAGGCGCTACCTTGGCCAGAAATACTGCGGTCATAAATCCGATGGGCACGCCGATGATAATGGCGCCGGCGGTGCCGTAAATGGAGGTCAGGATAAAGGGCAGAATGCCGTAGGCCGGATCGGTCTTGTCGGTGGAGGCCCAACGGGTGCCAAACAGGAAGTCAATAAGACCGACCTCTTTGATAGCAGGCAGACCGGAAATGATCAGATAAACGGTAATCAGCAGCACAAAGGCAATGGCAATAAATCCGCAGATCATAAAAAGAGTTTTCATGATCCATTCCATGGCGTCTTTCGCCCGGCGCACACCGCCCTGATTTCCAATGACTTGCTCTTTTTTCATATCACTCAACCTTTTCTTTTCGTTTGTCTCCTCAGCTGACACTGAGACACGAGCTATGTCATGTCCCCGTGTCAACTGAGGAATATGGCAGAGGGGAGACATTGATTTAAAACAAGCCCCCGGGGACCGGGGGCTTGTTTTCATGTTTCTCAGGAATTAGCCCTTGGGAGACACAGCACCGGCAGCAGCAATGATGTCGGCAGCATCCGCGCTCATGGCGAAGTCCAGGAAAGCCTGGGTAGCCTCGGAGAGCTCAGCACCCTCCTTGGTGACCATCACGAAGGGACGCTGGATCTCATAGGAACCGTCCTTCACGGTATCCTCGGAAGGAGCAACACCGTTGACCTTCACAGCCTTCACAGTGTCATTCACAGCGGACAGGGAAGCGTAGCCGATGGCGTTGGGGTTGGAGGCCACGTTGCCGATCACGTCGCCGGTGGAGGAGTACTCGTTGGTGTACTTGCAGGTATCCTCTACGCCCACGATCTCCTCGAAGGCGCCGCGGGTGCCGGAACCAGCCTCACGGCCGAACACAGCGATCTCGCCGTCGGTGCCGCCCAGCTCGGACCAGTTGGTGATCTCACCGGTGAAGATCTGAGCGATCTGCTCCACAGTCAGGTCCTCCACGCCGTTGGCGGGGTTGATGACCACGGCCACACCGTCCAGAGCCACAATGTTCTCTACCGCGCCGTTCTGCTTCTCCTCATCCTTCAGAGCACGGGAGGACAGGCCCAGGTCACAGGTGCCGTCGATGGCGGACTGGATGCCGGTGCCGGAACCGGTGCCGGAGTAGTTCACGGTCACACCAGGATTGAGCTCCATGAAAGCTTCACCCAGGGCCTTGACCACGCTCTCCATGGAGGTGGAACCGTCGGTATTCACGGTGCCGCTGAGCTCCACGGTGGAGGAGCCGTTGGTGTTGCTCTGAGAACCGGAGCTGCTGCCCTGATCCTGATTGCTGCTGCCGCAGCCGGTGAACAGACCCAGGGCCAGAGCAAGGGACAGGCCCAGGCAAGTAAGCTTCTTCATATTCATCATTCTCCTTTGGTTCGTTTTCATTTAAGTACTGTGCAATCCGTTTCCCGTTTTGCGTGTCTCAGTATAAAAAAGCCATGTAAAATGAAAAAGCCCCTTTGTGTTAAATCCACGTAAAATCGCATATTTACCAGGAATTTGGTCGCTTTTCATCAAAAGAACCCCCTCCTATCTGGTTTCAATGTAAAATCAGCCCGTTTTTTCTTCTCTCCATACTGCCGCAGGCAAAAAAGATCCGGGACGGTTTCCTAATGGGAACCGCCCCGGTTTTACATTTCCTTTTGTGATTTTACAAGCCGCCCCGCTCTACCAGCCGTTCCAGCCCCTTCCGGTCCCGGATACGCACACCGCCCCGAAACAGCTCCACCGTCTCCGCAGCGGACAGTTTTTTTAAGGTACGGGTCACCGCCTCCCGGGCACTGCCGATGGCCTGGGCCAGCTGCTCCTGGGTAACTTGAATGGTATCGGTCTCCAGCCGCCGGGACTCCTCCAGCAGATAGGAGGCCACCCGCTGCTCCAACGTATAAAAGAGCATCTGTTCCACGGCCCGGATGGCGTGGGAGAACCGCTGGGCCGCCGCTTTGTAGATAAAATTCTCTACATAGATATTCTCCCGCATCAAAACGGACAAATACTGAATGGGGATGACCAGCACCTCCACCGCTGTCTCGGCCTGGATCTGTACATCAAAGGTGATGGCATTGAGCATACAGGAGGCGGACAGCACACACACCTCCCCTTCCGTCATGCGGGAGATGGTGGCCTCCCGGCCATCCTCTGAGAGCAAGTAGATGCGCACCACACCGCTCTGGATCAGGAGAGCTCCCAGGCAGTCAGTATCCGGGGAGCGGATGATTTGTCCAGGGACATAGGACGCCCGCTGTACACAGCTCAACAAGGTCTCCTGCTGCTGCCGGGTGAGGTGCGGCCAGAAGGACAGGGATTCAGGGGTCAGGGTATTCATAGTGGGCTCCTCTCTCCGGGGATCGTTTGTTTCTCCTTTATTATACTGCTTTTTCTTCCTGGGGCAAGAGGTTTGTGACCCTGTCACAGAGGGAACGATTTCACTGTGGTATGGTTACCCTATCCAAACCGATTTTTCTTGACAAACCCACAGGAGGTTTTTATCATGAAGCACGTTCTTTCGTTTCTGCGCTCCAACGCCGCCGGGCTTATCTTTATCGCTCTTGGCCTGGCAGGGGGATACCTTTATTACCGTCTCACCTTGTGTGCCACCGGGACCTGCCCCCTCACTTCCACCCCCTATTACTCCATGCTGGTGGGAGGTCTGCTTGGCGCGCTGGCTGGAGATCTGCTGTCCGCCCTGCGGCAGCGCCTGACTTCCCGCTCTTCTCAGTAATCAAACCGGAGGAATCCCATGGTCTATCTTGTCACCTTTCTGGAAGGTCTCATCACCTTCATCTCTCCCTGTCTGCTCCCCATGCTGCCCATCTACCTGTCCTATTTTGCCGGCGGACAGCCGGATGCCTCCCGGGGGCGGGTGCTGAAAAACGCTTTGGGCTTTGTGCTGGGCTTTACGCTGCTGTTTGTGGCCATGGGCGCTTTTGCCGGCTCCATCGGCGCGCTGCTCACCCGGCACCAGCAGGCGGTAAATATCGTCAGCGGCCTGATCGTCATCTTCTTCGGCCTCAACTTTCTGGGCGTGTTCCGCCTGTCCCTGTTCCGGGGCTCCAAGGGCTATTCCGTAGGACATGACATGGGCTTTTTCTCCGCTCTGGTATTCGGCGCGGTCTTTGCCGTGGGCTGGACTCCCTGCGTAGGGGCTTTCCTGGGTTCGGCCCTTGTACTGGCCTCCCAGCAGGGCTCTACCCTGCGGGGGATTCTCCTGCTGCTGTGCTACTCCGCCGGCCTGGGCATCCCGTTTTTGGCCAGCGCCCTGCTCATCCAGTCCCTGAAAACTGCCTTTGACTGGATCAAGCGCCACTATTCTATCATCAACGCTGTCTCGGGCGGACTGCTCATCGTAGTGGGTATCCTCATGGCCACCGGTACCATGGGCACGCTGCTCTCCCGCCTGGCATAAGGCATAAGGAGGTACTTCATTATGGGTAAAAAATCTACTGTCATCTTAGGCATCGCCCTGGTGGTAATTCTGGCCGCCGCTGGATTTCTCTACACCCGCCTGGCTCCCGGCGTACAGAACAGCCAGCTGGCCAATGAGCCCAGCCAGTCGGAGGGCTCCTCCTCTTCCTCTTCTTCCTCTTCCCAGCAGGCCACTCCCGCTCCCTCCTTTCCCATGGAGGATTCCCAGGGCAATACGGTACAGCTGTCCGACTTTTTAGGGGATAAACCTGTTTTCCTCAACTTCTGGGCCTCTACCTGTTCCCCCTGCAAGCAGGAGATGCCCGACATCCAGGCTCTGTATGAGCAGTACGGGGACCAGATCCACTTCGTGCTGGTCAATGTGGGCGCGGCCATGAACGACACCCGGGAAAAGGCGGAGAACTACCTGAAGGAGGCGGGTTTCACCTTCCCGGTGTACTACGACGTGGACTACCAGGCCATCTCAACTTATGGTATCAACTCCTTCCCCTTCTCTATCTTTATTGACGCCCAGGGCAATCTGATCACCTACGGTCAGGGGAAGCTTTCGGCTGAACTGCTGCAAAAGGGCCTGAACCTGATGGCCCCCGATGTGGTCCCCGCCCCTTAGTTCTCCTTTTTGGCAAATCATTCACAAAAGCTCCCCTTTTTTCTACACGATTGGCTCTTGCGTCCCGAAAAAAAAGGAAGTATAATATGGTTGTTGCGTTATGAGCCGGATAAGGCAAATCCGTTTTTCGGTTGCGAATCCCGGTTCACGGAGGTAACATTATGGTAAAAGCGATCGTAGGCGCCAACTGGGGCGACGAGGGCAAGGGCAAGATCACCGACATGCTGGCGGAGACCTCTGATGTGGTCATCCGGTTCCAGGGCGGTGCCAATGCCGGCCACACCATTATTAATGATTATGGCCGTTTTGCTCTGCACATCCTCCCCTCCGGCACCTTCTACCCCCACATCACCAATATCATCGGCAACGGTGTGGCACTGGACATCCGCAAGCTGGTGGACGAGCTGAAATCCCTCACCGATCAGGGCGTGCCTGCGCCCAACCTGATCGTGTCGGAGCGCTGCCAGATTCTCATGCCCTACCACACCCTGCAGGACGCCTATGAAGAGGAGCGTCTGGCCGGCAAGGCCTTCGGCTCCACCAAGAGCGGCATCGCCCCCTTCTACTCCGACAAGTACGCCAAGATCGGCATCCAGGTGTGCGACCTGTTTGACGAGGCGCGGCTGAAGGAGCGTCTGACTGCCGCTGTTTCCCTGAAAAACGTACTCTTCGAGCACCTCTACCACAAGCCCGCGCTGAATGTGGACGAGCTGTTCCAGGAGCTGGTCACGCTGCGCGAGGAGATCCGTCCCTACGTGGGCGACGCGGTGGGCTTTGTCCACCAGGCCCTGAAGGAGGGCAAGACCATCCTGCTGGAGGGTCAGCTGGGCTCCATGAAGGACCCCGACCTGGGCATCTTCCCCATGACCACCTCCTCCCACACTCTGGCCGGCTTTGGCTGTGTGGGCGCTGCGGTGCCTCCCACCGCGGTGGAGGATGTTATCTGCGTCACCAAGGCTTACTCCTCCTCCG
>ENA-OROH01001345-OROH01001345.1-human-gut-metagenome-genome-assembly--contig:-NODE-1345-length-23354-cov-2.617151_pt1 | contig 23354 bp, 26 predicted proteins | sample MGYA00242125_ERZ509042 | MGnify/ENA primary metagenome ERZ509042 (study PRJEB26280, sample SAMEA2338738) | human gut metagenome | biome: human gut; feature: human-associated habitat; material: faeces... | reverse complement strand
CGGATGTGGCCACGGTTTCCGGGCTGCTGGGGCACTCCCAGGTGTCCACTACGCTGGACATCTACACCCACGCTTTTGATGAGAAGAAGCGGGAGGTGAGCGCTGAAATGCAGGGGAAGCTAGACATATAAGCCATTCAACCACCAGTTCAATGACAACCAGACGCTGGCCTGGTATGATAGTGTCACAAGCTCAGGCGGCAAGTTCCCGAAAAAAGGAGGCGAGCAGCGGGGCTCGGCCTGCTGCTCGCGGGGAAGAATATGGAGTTTTAGCGGCACCAGGATATCATCTACTGTCACTTGGAGCAGGGCAGCCAGAGCGTACAGGTTGTCCACCGTGGGAAGGCTTTTGCCTTTCTGCCACTTGTAGATGGCCTGGGGCTCCTCGAAGCCAAAATAGGCCTGCAAGTCCCGGACCGTGAGGCCCCGTTCTTCCCGCAGCCGCTGGATATTCCGTCCAGTGGCCGCCAGGTCAATCACGGGAAAGGGAATGGTGTTCATAAGCTCCCCTCCTAGAATAAATTTGGAAATTTAGTATACCGCAAAGGAACTCTTTTCGCAAGGGGGTGGAAAGTTGATAAAGTTCGTTCCTCTAAAAAAGCAGAGCAAAAAAGCCCAACGAGCCTTCTACATAAAAAAAGGCAGGGCTGGGGAGGCCTGTCTCCTGTTACCAGGCAGGGAAGAAATCCCCACGCCTACCAGCGCAGCCGTCAGAGACGGCAAGAGAGAAAAGCCATCCTTCAGAGTGTAGCGGAGGGTATGGGCTGAAAAGAGGGCATCCCTCCTGATACAATGATCTCATCCACTGAACGGCGCCTACAGCAACCAGCAACGCGGATAGACGATTTTCTACCTGGCGCCGTGTTTTACCCAAGGAAAGGCGCGTGCAGCAACCCTCTCTTATCACATCGAATGAACAAAGAGTATGCGCGCCTTGTAGAAAGAGGCTGACAGCAATCATTGGATATCCTGCCCGGCCATCCGCCGGACCTTGGGAGAGGTTCCTTCCCATTTTTCCAAACGCCTCTTGTTTCACATAGGAACCTGCTAGGAGGGATTTGTATGAGCCAACCCTTTCTCACTTCCATGAAAGACACGCTGCTGGAAGAGCACAACCTCTCCCGGACGGAAAACGGGGCCTTTGGCTACCGCACCACCGGGAAAGAACTGCTGGACTTAAACTTCGCCGTTTCCTCCCTCCGGTGGGAGACACCCCAGGAAATGCAAAACCGGTTTTGGAAAGCCTATTATTTGGACAGCCTCCGGCCCCGGTAGAGCAGGCTCTGGCCGATTTGTACGGTGAAAAATGATGGGTTAAAAACGCCCCATTCCATTTGCTATCTTAAAGCCAGAAACGAAAGGAGCGAAGGGTTATGTGGTTTTACAAGATTGACGGTGTCTTAGATGGTTTTACCTTTCCCGAGGACCGGGGGATCCGCAGCCGGGCCGCCCAGGAATTTCAGCCCAAGCAGACCTTGTTTTCAAAAAAGTTGCAGGGCAAGTGCTATATCACCGTATCGCAGATCAAAGGCGGAAGAATCACTTTGGCAGCGGTGAGCCTGGAATCCTACAACATTCTTGCCCGGTGCCGGGAATTCCTCCGGGAAGCGGAAGTGCCGGTAAAAAACCTGATTGCCCAGGAGATCACCTACGATGTGCTCCGCTCTCTGCTGCAAGCCGCTGAACGCTGGGGGTTTTTAGAGGACGATCGAGACGTATACAACCTGTTCCATTTGGAGGAACTTCAGCACAATATTTACGATTTTCAAGAATTTCTGCTACCGGAGCGAGCGACCTTGGGGCAGCAAAAGAAGGAGACAGCCCAGCTGTTTTGTCAAGACGCATTTGACCCGGAACTGGAGCGCATCTACCAAGGTCCCGTGCAACTGGTGAACAGTGGCCATCCTGTCCATTACCTGCTGGTGTGCGATGAGGGAAAAGCCAGGGACAAGCAGGTGGAGCTGCTGCTTTCGGCCCTGTACCAAAACGGCCGGATCTGCAGCCAACGGTACACCTACATGGATTTTGACAGTGATGAGAGGGTGGATGACAGCCTGCTAGAAACCCTATACAGTGCCAGCGCGGGAGGCGCCATGGTGTTGGGCTACACCCCGAAGACAGCCGGAGGAGGGGAGTTCGCCTCAGGAGACATGGGCGTAATCACGGATCTGTGTCGGCCCGCCAAAAAACATCACGACCAAGTGCTCACCGTACTATGCTTGCCCCAAAAAGGGGAAAACGCCAAGAAATATTTCTACGAAAACCTGGGGACAATGACCTTTGTGGAGCTGACCCAGGATGTCATCCATGGAGAACGAGCCAAGACAGCGCTCCTCTCCATGGCGGAAAGGAGCGACCTGGAAGCGGACAATGGGCTATTCCAAAATTGGCAGGAGGACAGGGGCTACCGCTTTGGGGAACTGCGCCAACTTTTCGAAGAATGGCAGTCCAACAAACTAAAGACTGAGGTCTACCCCCAGTACGCGTCCGAAACCGCCGCCAACAAACTTGTTCAGAAAGCCAAGCCCCAGGGCAGCGCCTACGACAAACTGGAAGAAATGATTGGCCTGACCAAAGCAAAAGAGGTCATCGCCCAGGCGCTGGACTACTACAAGGCCCAGAAGCTGTTCCGGGAGAAGGGCATCTGCCTAGAGCGGCCCGCCATGCACATGGTGTTCACCGGCAATCCCGGCACTGCCAAAACCACTGTGGCCCGGCTGTTCGCCCAAATCATGAAGGAGAATGGTCTGCTGCCCGTGGGAGATTTGATTGAGGTGGGCCGGGCCGACCTGGTGGGCAAGTATGTAGGCTGGACCGCTCCCACGGTAAAGGCAAAATTTGCAGCAGCCAAGGGTTCGGTCCTGTTCATCGACGAGGCCTACTCCCTTGTGGATGACAAGGAGGGGCTCTTTGGAGATGAAGCTATCAACACCATTGTCCAGGAGATGGAGAACCACCGGGACGACACCGTGGTGATTTTTGCAGGCTACCCGGACAAGATGGAGCAGTTTTTGAAAAAGAACCCGGGCCTGCTCTCCCGCATCGCTTTCCATGTTCCCTTTGAGGATTACAAGCCGGCGGAGCTGCTGGACATTTTCACCCTGATGGCAAAGAAACAAAAGCTGGAGCTGGCCCCTCTGGTGCGGGAGCGGCTGCTGCCTATTTTTAGCCTGGCGACGAAGCAGCCGGACTTCGGCAATGGACGCTTTGTCCGGAATTTGCTGGAAAAATCCCGGATGAAACAGGCCGGTCGCCTGGTGCGCTTGGACCCGGACACAGTGACCATGGAGATGGTCTCCACCCTGCTGCCGGAGGATATTGACGCGCCCCAGCTTCCCCAGAAGGAGGAGCGCCGGGTGCTGGGCTTTTGTGCCTGACGTAAAAGAGCGGAGGATGTACCCTCCGCTTTTTTTCGTTTCAGGAACTTGACAGGATGGGGCGTTTTCAGTCCATCCTCTTTGCTAAGATAGAGGCACAAAGGAGGGAGACAGATGGAACCGTGCAAAGGATTGTTTTGGTGGACGAGAGAAAGGCTGCTCTGTGTGCAATTTTCCTGTGGAGCCGATGGCAATACCCTGGGAGACGCCGCTCCCCTGGCGGATTGGAACAACCACCGCCGGGCCTGGGCCAGGCTGCCCAAGGACGTCACACAGGGGAAAGCCTTTGACTACTATCCCCGAGGCCGGGTGGAATTGCGGCAGGGGCGAGCCTATTTGTTTCTCTCCCCTCTTCTGTGCAGGGAGGAAGTGGTGCTGCAAGTCAAAGACGCCTTTGGGTTGGATCAGCTGCCGTTCCTCCTCAAAGCGGACGGCAGCCGTCATTACCGCTGTTATTTGGACGAGTAAGAAGGAGGATAAATCGTGAATTACTACCGCTTTCTAGATTCCCGGGATATCCGCAACTACTTGGAGAACATGGAGTATCCCCTCTCCACGCCAGAGGCCGCCTACCTGGTGTGGCAGTGCCATAACGCCACCCTGGAGGAAAAGTTTAGCGCCTGGGAGGAGATTGCCAAGGCCATGCCCGATTGCCCCATCCCCCGCAGGCCTGGGATGACCAGCGATGTGTCCAGCGTGCACCAATTTCTTCGGGACTATATCGACTTGGAGAAAAACCGGCTGGAACACTTCACCCAGGGAAAAAACTGTGTCTTTGGGGCGGACTTTTTCCTCCTGCCCAACCAGGAGTGGAGAAAAGAGCCTATTTGGTCAGATTGCGGCCGCCTATTCTCGGACTATACAAGCTGTCTCGCCTATTGTAGGCAAGAGCTCTCCGAAGAAATTGGCAAGGTGCGGATTTGGAAGCAGGTATTAGGCAGGGACAGCTCCCATAGAGACAGTCTGACTTTGACCGCCGAGCTGGAACCCCTCTGTTTGGACGTCTCCCCTACCTGCGATTTGGACGATGTGTTCCCCAGCCTGTGGGTGGACCTCCCCACTCCCTTCCGCCGGGGGGACATTGTATGGGACCCCCGCAGAGAGCCAGGATTTCTCCATTGTGATAAGTCTGTCCCCTTTGTGCTGGATTTCTGCGACAACTGGAACACATCGCAGATGATGGAAAATGGCGTCCGGCCGGAATTGGCTCTGCGGGGGGACAAGCTGGTGGAAAAGCACCGCCTCCATGGAAACACCAGCGATATGGGCGCCCAGGGCTTTGCCTTCCATAGGGAGAAAGGCTTTTGGAGCGAGTTTGGCGGGTTCGTCAAGTATCTGAATTTGGAGTACTACCCCGGCCCCTTGGAAGGGGACGACCAGGTGTTGGCGCCCTTGAGCCAGTTTCTGAAAGGAGAGCTGGGGGTGCGCTCCCTGGTGGAACGAGTGGAGAACATTCTTCATCAGGAGCCCTACGAAAGTATCCGCGGCTTCTGCCGGCAGGAATACACAAAAGAGGCCCAGGAATTGGCCGGTTTCGTTGAAAAGGAGGAGGAGCAGGAATGAGCAGGGATTTTGTGGAGTTCATCAACTCGGAGGACGTGAAACAATATGTGCGGGAAACGGGCTATCAGCTCTCGTCCCAGGAGGCCGCCTTTGTGGTGTGGCAAAGCAAAAACACGCCCCTGGAAGAGCGTTTCGCCGCCTGGAAAGAAATCATCGAAACCATGCCGGACAGTTCTTTCGCGGGCTACAGACACTTCAACTTTAAGACGAAACAAATGGAACCCGCCCCGGTGTATAGCCTCCATGATTTTCTGCGGCAGTACATCCAGCGGCAGAGGGAACTGTTGGAGGCCTTCACCAAGGAAGGGGATGGTACCTACGCGTTGGAGAAACAGGAAGGCCCCTGGATGGGCGGCGAAATCAACGACTGGTTCTCGTCAGAAAGCCGGTACGGACGCTATGGGGACGTGATGGAAGATATGGAGATGGAAAAAGGCTGGGGCTGCTTTAACCGGATGCGGGTACAGAAAATCACAAATTGCGGCTCTATGCGAACAAAGACTTCCATGCCCAACATCCTCACCCTGGACTACGACATGGACGCCCGGCCCCTGCGGTTTGTCTACCGGGACGATTTCCGGCACCGGGCCCAGCATCCGGACGAGTTGGAAAAACTCTTCTCCAAGCTGGAAGTCCGCATTCCCGTCCCCTTCCGCCGAGGCGACATCCTTTGGGATCCCTCCGGGGAGCCGGGCATCCCCTACGAGGAGGACAGCACGCCCTTTGTGCTGGACTACATTCCCAACTGGAACGAGGCGGAACAGGAGGCCAACGGGTTTGTTCCGGGAGAAAAGTTCTACCAGCGAAAAGGGGAGAACGGAAAGTATGAGAGCCGCTTCAAGGACCCGCCCCGGGACTATGGCGCCTACGGCGTCACCGTGGTAGCAGGCGGCCAGCTCCACCAGGCTTACAATGGCTTTGCCTGCTATCTGGATCTGGAAACCTATGACGGCCCCCTGGAAGGGACTTTCGCCGCCCTGAAGCCCATCAGCCAGTACATGAAAGGGAACCTGCCGGAGGACCTGTTCCTCAACAGCGTGCTGACGCTCCTCCACCCTCCCCAACGGGAACCTACTTTGTCCATCTCCCTTACCACCGCTGTGAGGAAGTCGCCGGCGGAACCGTAAGTTGCGAAAAAGCCTGTTCTATGATACGCTTTTCTTAGAAAAATCCTGCTGAAAGAGGCGCATGGCCATGTATGTGAAACAGCCCAAGAAACTGCTTATTTTGAATATTCTGGACATCCTCCGCAAGTACAGCGATGAGGACCACCGGCTCTCCCAGCGGGAGATCGGAGAGATTTTGAAAACAGAGTACGGCATGACCGCTGACCGGAAGGCCATCCGCCGGAATCTCTCGGAACTGTTGGAGTGCGGCTATCCCATCGAGTACAGCGAAACACTCCGCAGCGCACCGGTAAAGGGCCCGGACGGCAGGGGGAAGCTGGGGTCAGACGGCAAGCCGCTGCGGGAGGAAACCACCATTCTTTCCGACTTCTACCTGGAGCGTCAGTTCACCGATGGAGAACTGCGGCTGCTCATCGATGGCTTGTTGTTCTCCCGTCACGTCCCCTACAGCCAGTGCCGGGAGCTGGTGGAAAAGCTGGAAGGATTGTCCAACATCTACTTCCGTTCCCGGGTGGGTCACATTGCCCGGCTTCCGGTGGACCAGTCCGACAACAAACAACTGTTCCTCAACATTGAGATGCTGGACGAAGCCATCTCCAAAGGGAGGAAAGTGCGGCTCCACTACACCGAGTACGGCCTGGACAAAAAGCTGCACTTGCGCACCCGGCCAGACAGCTCCCCGCGGGAGTATGTGATCTCCCCCTACCAGATGGCCGCCCAGGAGGGAAAGTACTACCTGATTTGCAACTACGACAAGTACGACGACATCTCCAACTACCGGGTGGACCGCATCAAGGATTTGGAGATTCTGGACGAGCCTGCAAAGCCTTTTGAGTCCCTGCCCTGGGCCCATGGCCGCTCCCTGGACCTGGCCGCCTATATGCGGGAGCACCCTTACATGTACTCCAGCGAGAACGTTCGAGCCAAGCTGAAAATCGTTCCGGCTATGGTCAGCGATGTGATCGATATGTTCGGCAAGGAGGTGCGGTTGGAACAGGAGGGCGATGCCGTTGCCGTCACCCTCACCGCCAACGAGATGGCCCTCAAGCAATTCGCCAAGAACTTCGCCCCTGACGTGGTGGTGCTGGAACCACAAACCTTGCGTGACCAGGTGCGAGAGGAGCTGGAGCGTGGCGCGGCGGCCTATCGCCTGTAATTCCGCCCTGTTTTCCCGTTGTGGACTTAGAAAATTTGTGTATTGTGCTTACGGTTTAAGAGGAGTATGATAGAGGTGTAGGAATGCTTCCGGCCGTAAGGCTGGGAGGATGAAAATTTTTTGTGAGAAAGGTGTAATGAGAAATGTGGAAGTTTTACTCCATAGACAGTAAAGGAGAGGTTGAAAAAGGGAAACTTCTTTCCGAGAAGGAATTTGTTTCTTTCTACAGCAATGAATATTATTTGAACCATGGTTGCAAAATCAAGAACCTTAGAAGAAGTAGTTTCTGGGTAGAAAAACAAATCCATTCTATCTTGGAAAATGGAATTCAGTGCGAACTGGATGTAGCACATATCATGGCTTGGAAAATTGGAAAAATAAAACACGCCGAATCTGAAAAGCAAAAAAAGTTTTGCTATGCAAATGATTGGATAAATACTGATACCTTTGAGGTGAAATTGTATCGGGAGTCTTTTGATTTAAAAAAGCTTGCTACTTATATTGTCCAAAATAAAGAAAGGTTGCATAGAACAGCGGTTACTTGCCCACTTTCTGTCGTAACAGAACTAAGTGATCTCAAGATAAAACGGCTTGGCCCCGTATATATTTTCACCTTGCTTTATTTCCTTTCAAAAGGAGAGTATCCTATTTATGACCGCTTCGCGCATGTTTCGCTGAACATGATCACATCAAAAGCTGACCCTTGTACAAAAGTATATGCACGGGATCTGATAAAGGAATTTGACTCTAGTAAAAAAATAGCAGATGTATTTGAGCAATATCAAAACAATTATGTTTGTAAACTTAGAAGGGTTTTCAAAGATACCTATAAAACAGATAGGAATATCGATAGAGCTCTATGGTCATACGGACACATATTCTATTGCAGTAAATAATACCCCCTTTTCCACCCATCCCTCCTGCTACAATAGTGGCAGGAGGGATAAATATGAAAGTGGAAATTCTCAGCCAATGGGACTTACGGCGCAAAGCGGCAAAAGGATTTAAACCGGGGACGGCGCTCATCAGCCTGGGAGACTGGGGGAGCGAGCCTTTCACGCTGCCGCGGCAGCCAGAGCACACCCTGCGCTTGCTGTGCAACGACATCACCCCTGCCCTCGTAAACCTTAGCGACCCAAAAGACATGTTCCGGCTGTTTTCACGGGAGCAGGCGGGGCAGGTGGCCAGGTTTGTCTACAACCACCTGGACTGCCTTTTCCTCTGCCAGTGCTGCTACGGTTCCTCCCGCAGCGCGGCGGTAGCGGCGGCTCTGCTGGAACACTTTGAAAAGCGGGGCATGGCGATTTTCCGGGACGACCGATACTACCCCAACCTGTACATTTTCCGGCTGACGCTCCAAGCCCTGGAACAGGAGGAGAAAATACGTGCCCATGATTAAATCCCCCACCGCCTGGATGCTGCGCCAGGATGGTGAAGCATTCCCGGTGATTCAGCATCTGTACGGCAGCTTAGAATGTGTGGAGGAAACCCTCTACGCCGGGGAGTGGCTGTACAAGCACACCAGCATTCCCACTACGCAGCAGCTGGTTCTAAAACTGGTGGCTGCCTACGGAAAGTCACTCTATCCCCAGGGAGATGTGGTGGACAACCTGCGGCAATCTATTCGGGAGAAGCCCTACATCTTTCTCACCCTGGACTTCGTGGGGAAAATGGCTGCCCAGCTGCCGATGGCGAAGCCTTCTTCCCTGGAACGATTGAACCGCCAGGTGACAGAGAAACTCAACCAGGAATTTCTCCGCTGCCGCCTGGGCGGGCCGTACAACACCACACCGGGCTGCCGGGATATGTACTTTCGCGTCTCCAATCCTGCCTTTGACTGGGAACCGGCCATCCTGAGGTTTTTGGAAACTCACGGGGAAGAGATAGAAACCGTGACGGTGGTGTGGGACGAGGAGAGCACTGGCAGAAAAGGCTTTTTCATCCATCCGTCTGGAACACCAATGAACCGTATAGCATGGAAAGGAGACGCAACTTATGGCGAAACACCGTGATAAAGCCCGCATCAAGCCTTTTTGCGACCAGCTGGCGCAGCTGTGGGAAACCCACGGTCCTGACCTGCGCTTTGGGCAGATCATTTCCTGCTTGCCCTTGGCCATCCACCGACCAGGACATGACCCGTTTTTTGTGGAAGAGAATGAGATGCTGGAGGCGCTCCAGCGCACGTTCAGCCAAGAGGGAAAAGCCGCGCGCACCCTGGACGCGGAACAGCTGGACAGTCTAAAAGACCGTTGGGAGGACATGATGTTCAATCTCTATGGCACCAAGTTTCAGACGGAGGAGTTCAAGTCCCTTTTTCTGGACACCTGGAGTTATTTGAGGGATGCGGTGGATTGCTACGGCGTGCCCCATAAGGTGGTGCCCCTGGTGGCTTTTTTGGGAAAGTTTAACGGGAACAATCAGTACCCCGCCCATACCCCGTCCTGGGAGGTTGACGTCTGCGGGAAATTCGTGGATGCCCTGTTGTATGGGCTGGAAAACCCTCTGCGTCCCTGCCCCAGCCTGGATTTTTATGGGGGCGGCTTGGTATTGGAGCCCTATATGCACCAGCAGCTCCACGTCACGCCGGAGGCTTTTGAGAAAGTATTTACCGAGCTTGCTGAGGAATACCGGAAAAACGACTATGAGGGCGGTTACGACTATTATGAGCAAGAAAATCTCCCCTTCCCTTATGAGGAAGAGGAGTGAATCCGCAAGATGGGAATGCCCTTTGCCCGGGCCATGTTAACCGTGCGGGCTGTTCCTCCAAAGACGGGGCTTTCCACGGCGATAAGCAAGCCGCTGTGATCCACCAGGTACCGATCTCGCTGATAGAACGCCGCCAGGCGGCATTTGGCGTTCCCCACCACATGAACCCAGTCGGCCAGCTGGCATACGGCGCAGCAGGCAAATTCCCTTTCGTTGTGGCTGGCAAAGGGCAGGGCAATCTCCAAGAAAAGCTCAGGGTGCTGTTTCTTTTGGCGGATGAGCAGTTCCGCCGCCCAGGTGTCCACACCAATGGCATTTCCGCAGAGAAAGTGGGTGGCGCCCAACTCCATAGCTTGGAGAATGGCAGCGTCCAACTGACGCAATACGTCCCGGTGCTGAGAGCTTTCCTCCTTCCAGGGAAAAGCCCGGGGACCAGTAAAACAGCAGATCATAGGGTTCCCTCCTCTCAATCGTGAAGCCACCAGTAATCAAAACACTTATGGAAGCCGTTGCCCCACAGTGGCAGGTCTTTGGTATGGCGGAGTTTCTTCCGGAACTGGCGTCTCAGTGTTCGCCGCAGCTGTTCCCAATAGCAGCTTTTGATGTAGGTATAGGAACATGGCTTTTCTTCCGCTCCTGGATCGTCCGGGAGGGATGCAAAAAACCGCTCCCGCTGGATGATTTGCCGCATTTTCTTGTCCTTTTTCCAGGCGGTGAACCGCCGCCAGCCTCTGTCACGCACGGGTATCTCCCTCCTTTGTAAGGAGATTGTAGCAGAAGGGATGGGTCGAAATCGTCCCATCCCGTTTGATAGAATAGATCCAGAAGAAAAGGAGGAAAGGCCGATGAAATACAACAAAGAATGGGCCGTGGAAGCCGCAAAGCAGGGTGTCCAGGTGTTGGCCTTTTACGGCCACGTACAAACAGGGGAGACTGTGGACGCCTCCTGCCTGAGCCAGTGGTTTCCCTGCTCCTTCGTGACAGAGGGGGAGACGTACACCACCGCCGAACAGTACATGATGGCGGAGAAAGCCAAGTTGTTTGGGGACGAGGAGATCCGGCAGCAGATCCTCCGGGAGCGGGATCCCATGACCTGCAAGCGCCTGGGGCGCAAGGTGAGAGATTTTGAGAAAGAGGTGTGGGACGCCCGCTGCGGGGACATTGTAGTGGCGGGCAACATCGCCAAATTTTCCCAGAACCCGGCAATGAAAGCGTTCCTGCTGGCCACTGGGGTTACCATCCTGGCGGAAGGGGCTCCCCGGGACAGAATTTGGGGCATCGGCATGGGGAAGAACAATCCCCTGGCCCAGGACCCCGCCAACTGGAAGGGGAAAAACCTGCTGGGCTTCGCCCTGATGGAGGCAAGAGACGCCTTGCGGGAACGGTAACAGCTATTTGAGAGAGATTGTTAAATTTGGCCACTATTTGGCCACTACAGAAAATTCCCTTAATGTTCAAAACTTAATTCGTTTCCCTGTGCACATTGCCTTTTCTGCCGTTATTTCAGACATAAGAAAACCTCCAAAGGAATGATTCCCTTGGAGGTTTTGGTGCGCCCGACTGGATTCGAACCAGCGTTCTCACCTGCCGGCTCGGTCGGTCTTGAACGGTCCCCGCAGGGGACCAAGACCCTACAGAGTGGTCGTTATCAGGCCGTCAAAGAAGAAACACAGTTTCCATGCGGGTTTCGGGTACATCGCACAAAATTAGCACCGATTTGCAAAAACTGTGGAAGCCCTTGCAACGCCTGGGCTCCCACGGTTTTTCCAGTTTTGGGAAAATAGTAGTCAAACAGTAGTCAGAGGGTAGGCAGAAAGAGAAAAATCACTGGGTGAAAGAGGGGCGGATTTTGGAGAGCGGGAGGCCCAAACGCTTGGCTTTGTCCCTCTCATAGGTCACCCGTGCGACCTCCGAAAGGAACTGCTTTTCTTTTTCGTCCGCGCTGGCCTATCGGACATTGTACTTCTTGCAGAGCTTGAAAAAAAATTCATAGAACCGTTCTTCCTCTGGGTCATGGTGGCAATACCAGGCAGCATCGGAAGAAATTATAGGCTTATTAATCTCTTCCATAGTAATCAAAACTCTCCATTTCTTTCAAAGTTAATGATTCTCGTCAATTGCCTTTTGGCAGCAAGAGTTCTTTCCAATCAGATGGAAAGCCCATAGTCTCAACTTTTACAGAATCATATTTTTTGATAAGGCTATCTACCGTTTCAACAAAAATCTCCCAGTGGTCATCGTGAGGAACAAGATGACTGATACAGAGTAACACGCCAAAAATCCTGTTATTTCCAATCCCTCTCTGATTGTATTGCTTGTAAAGCATAGGGGTTTTAGCAAGCTTTGCATTATAGAGACGGCCGTAATGCGCACAGAGGTTCCGGACATAAGCTATGCTTTCAATCCAGCTTTCCAAATATGTATATCCGACATGGTAGGTTAGCGCTACCGCCTTTTTATCGGGATTTTTCATATTTTTGAAAAACTTGGAAAGGGTCCCAAAGCTGAATAATTCTACCAGCGCGTACATGGGAATTTTACCATCCACATAGTTCTGCTGAAAATTTCTGACAAACGGTGACTTTGCATTTCGCTTGATTTCCTGTTTTATGTCATCCAGAAATTCTTGATGATATGCCGGGGTCTGGAAATTATTTGCATCTTCATATCCGAGGACTCCGTATGTGTTTGAAAAGTAATTGGAAATCCGGCAGCGCAGGTTGACCTCAATTCTCTCAATCACGGGGAATAAGATTTGCCTAAAGTTACAGTTAAATTTGTACAGGTCAACAATTTGGTTAAAGGTAACACCCTCGTTATAGCGCCCGTTCTTCGGTTTCAATCCCAAACTAAAGGCCTTTATTAGACGAAAATACGATACGTCATTTAACATTGCCCTGGCATCTTCTTCACTCTCTATGATCAATCCAAGATTCTGAAGATTAGCTACTTGCTCTTCTACCGTCATCGGTGGCTGCTGCGCTTTACTTCCCATGATCCAATTCCACCCCAAAAATTAAATGACCCGACGTGGTACGCATCAGAGAGAGGCGTGTCGGGTTCTGTTACCTTTATTATATGCAGTTTTGGAGAAAAATGCAACAGAATTTCCGAAAAAAATGAAATTCGTTTCCAAGTTTACATACGCTACCCAGCCTGCTGAAAGCTTTTTCGGGTGCAGGGACTTCCCATTTCTGCCTAACACCCTCTCTTAAACACCCGGTTATTCTCTAACAGCTCATCAAAGGTGACAGGCTGATAGCCGTTGATGTCCACCCCGGCGTTGAGCACGTTGTCCCGGGCAGCCAGGAGGGGCCAGAAGTCCGCACCGGTGTCATTGTGGATGTGCCCGTGAATCATGTAAGACTTTTTGGCGTGCTTCCAGGTGAGCAAAGGGTAATGGCACAGGGTCAAGGCGTGGCGGCCATCGGAGAGTTCCAGCATTAGATCGTTACTGGCAAAATAGCGGGAAACATCCACTTTCGTCATCCAAGACCCATCATGATTTCCAATCAGCAGCCGCTTTTTTCCCTTTAGCCGCCTGAGGATCTCCCCGGCGTTGTCCGACCGGAAAAATAGATCCCCTAAGACGAATACCGTGTCATTGCCCTTGACACGGCTGTTCCAGTTTTCAATCAACGCCTCGTCCATCTCCGCGGCAGTGGTATAGGGCCTGCCGCAGAACCGGATGACGTTTTCATGGCCGAAATGGGTGTCTGCTGTAAAATAGATCATATTTGAATCCCCCCTCCTTTTCCCTAGAACTGCAAACGCTCAATTCGCCGCATCATTGGATTTCCATTCCTTCCACCCATTCCTCCCTCACCCGGTAGGCGTAGAGCTTGGAAAGCTGGCACCGGCCCAGCTCCAAATCCAGCATAATGCGCCGCCGCACTGTCTCCCACAAATCTGCCCGGATAAACGAAAGCCGACCCATGCGGCTCATGGAGTTGGAGCGCTCAAAGGCGGCGTACTGCCGGGGACCGTCCCCCAAGTCCAGGGTGACGCCCTCCGGCCGGAACATCGTCTCCGCCAGGGCTTGGAGCCGTGCCACCCGGGGTGAGGCAGGGCTCCGGTCGAAGATGCCGGAGAAGTCCACATAGCACAGGACGGCGGACAAGTCCTCCACGACGCCAGGCTCTTCCGTGGGGGTGAACCCCTCCCCGTGGAGGGCGCACTGGATCTGGAAGAACAGGGCGTTCTCCTCCTGTTCCTGACGGTCGGACACCACGCACCGCCGGGTGGCGTCCCGGTTGAGGGCGATGGTAACAGCCCCGCCCTCCTCCTTGGCGTAGCTCAGGATGGACTTGGCGGAGAGCAAATAAATCCGGTAGCGGCGGGGCATGGGCGGGCCTCCTTTCCAGTTTCTGTTTCTAGCATAGCAAAAACCCGCCCCCTGCGCAATGGGAAAGGGGCGGATTGCCATTCTTTTTCTGCTTTGACTAGGAGAGAAGTTTCCTATGCTGCGCCTTCAGACACCACTCCACCCTGTCCCGGAGAAGCCCCCTGTCTCGCTGGGGGTAGTAGGGGAGTGCTTCCTCCAGGGCGGCGGCGACATCAGCAGCCGTGAAATCCCACCGCAATTGAGGGCCAAATTCCCCTTGGGCGGCGTGAACTTGCCGGGCAAAGAGAGTGCCCAGGGGCTGGGCCCGCAGCTGCCCCACAAGGGCTTTGGGGATGACGTCCAGCGGAAAGTCCCGGGTGTTGGAGAGCAGCCCGGCCCCAAAGTCAAAGAAGGGGCAGTAGGCAAAGGCGCCGCTCCGCCGTAGGACTGCAATGTTATTCAGGTGTCTGTCTTCGTTGCCAAAGAGCATATCCGCCTCGAACAGAGCGGTGAGGTATTCTCCAAACCGGTCAAGGCGCGTGAGCCGCCGGGTGGTGTCCGCCATCCACCGCACCCGGCTGGCAAGGTTGGGCAGGCGGGAGACTTGGGCTTGCCAGTTCGGCCCTACCCCTTTGCGGAACAGCTCCGCCAGGGTGAGAATGGCCTCTCCTTCCCGGAGAAAGTCCGGGCTGGAGCAGCCGGTTCGCTTGCGCCGGTGAACTTCCAGCTGCTCCATGCGGTAGGGAACGAAGGAAAAGCCCAGCTCCCCCAGGTTGGTGTGCTCCAGCAGCCGGGAGGCTACCGTCTCCGCCAGGCCTTCGTAGCCGAACAGATCCAGCTTGTACCAGCGGCCGCCATCCCGCCACTTTTCCTGGTTGCCTTTGGAGGAGGTCTCTGCAATACGTTTTCCTGTGGTCAGTTTCATGGCCATGCTCATCCCTCCACAATGTCCATCCAGCAGTTGTCCTCTGCCATGCGCCCCTGGGTCTTGCGGACAATGGCCATGGGATCGTAGTGATCCAGGCCCAGCTCTCTCAAGTAGTACTGCAACCCGTCCCGCTGGCGGGGAACGCACCGCTCCTCCAAGAAATTCTCCAAGTCCTCCCAGGTGGGAGACGTGTTCACCCCAAAGGCAGTGGACAGGGAATCGTCCACCAGGTTTTCCACTGCCAGGCAGCGGGTCACCTTGTCCGCGCAGATTTTGGTGCACAGAGTGTCCCCGTCATAGTAGTGGAGGCGGAGCAGTTCATGGCCCAGGCGCCGTGCTTCTCTCAGAAACGCCTCGTAGCCGGAGGGCCCAGGCCGTCGAAGGGTGACGCACTCCCCGTCAAATTGCAGCAGCACTTCCCGGTCGTTCTCGGTGATACCCAGGCTCTTCATCCAGGCAGAGGGCAGCGCCACCCGGTAGCCTTTGGAATGGGCCCCGGCGTTGCCCCCTGCCCTGTTGATGAGAATCTTCGCCTTGCGTTCTTCCATGACCATCACCTCTGCCAATTAGTATACACATTGGACACCAATAAAGCAAGAAATTTTCACCGGCGGGAACGAAAATGCCGCTCGGAAAGCAGGCGGCGGCATACACTTTAGCTTCCTCATTCGCACTGGTTGCGGCAAAGTGCAGGATGCTCCTCCCAACCCCTTTTCAGTTTTCTTCCCCTCAGCTTTATCTATTGGTTCTGTCTTCATGAACACTACTCCCACCTTTTGCAAAAGAAGTGGGAGTTTTGTTTTCCCATCCCATTCGGGATTGGGGAGAAGAACAGGGCCGCTCCTCTCTGAAAATACGCCGGTGCATAACGGGAGAGTCAGCCCTCGCCGGGGGAAAAATCTCCTGCGTCTTCCGGGTTGTCCCGCCATCGCTCCGGGCGGTTTGGGAAAGCTCTTGGGGCTTGGTTTTCTCATGCAATCCGGAATACAAAACACTACTCCCACCTTTTTTCTTCGATGGGAGCTTTTGTGTTTCCCATTCCCTGCGGGATTGGGGGAAAAGATGGGGCCACCCCTCTGCAAAAATGCATTGGTGCATAACGGGAGAGCCGGCCCTTGCCGGGGAAAAATCTCCCGCGCTTTCCGAATTGTCCCGCCATCACCCCGGGCGGTTTGGGAAAGCTCTTGGGGCTTGGTTTTCTCATGCAATCCGAAATATAAAACACTGCTCCCACCTTTTCTCTCTCCGGCGGGGGCGGGAATGAAAAAATAAAGGAGATGATTCTATGGAAGAGAGAAATCTGCAAGCCATTGACGGCGCCACCTTGATGGGCCTTCACCTGGAGCCCACCCGCTTCTGCGTGGACACACTGCTGCCCCAGGGGGTGTGCTTCCTGGGCGGGGCGTCCAAGATTGGCAAGTCCTGGATGGTGTTGGATTGGTGCGTCCGCATCGCCAAGGGGGAGCCGGTGTGGGGCCTGCCCACCCAGAAGGGGACCACCCTGTACCTGTGTCTGGAGGACACCTTCCGCCGGGTGCAGGATCGGCTGAACCGCATCACCGAGGAGGTGCCGGGGAACGCCTACTTCTCCGCCCAGGCGGAGACCATGGCCGGCGGCTTGCTGGAGGAGATCCGCCGCTTTGTGGGGCAGCACCCGGACACCGTGCTGGTGGCGGTGGACACCTTCGCCGTGGTGCGTGCCCTTGGCGGGGACCAGACCTACGGCAGCGACTATCAGGAGGTGCGCCAGCTGAAAGCTTTGGCGGACGAGCTGAAGATCACTTTGCTGATGGTGCACCACGTCCGCAAGCTGGGGGACAGCGACCCCCTCAACCGGCTCTCCGGCACCACGGGCATTGTGGGGGCGGCGGACACCGTCTTGATCTTGGAACGCAGCCGCCGCAGCGCGGACTGTGCCACCTTCTACGCCACTGGCCGGGACACGGAGTACCGGGAAATGGAGCTGCGCTTCCACCGGGAGACCTGCTCCTGGGAACTGCTCTCCGACACCTTGGAGCAGCCGGAAAAGCGATTGCCCCAGGAGATGCAGTCCTTGGTGGGCTTTATGAAAAAGGTAAAAACCTACAAGGGAGGCAACGGCGACTTTGCCCAAGCTTTCAACCAGTACGCCGGGACGCAGCTCACCGCCAAGGTGCTGAAACAGCTGATGAAGCAGTGGCGGTTCTGCCTGGAGGACCAGGGAGTGCGCTTTGTGAACCGTCGCAGCAACGGCCGCCGGTTGGTGGAGGTGTTCTACACTCCTCCCGGTGACGAGGGTGACGGCGGTGACGCAGAATCCCCTGTGACCGGAAAAAGCCCGGCTGCGCCCCTGTGAGGCCTCTGTCCGCCCCTGGAGCGGCCCGGTGGAGAAACCACCCGCCCAGGCTCGGAAAAGGCCTCTGTGGGGCCGCTGGGGGCCGGTTTTGGGAGAGACAGCAGGCCTGGGGAAGCTGGCAAAACCGGTGGGGAGGAAACCGCCGTCCCTGCCGTTCCTTGCGGCCCTGGCGGAAGGGAAGAGGGACGCAAAACTTTCTTCCTTCTGGACAGGAAGCTTCTGGAATGAAAGCCTTTTCCCGGACTTTAGTCCGGGGCAAGCAGAGCGCCTGGCTGTCCTGCCTGGCACTGGTTTTGGGGGCCTCGCCCCCCCGCCCCCGATAATCGTTACAAACAAGGTGTAAAAAGAGAAAGGAGACGACACATGGCAAAACCAAGAAAACGAAACCAGACTTTGACCGTCCGCCTGACCCAGGCGGAGAAAGAGCACATCCAGACCCAGGCCAAGAAAGCCCGGCGCAGCGTCACCGACTACCTGGTGGCCCTGTCCTGGGAGACGCCCATCTGCCTGGGGCCGGACACCCGTCCCCTGCTGGTGGAGCTGAAACGCATGGGCAGCAACGTGAACCAAATCGCCCAGAAGGTAAACGCTGGGGCTTTTACCTCCTACAACTTCCAGGAGGTGGTGGACCAGCTGGGCGCGTTGCACGAAGCGCTGTGCCGCCTTACCAGGAGCAGCCCATGGCAACGGTGATGTATATCCCGGAGAAGAAGCAGTCCCTGGGGGCCATGAAAGGGGTGATGAGCTACGTCTGCCAGGAGAAAAAGACCAGGGACCCGGTCACCGGCCAGCGGTTTGTCACCGGCGTTCACTGCCTGGGGGACAATGCCTGCCAGGAATTTCTGGCCACCAAGCGCACCTATGGCAAGACGAAGGGCATGAACTTCTACCAGTACGTGCAATCCTTCTCCCCAAAGGAGGCGGTGACATTGGAGAAGGCCCACGCCATCGCTTTGGAGTTTGCACAAAAAGCTTGGCCGGGCTTCGAGGTGTTGGTGGCCACTCACCGGGACGCCGGGCACCTCCATTCCCACTTTGTGGTGAACTCCGTCAGCTGGGAGACGGGTCGGAAACTGCGGCAATCCCCCAAGACCTTGCAGACCCTCCGGGCCCTGAGCGACGAGATCTGCGCCGCCCAGGGGCTCTCGGTATTGCCCCGGTATGAGAAGCCGGGGGCCAAGCTCTCCTCTCGGGAGTATCGGTCCGCCCAGAAAGGGGAGAGCTGGAAGTTCCGGCTGATGGGGGCCATTACCCAGGCCATGGAGCGCAGCGGCACCCGCCGGGACTTCCTCCGCGCCATGGGGCGCCGGGGTTACCAGGTGGCATGGGAGGACAACCGGAAGTACATCACCTACACCACCCCCGGCGGACGAAAATGCCGGGACATCCGGCTACATCAAGACAAATTCAGAAAGGAGAACATGGAGTATGAATTCACCATCCGAGAAGAACACCTCCGACAGCTTGCTGCAAGCCTTGTTGGAGAAGAACACCCAAGACCTGGCGGAGATCCAGCTGAAACCCTACACCCCCACGGTGTACGCCATACCGGACACCATTTGGACGGCTATGACAAATCTATTGCAGAACGCCGCCACCTTCCAGCCCACCCTGTACCAGAAGCTGCAGCCTCTGGCCACCTGGGAGGAGGTGCAGGAGCTGGCAGCCCAGATGGGGGAAACCCAGGAACAGACCGTGCAGAAAGCCCTGTCGCTGGTGGCCCAGACCAACCGGCAGGCCCTGTCCCAAATCCAGGAGGAACTGGAGAAGGAGCAAGCCAGCCGGGAGACGTTCCAACAACAGGTTGGGAAGGAGCAAGAGCGGTTTACTTCCAAGCTGTCCGAAGAGTTCTCCGCCTGGAAGAACGAGCTGGAGGACTTTCAGCAGCAGACGGAGCGCCGGTGGCGGCAGCTTCGCCGGAGGTTTACCCTGGGGCTGCTGCTCTCCTGGGCCTTGGCCTGCGGGGCATTGTGGATGCTGCTGCGGTGATGGAGAATGAGGAGGAGGACGAAGAACAGCGCCGGGAGCGCATCCTGGCGGAGGAAAACGGCCAGGACTTGGGCGCCGCCCTGGGAATTGTCCTGGGGCTGGCTTCCACGTTGTTGGAGGACGAGGACCCTCTTCCCCAGGAGGAGGGCCCTGCTTTTACTATGTAAGCATACAGGAGGAAGCGTTGACCAAACGAGAAATTACAAAATCCCTGAAGGAGTATCCGGCGGCTCTCACTGTGAAAGAGCTTTCGGAGATCCTGCGGGTGAGCACCAAAACCGTGTATAAACTGCTCAAGGAAGGAGCCCTCCCCGCCTGCAAGGTGGGCCGGGAGAACCGGGTGGCCAAGGTGGAGCTGGTAAACTTCCTGCGGGAGCGTGACAAAAGGGGCACGAACCCCAAATGTGTCCAAACTGATAACTCTTGAGAAAAGGGGTGGACTTCCGGCGGGTTTTGGAGTATGGTTCCGGTTGCCGGAAACAAAAAAACACAGAAAGGAGCGAGGCAGCATGGCAGCGAAACCTCACTTTGCCGCAAGCGTGCAAAGCAAGAAAGGGCGGCTCTACGCCGTGATGCAAGTGAAAAAGGACGGAACCACCAAGCCGGTGTGGCGGGCTCTGGGCCTGTCCGAGGGGGCCAACAAGACCAAGGTGAACAAGGCCTTTCGGGAGGTGGTGGCCCAGTATGAGCAGGAGTTCTGGGAGGAACAGGAGCGGGGAGGCCGTCCCCCGGCGGACATCCCCGTGTACGACTACCTGGTGTCCTACCTGAAACGGGTGGAGCCGGAGCTGCAAAAGAACACCATCGTCAGCTACCGGAGCATGACCAACGGGAAGATCCGCCGGTACTTTCAGCGCCGGCCCCAGCTCACCGTGGGGAACTTGAAGCCCCAGGACATTCAGGACTTTTACCAAAGCCTCTTTGCGGACGGGGTGGTGGCCAACACGGTGATCCACTACCACGCCCTGCTGCGGCGGGCTTTCCAGCAGGCCTTTAAGGAGGAGCGAATCGACGCCAACCCCTTCGACCGGGTGGGACGGCCCAAAAAGAACAAGTTCCACGGGGAGAATTACACCCAGGAGGAGCTGCTCACCTTGCTGCACCTGGCCCGGGGAGATGTGATCTACCCGGCCATTCTCCTGGCGGGGGCCATGGGCCTGCGCCGCAGCGAGGCCTTAGGCGTGCGGTGGTCGCGGATCGACTGGGAGAAGCGCACGGTGCTGCTGGACACCAAAATCGTGGAGTACCGGGAAAACGGGAAAAAGAAAGTGGAGCCGGTGGAGGAGATGAAGAACAAGTCCAGCCGCCGCACCCTGCCTCTCCCCGACCCGGTGGTGGAGATGCTCCAGGTGCAGAAAGAGCACCGGGAGGTGTACCGGAAGATGTTCCAAGGCAGTTACAACGCCCAGTACCTGGACTATGTGTGCGTCAACCAACTGGGAGAGCTGCTTCGCCCCAGCTATGTCACCGACCACTTCCGGGAGTTGCTGGAGAAGTACGGCCTGCGGCACATCCGCTTCCACGACCTGCGTCACACCTTCGCCAGCCTGCTCATCAACCAGGACGTGCCGCTGATCAACGTGTCCAACTTCCTGGGCCACTCGGACCTATCCACCACCGCCAACATCTACGCCCACCTGGACAAGGCCAGCAAGCAGGCCAGCGCCGCTGTGATTTCGGACATTCTCCAGGGGGAGAACCAGCACGCTCAGCCGAAGGGCGAACCAGAAACCAATACAGACAGACAAACGTAAAGGGCGCCCCGCTTTGGGACGCCCTCATTTTATAGGAGGTGAATGTACATGAAAGAGAAGAAAGGAATGGAAAGCTGCCGTGGGCCGCCTAAAGGCCCGTTTCTTCCGCGTCAGATTCTACAGAGAAAGGAAGAGTACGATGGAAATCTATCCCATGCTCACCGGCAGCCAGCTGCGGCAGTATTTGCACATCTCCACCCGCAAGCTGAAGTACCTGATGGATCACAACTACATCCCCCACGAGGACACAGGCCAGGCCACCTACCGGTACCGTGTCCGCTGGGAGGACGCGGTGGAATTTAAGCGCCGCATGGAGGAGGAGCCCGGCTTTCTTGGGGAGCTGGCGGGGCAGTTCAGCTCTCACCATCCGCCCAAGCCCAGGCCCAAGCAGGAGCCGGTTTTCCAGCCCACGCCGGAGAACTGCCAACGTTTCCGACAGTGGCTGGCCCAACGCTGGGCCAACGAGCCGGACGCCCTGCCCATCCAGCGGACAGCCCAGCTGCTGGGCCGTAACCCCCAGCCCCTCCACCGCTGGATAAAGGAGGGCCGCCTCCAGGCAGTGCAGGTGGGACGGAATCAACTGTGCAGCAAGGAAGAGCTCCTCGCTTTTTTGGCCACGCCGGAGAGAGCGCTTGGGTGCCGGGAGCTGGTGGGGGAGTTTTTACGACAGCAATCCATAGAGAAACAATCAAAAAATAAAAGATTTTGGAAATTTCGATGGGCTGACAAGGCGTAAAGCGCTTGCTGTTGGCCCACTTTCTTTTTTAAAGATGCGTTGTGCCATTTTGCATGAAAAAGGCACAAGATATTGAGCCGAATACTCTGTGAATTCTGGACTTTTCGCAGTAGATTTGATAAAATGAAAAAGACTACTAAAATTCTATCGAGACGCTTGTCTTTTTATAAGGAGAGGGAACATGATCACTGGGGAACTGAAAAATCGGATTGATGCCTTATGGGATATTTTTGCGGCAGGCGGGCTTGTCAATCCGCTAGATGTGATTGAGCAAATTACCTATCTCATGTTTATTCACGACTTGGATGAAATGGACAATCGAAAGGCAAAGGACAGTGAAATGCTGGGCTTGCCTTATACCTCTATCTTTTCGGAAGAAGTGGCCGTCAATGGGAGAACCATCGATGGCCAACAGCTTAAGTGGTCGGTGTTTCACGATTTGCCTGCGGCGAAAATGTATGAGATTGTTCAGGAGTGGGTTTTTCCCTTTATCAAGACGCTGCACAGCGATGCGGACAGCGCCTACTCCAAATACATGGACGACGCGATCTTTAAACTGCCCACCCCCTTGGTGCTGTCCAAGGTGGTGGACTGTTTGGACGGCATTTACGCGCAGATGGCCCAAATCCAAGAGACAGATATTCGCGGCGACGTGTATGAGTATCTGCTGAGCAAGATTTCCCAATCGGGGCGCAACGGGCAGTTCCGCACGCCTCGACATATCATCCGCATGATGGTGGAGCTGATGGATCCCACTGCCCAGGAGGTCATCTGTGACCCTGCCTGCGGCACTTCCGGCTTTCTGGTAGCTGCCGCCGAATATCTGCGGGAAACCAGGCGGCAAGAGATTTTTTACAGCCGTGAAAACCTGGAGCACTACATGGATGGCATGTTTCACGGCTTCGACATGGACCGCACTATGCTGCGCATTGGCGCCATGAACATGATGACCCACGGCATTGAAAACCCGGACATCCAATACCGGGACAGCCTGTCTGACCAGAACACCGACCGGGAGAAGTACACCCTGGTGCTGGCCAATCCACCCTTTAAGGGGAGCTTAGACGCGGACACCGTCTCCGCCGACTTGCTGAAGCTGTGCAAAACCAAAAAGACCGAGCTGCTCTTTCTGGCCCTCTTCCTGCGGATGCTCAAGGTGGGCGGCCGGTGTGCTTGCATCGTGCCGGATGGGGTGTTGTTTGGCTCTTCCAAAGCCCACAAGGACATCCGCAAAGCCCTGGTGGAGGATAACCGCCTGGAGGCCGTCATCTCCATGCCCAGCGGTGTTTTTAAGCCCTACGCCGGGGTGTCCACGGCGGTGCTGGTGTTCACCAACACCGGCCACGGCGGCACCGACGAC